>ERZ779877.1280-NODE-1280-length-22230-cov-7.363698_pt1 | contig 22230 bp, 19 predicted proteins | sample MGYA00511556_ERZ779877 | MGnify/ENA primary metagenome ERZ779877 (study PRJEB29588, sample SAMEA2159338) | human gut metagenome | biome: human gut; feature: human-associated habitat; material: faeces | place: Denmark | collected 2008/2010 ...
ACTCTTTAACCTTTACTGCACGGAAATCTGACTTGCTGAATGTATCAAAATCAACAAATTCCTCAAATAAAGGCTCTACCTTTACCTTAGAAAAATCAATCTTTTCAGACTCAGTTTTTACATTTTTTTCAGGTGCTTCAGAAGCTGTATTATTTACATCATTTTTCTTATTTACACCATCTAAGGACTTCATCGTCGGGAACAATAACACATCCCTGATTGCCTGGCTGTTGGTGAGCAGCATTACCAGACGGTCGATGCCGTAGCCGATACCGCCTGTCGGAGGCATACCAATGCTTAGCGCATTCAGGAAGTCCTCGTCGGTATGGTTTGCTTCCTCATCGCCGGCTTCAAATGCAGCATCCTGTGCAGCGAAGCGTTCTCTCTGGTCAATCGGATCGTTCAGCTCGGAATAAGCATTACACATTTCCCATGTATTGATAAATAATTCGAAACGCTCTACCTTGTTCGGGTCATCCGGTCTCTTCTTGGTAAGCGGAGAGATTGCAAGCGGATGGTCGGTAACGAAGGTCGGCTGGATCAGATTTTCCTCACAGTATTCTTCGAAGAACAGGTTCACGATATCGCCCTTGGTATGACGGTCTTCGAATTCAACATTGTGTTCCCTGGCAATTGCCTTGGCCTCTTCATCGGTTGCTACCGCATCAAAGTCAACCCCTGCATATTTCTTAATGCAGTCAGTCATGGTGATCCGTTCAAACGGCTTGCCAAAATCCAGTTCAATGCCGTTATATACAAATCTGGTTGTACCAAGCACTGCTTCTGCCAGATAACGGAACATGGACTCGGTCAGCTCCATCATTCCTTCGTAATCGGTATAAGCCTGATATAACTCCATTAAGGTAAATTCCGGATTGTGTCTGGTATCTACACCCTCATTACGGAATACTCGTCCGATTTCATATACTCTTTCAAGACCACCAACGATCAGTCTCTTCAGATATAATTCCAAAGAGATACGAAGCTTCACATCTTCATCCAGTGCGTTATAATGGGTTTCAAAAGGTCTTGCGGCTGCGCCGCCGGCATTGGATACCAGCATCGGGGTTTCAACTTCCATGAAGTCTCTGCCATCTAAGAACTTGCGGATTTCCTTAATAATCCGGGAACGCTTAATGAATACCTCTTTGCTGTCGGCATTCATGATTAAATCGACATATCTCTGACGATAACGGGTATCGGTATCGGTCAGTCCATGGAACTTCTCCGGCAGAATCTGTAAGCTTTTCGTCAGCATGGTCATTTCCACTGCATGAATGGAAATTTCACCGGTCTTTGTGCGGAATACATATCCCTTAATACCATAAATATCACCAATATCGGATTTCTTGAAGTCCGCATAGGCCTCTTCGCCGATGGCGTCCTTCGCTACATAGACCTGGATGGTTCCCTTCAAATCCTGGATATTACAGAAGGAAGCCTTGCCCATCACACGCTTGAACATCATACGTCCTGCGATAGATACCATAATCGGGTCTGCATCCATGATGGCTCTTCTCTCATTGTAATCAGCATTCAGCACTTCCCTTGCTTCTGCTTCCTCCATGCCCTCTACATTGGGAGCTGCATGTCCTGCAAGAAGTTTTTCCTCATGTGCAATATATAATTCCTTCGCTTCATCGGTATGATGAGTCTGATCATACCTGGTAATCTGAAAGGGATCCTTGCCTGCTTCCTGTAAAGCTGCAAGCTTTTCTCTACGAACCTTCAGAAGCTGATTTACATCCTGCTCCGGCTTCTGATTATTTTGTGGTTGCTTATTCTGTTCTGCCACGATAACACTCCTTATCTGTTACTTAATTGGAACGCTGGATTTCCAATACTTCGTACTTTAAAACACCTGCCTGGGTCTCTACTTCAACAATATCCTTTACTTTATGTCCAATCAGGGCCTTGCCTACAGGGGATTCATTGGAAATCTTTCCCTTAAGGCTGTTTGCTTCGGTAGAACCAACGATTTTGTAATCCAGATCTTCGTTAAACTCAAGGTCACGGATCTTCACACGGCATCCGATGCTGATCTTGCCAAGATCAACTTCATCTTCATCAACAACTTCTGCATTCTTAAGGATCTTCTCTAATTCCTCAATTCTTGCTTCGATATCTCTCTGCTCGTCCTTCGCTGCATCGTACTCTGCATTTTCGGACAAGTCTCCCTGCTCTCTTGCTTCCTTAATCTTCTGTGCGATCTCACGTCTTTTGACTACCTTGAGATCGTGAAGCTCTTCCTCATATTTACGAAGACCTTCGTAAGTAAGTATGTTTTTCTTTTCTTCCATCACAATCGCCCTTTCATTCTATCTTTCTATTGTAACTACCCAAAATACAGTCCTGAATAGTTATATACGTCTTATATTTCCATAGTGAACTAATGTATTATACCCATTTTTCACTGTAGCGTCAAGGAATTTCCACGCCTGCGCCCTGCGGATTACCACCGCACCGTCCGGAATTCTCCGGTCAAAAAGCAGTATCATCCCATATTCTTCATACAGATAATTCTGAAGGCTCTCTGAAACCGTTCCTTCCTCTCCCGTCCAGACAACCTGCTTAAGTCTTGGCAGATAAGGAATCAGCAGCTCCATCAACTGCTCTGCATCCTGCATTCCCTGATTCCATTCCTCCGGAAGATAAAGGGTGTCAAACGGACGCTGCGCATAGAGCCACGCCTGCAATATACAGAAGGGCAGGTCCTGCGCTGCCATCGGCCACGCTTTTTCCTGAAACTGCCTGCTATAAAGCATTTCCCAACAATCGTAATCACATTCCGCTCTTCCCTTAAGCTTTTCCAGTTCCTTTTGCAGCTCCAAAACCTTCCATTCCTTTGGCTTCTTCCGGAACAGGCTCTTCCTCCGGTACTCCGGCCAAAGCGCATAATAGAGAGAAACACTGCCGGAAGGAATCGGGAGATGCCTTTTCACTTCATGAATTTCTACAGACTTTTCATAAATTCCATCTGCCTGCATCATCAGGTAAAAGATATGATATTGTCTTTTCGACATTTACAGCTCCTGTTCACCGGGCGGGGATCAGGCCTATCCGCTCCGGCTGTTACCCTGGAACCGGAAACAATTCCCCTCACTTATGAATAAGAGTATGCCGGTTATTCTTAAATTAGAAGTCCATTCTGCCGGATTGGCATATTACCTCCAGAGTCACTGGCACATTTACCAGCACACCCGGATTGAATTACTCTGTAAATATCTGCTGTACCGTCTCCTTTAAGGTCTCAAAATCTTCGATTTCATTCACCTTTCTGCGCAGTGCTGCCGAACGGGGATAGCCTGCCGTGTACCAGGCAATATGCTTACGCATTTCACGCACTGCCGTATATTCTCCCTTTAATTCAAGCTCCATCTGTGCATGACGCAGAATTGTATTACATACCTCATCCGCAGTGGGACGTTCCGGAAGTTCACCGGTATCCAGATAATGATTGATCTCCCGGAAAATCCATGGATTTCCACGGACGGCACGCCCGATCATCACCCCATCGCAGCCGGTCTGCTGCAAAAGAGCTGCTGCAGATTTTCCATCCGTCACATCGCCGTTTCCAAATACCGGAATGGACACGGCAGCCTTCACCTGCGCAATGATATCCCAGTCCGCTTTGCCGGCATAATACTGTTCCCTGGTTCTTCCATGAACCGCTACGGCTGCGGCGCCGCTCTGTTCTGCAATCCTCGCAATCTCCACAGCATTTATATGCTCCTCATCAAAGCCTTTACGGAATTTCACGGTGACGGGCTTGTGAATCGCCTTTACGGTACGGCTGATAATCTCTTCGACAAGCTTCGGATTCTTCATCAGTGCCGAACCCTCACCATTATTTACCACCTTTGGAACCGGACAGCCCATGTTGATATCCAGAATATCAAATGGCTTTTCCTCAATCCGCTTTGCCATCTCACTGATAATTACAGGATCCGAACCAAACAGCTGCAGGGATACCGGATGCTCCCCCGGATCAGTCTCCATGAGTTCTTCGGTATTCCGGTTCTTATAATAAATTGCCTTGGCACTCACCATTTCCATGCAGACAAGGCCGGCACCCTGTTCTGCACATAACACACGAAATGGCAGGGCGGTTACTCCTGCCATTGGTGCCAGTATCGTATTATTTTGAAGAGTTACCTCTCCGATCTGTATTTTTCTCATAAATAATTCGAAGTCCTTCCAATGTAAGATCCCGGTCATAAATCTGGATCTCGTCCGTTTCGTCTGCGATAATTCTTCCAAGTCCGCCGGTTGCAACTACCTTCATGTTGTCATAGCCGCTTTCCTTACGCACCTGACGGATGATGTATTCGGTCTGCCCGATCTGTCCGTATACAAGTCCTGCCTGCATACTGCTGATGGTTTCCTGTGCCAGAATGGACTTCGGCTTCTTAATCTCGATTTCCGGAAGCTTCGCCGTATCCTCCCAGAGAGCCTTCGCAGAAATCCGGATTCCGGGAGCTGTAATTCCTACGGAAAAGGAACCATCCCCGGTGACAAGGTCATAGGTCGTTGCTGTTCCGAAATCAATAACAAGGGCCGGCCCGCCATATTTTTCATAGGCGGCCACCACATCCACAATACGGTCTGCGCCGATTTCGCGCGGATTCTCGGAGGTTACACGGATACCGGTCTTTACCCCGGGGCCGACAATCATCGGAGATCTTCCAATATATTTCGTAATGCCGTTAACCAGGGAATGCATCACATTCGGTACAACGCTTGCCATGATGACTCCCTCGATTTCTTCCTTTTCCACCTCATTCGTACGAAGCAGCTCGCGCAGCGTAATTCCATACTCATCGGAAGTTCTGGGCTGTTTGCTCATCATCCGGAAGGTGGTCTTTAAATTCTTTCCGTCATAAACGCCCATTGTAATATTTGTATTTCCAACATCAATGACCAGCAGCATATTCTTTCCTTTCCTATTTACACATTTCGTAACTGTTCAGCACTTTCACAGTTACGATGCAAAATCCATTCCAAATCGGCTTCGCCGATGGGATTTTGCATTACTGAATCATTTTCTTACGGTCTCAGCAGTAAATGCTTCGACCTGTACTGAATAGTTACCCCATTTCTATATATTCCGGTTTTTTGGAGAATAAGGATCTGAATCATTACCATGACTTCAAACAGCAGATCCGCCTACAAGCCCTCTTCATCCAGCAGTTCGCTCATATCCTCATGCAGCACAACCGCCTTGTAATATAAGCTTAAGGACTCAAACAGCTCCTGCCGTTTCCTTCTTACTTCACTGATTAACAGTCCGCTTCCGATATCGTCATAGAGATAATCCTCCGGCGCATATTCCGTCCGCAGCTCTACATTGCCATTTTCATCGAATTCAATCGTGAAGATGCCGCCGATCTCTTCGGTAAAAAGCACACAGATAATATGGAGCTCTTCCTGTATTGAAGCAGGAATTCCCTTGAACAGTTCATTAAAATAATATTTCTTATCATACGCATTGGCTCCGCAGAGCACAACACGTTCTTCCTCCGGAACATCCTGTCCCGGCTTGTTTGCTTCAGACATACTCATACAATCCTCTCACCGATACCTCTCCTGCATAAACAGGTACGACACCGTTCTCCTTTGTTTTTACCAGAAGCTGTCCATGATTGTCAATCCCCAATGCGATACCTCCGAACTCTCCCTTCGGATCAAGAACCCGCACCGGCTGATCCAGATTGATCAGATGGGAAATATAATCCTCCTTCATAAGTGACAGATCTGCGGTCTGTAAAAACTGCTCATACCGGACGGCAAATGCTCTCAGAATATCATCCCGTACCGCATCACGTACATCCTCCGGACGTTCCTCCGTATGCTTTTCCTCATCCCGTTTCCAGTGTCTGCCGCTTTCGATGAAAAGGGAGGTTGCCTTGTCCGCAATCTCTTCCGGAAATTCCTTCTGGTTTACATTGATCCCGACTCCGCAGGCCAGTGCATAAGGATGCTCCTTCTGTGTCTCTCCTTCCGGAAAAGCCTCATCCTGCTCTAACATCGCTGCCTCGGTCAGAATGCCGACCACCTTTTTCTTATGAAGCACGAGGTCATTGGGCCATTTAATCTGACAGTCAAGTCCTGTTGCCTCTTTAATTCCTTCCTGACAGGCAAGTGCCATAATCAGTGTCAGCACCGAGACCTGCTCCATCGTCACATCCGGGCGAAGCAGAAGAGTCATGTATAAATTAGAACCGGCAGGAGATTCCCAGGCTCTTCCCCTTCTTCCCCTGCCGCTTATCTGACGTTCTGCCTGAACCAGTGTCCCTTCCGGTGCACCGGTCTTTGCCCGACGGATAACTTCAAGATTGGTAGAATCAATCTCTTCGCGTTTATCAATCGTAAATTTCATATCTGCTCCCTGTTATAACGTAGCTGCCATAATCGCCTTGATGGTATGCATACGATTCTCTGCCTCATCAAAAACTACCGACTGAGCCGATTCAAACACTTCGTCCGTAACTTCCATTTCCGTTAAGCCAAACTTCTCGCCGACTTCCTTGCCGGTTGTGGTCTTCAGATCATGGAACGCAGGCAGGCAGTGCATAAAGATTGCCTGGGATCCGGCATTTTCCATCACGGCACGGTTGACCTGATAAGGACTTAAGGAACGGATCCGCTCATCCCATACGGTATAAGGCTCACCCATGGATACCCACACATCCGTATAGATGACATCGGCGCCCTTTGTTCCCTCGGTAACATCCTCGGTAAGGGTGATCGTTCCGCCGCTCTTTGCCGCAATTTCCCTGCACTGTGCCACCAGTGCCTCATCCGGGAAGTAGCTCTTCGTGGTGCATGCCGTAAAATGCATGCCAAGCTTTGCACAGACTACCATCAGCGAATTTCCCATATTGTAACGGGCATCGCCCATATAAGTAAGCTTTACACCTTTGATTCTTCCAAGCTTTTCTTTAATTGTTAAAACATCTGCCAGCATCTGCGTCGGATGGAATTCATTGGTTAATCCATTCCATACCGGAACTCCCGCATACTTCGCCAGATCTTCAACGATCGTCTGCTCGTAGCCACGATACTCAATTCCGTCAAACATTCTGCCTAACACACGCGCAGTATCGGCAATGCTTTCCTTCTTGCCGATCTGGGAGCCTGACGGATCCAGATAGGTCACCTCCATACCAAGATCGTGTGCCGCCACCTCAAAGGAGCATCTGGTACGTGTACTGGTTTTTTCAAAAATCAGTACGATATTCTTGCCCTGATGCATCTCCTTGGTAAGGATTCCCTTTTTCTTCTTATCCTTCAGCTCTGCTGCCAGATCCACCAGATACAGGATTTCTTCCGGTGTATAATCCAATAGCTTTAAAAAGCTTCTGCCTTTTAAGTCCATCTGCGTTCCCTCTCCGTCTTCTGATTTCTTACCGTCCGTTCTTTTCATTCTTCATTCGGTCATTTCTTATCCGCAGTCTTCTATCTGTTTCTGCGGCTTAATCATTCTTAATAATTTCCTTCAAAGAAGCTGCAAGTCCTGCCACTCCCTGAATTTCAGAAGGGATAATGATCTTGGTTGCCTTACCGTCTGCCGCCTTTTCGAAGGCTTCCAGACTCTTAATGCGAAGGACTGCCTCATCTGCTCCTGCTTCACGCAGCATACGGATACCGTCTGCGGTTGCCTGCTGTACCTTTAAGATGGCTTCTGCTTCACCTTCTGCTTCACGGATCACCTTTTCCTTTTCAGCTTCTGCGCGGAGAATGGCAGACTGCTTATCTGCTTCCGCTTCCAGAATGGCTGCTTCACGCTTACCTTCTGCAATCGTAATGCTTGCTTTCTTCTCACCCTCTGCTCTGGTAACGGCTTCACGACGTTCACGTTCTGCCTTCATCTGACGCTCCATGGCGTTCTGGATTTCTGCAGGGGGAATAATATTCTTAAGCTCAACACGGTTTACCTTGATACCCCAGGGATCCGTTGCCTCATCCAGGGAAGCTCTCATCTTGGTATTAATGGTCTCTCTGGAAGTCAGTGTCTGATCCAGCTCCAGTTCACCAATGATGTTTCGAAGTGTTGTTGCGGTCAGGTTCTCGATCGCCATAATCGGATTTTCCACACCGTATGCATAAAGCTTCGGATCTGTGATCTGGAAAAACACAACGGTATCAATCCGCATGGTTACATTATCCTTCGTGATTACCGGCTGCGGTGCGAAATCCACTACCTGCTCCTTTAAATTGATCTTGCGGGCCACCTTATCAAATACAGGAATCTTGATATGAAAGCCAACAGACCAGGTGGACTGATAAGCTCCCAGACGCTCCACAACATAGGCATAAGCCTGCGGCACAATCTTAATGCTGGATGCTAAAATCACCAGAACAAAGATGAAAACCAATAAAACCAATACTGCTAATACTCCCATTTCTTTCTCCTCTCCATTAAAAAGCTGCTGCTTTTACTGCTTTGGTGTAACGATCAGCTTGACTCCGCTGACACGCTCTATAATAACAACGCATCCTACCGGAATGGCTGCTTCTTCATCGGTACTGCGGGCACTCCATTCCTGACCGTTCACGGTCACCTGCCCGATTCCCTGAAGATTATTAATTTCACTGATTACAATGGCCTGCTGTCCGATCAGACTCTCCACATTTGTCCTCACACGGTCCTTATTAAAATATTTTACAGCTACCGGACGGGTAAAGAACAGTAACAGGGCTGATACGACAAGGAACAGCACAATCTGAACCCATAACGGTGCATGAACTGCTGCTGCCAGCGTTGCCACAAGGGCACCTCCTGCAAACCAGATTGTGGTAAGTCCCATCGTGATAATCTCGATAATGACCAGTACGACAAACACGATCAGCCAGATCGTAATCATTGAACTCATACTTACTCCCTCTCCCTGTACTCCCAGGGTCTTGTGTTTACCAAAAGACGTGATCTCCAATAACGTAGCCGTCATGGCGTCCGGCTCTTCTAAAGTAGGTTGCTCCCCCTACCGAAGTTTCGCCATTGATCGCAGCCTGTGCTGCCTGGATGCAGGCATCCGGAATGTTTCCTTCGTAAACCCTTGCCACCTTTCCTGACATGGCAGGTGTAAACTGCCCGGAGGAATAAATGACTCCGTAAATGCTTCCCGGATAGGCCGGACTCTTCACACGGTTCATGACAACCGCTCCGACACCAAGCATTCCCTCATAGGGCTGATTGCCGGCTTCACAATAGATCAATGCTGCCAGAAGTCTTGTTTCATCAGCATCTGCTGAAACAGCGCCACGATTCGCAATTCTCTTCCTCTCTGCCGCCTCCCGCTCTCTGGCACGGACCACTTCAATCGTCTCTCCTTCATCAATATGAAAATTAATCTGAATGTATTCCGTTCTGACATATCCGATTGCACCTTCATAGTCGATGCTGACCCACTCATCGTTTACAATTTCGATAAAATCTACCGCATCATCCTTTGCAAGGTAGCAGATCGTTTCTGCTTCTTCGTTCGGTTCCATCCTAACACGTACTGCTTCTGAATTGAGCTTCACAATCCAGTTCCCGACATCCTCTGCCATCTTCTCGGCATCTTCTCCAAAAACGAGATATTCGTCCTTGGCCCAGCCGATCACATTGCCGGATTTGATCTTCGTCCAGCCGTTCTCCTGCTCTAAGATTGTGCCTCCACAGTCCTTATACAGGAATCCGACCTTCTCTGATTTTTCATTCGCCTGTGCACGGACGTTCAGCGCATTCTGGACATTCGCCATGGCAAGCTCAGTTTCCATACGTGCCTGCTCGGCTTCAAACTTCTGATAGATATTAAGCTCTTCCTGCTGCTTCTCCGGTTCGTCCACGGTGAAATCATTGGGATCTAACACAGTACCCACGCCGGAGCACATAAAGTCATGTCCTTCCTTTTCTCCGGCCTGAACGGTTATTTCCTCTGTCAGTAAGAATCCCATGCAGATACTTAATCCTGCAAGGCATACTAACAGCCTCTTTCTCCGATCCATGATGTTTCCTCCACTATACATGAACAAGATGTTACAAACTTGTTACGTAATATGTGGATAATATTAACAAATGGTCTAATTCTTGTCAAGTTTGCGGGATTACCCATTCACTAAATTCGATCTTCGCTCCGCTCGCTCTCATTAAGTGTTCGGGTAGCGTTCGCACTAAGCTCAAACTTCGACTACGTCTCGTCTTTGCTAAGTGCTCTACATCTTTCCACGCAGGCAGATACCGCATGCATCACGCCGCTGCGGAATCCGCGGTCCTCCAGAACCTGTACGGCTTCGATGGTTGTTCCACCCGGAGAACATACCATATCCTTCAGCTCTCCCGGATGCTTCCCGGTTTCAAGTGCCAGGGCTGCGCTTCCCATAATGGACTGTGCAGCGAACCGGTAGGCCTGGGCTCTCGGCATTCCTGCCTGTACTGCTCCATCTGCGAGTGCCTCCAGAAACAGGAACACATACGCCGGTGAGCTTCCGCTCACCCCGACCACGGCATCCATCAGCTTCTCGGGTACTTCCTCTGCCAGTCCGAAGCTCTGTAACAGAGAAAGACTCTGCTGCATCTCATCCCTCGTTACCAGCTCATTACAACACACCCCGGTGCATCCCATTCCGACAAGTGCCGGAGTATTCGGCATACAGCGGACAAATTTTAAGCTTCTGCCAAACATCCTGCCAAGGCTGTCCATCGATACACCGGCAGCAATGCTGACAATCACTGTATCCTCTGAAACCGCATCCTTAATCTGCTCAACCACCCGGGGCAGAACCTGCGGCTTTACGGCAAGTACAAGAATCTCCGCAAAGTGTGCCACCTGAATATTATCCTCACCTATCAGAATACCCCAGTTCCCGGAGGCATATTCTTTGGAAGCCTCACTTTTTGCACATCCCATAATGTCCGTGGCAGACACTACTTCTTTTTTAAGAATGCCGCCAATCATTGCCTTTGCCATATTGCCAAGTCCGATAAATCCAAGCTTCATGTCAATCCCTTCTTTCCTATTTTTTATATGGCGAAGTAACCACTTTTGCACAACCACACATACCTGTGCTTCTCACTCTTACTCCGTCTTAACCAAATGCAGATTCATCAAACAGCCACCTCGTACATCAAAAGAGCCGCTGCCACAGCCGCATTCAACGATTCCAGCTTTCCCTGCATGGGAATCCGTATGTATTCATCTGCCAGCGCCGCTGTCTCCTCCTTTAATCCGTTTCCCTCGTTTCCGATCAGAAAGGCCGCCCCTTCTGCATAGTCCGGTTCCCGGTAGGATTTCGTTCCTTTGAGGTGTGCCGCATAGACACGGATCCCTGTCTTCTGCAGCTGTCCTATGGTCTGTGTAAGATCCCCGGTATACAGGAACGGTACTCGGTAAAGGGATCCCATCGTGGAGCGGATGGTCTTCGGATTATAAATATCTACGGTTCCTTTACTCATCAGGATCCCATCAACTCCGGCCCCCTCTCCGGTACGGATCATGGTTCCCAGGTTCCCCGGATCCTGAATGTCCTCAAGGATAAGGAACAATGGTCTTTTCCCTTCCTGGGCCTTCCGTTCGCCTGCTCCCCTAAGAAGATCAGACAGGTCATAGGTCATCTTTTCCATCAGGAAAAAAATCCCCTGAGGGGTCTGGGTATCCGACAGCTTCCGGAATACCTCCTCCGCCACGGTTTCCACAACAGTTCCCTGTTTCTGACAGGTCATGAGCTTTTCGTAAATTCCTGATAATTTATCAAGAGGAGCCTTTCGATAAGACTCCTCCATTCTCTGCCAGACATCCTCCCGGCAGTATATTTCCCTGATTTTTGAAAGCGGTGCTTCCTCAAACATCTTGAATCCTTCCGCTACGAAAAGCCCTTCCTCGTTCCGTGTCCGGCTCTTTTCTTTTAGCTGGATCGCATGCCTGATCCGCCCGTTATTCAGACTTGTAATCATAAAACTTCCTTTCGCAGTTACTGTTCACTCATATCTCGCTCCAGTAACGATTCGCAGGCTCATTTTACTGGGAAAGCAGACGGCTTACCTGATACTGGTATTCCGGAATTTCCTTCTGCATATTTAATGCTTCCTCAATATCAAAATCCTGGAACTCGCCATGACGATAGCCTACGACACGGTTGGTCTTTCCTTCGCAGAGGATGTCTGCCGCATAAGCACCCATAATGGAAGCGTAGAAACGATCCTTACAGGTCGGGGATCCGCCACGCTGCATGTAGCCTAAGATGGTTGCTCTGGTTTCCATTCCGGTTGCAGCCTCGATACGGCGCGCCATGGAAGTCGAATGGCCGATTCCTTCGGCATTGATGATGATATGGTGCTTCTTGCCGCGCTTACGGCTGTTAATAATATTGTTGATGAGTGCCTGCTCGTTGTAATCGTACTTTTCCGGAAGCAGAATGTCCTCGGCACCGTTCGCCACGCCACACCACAGGGCAATGTAACCGGCGTTACGTCCCATTACCTCGATGATACTGCACCGCTCATGGGAGGATGAGGTATCACGTACCTTATCAATGGCCTGCATCGCCGTATTAATTGCGGTATCAAATCCGATGGTATAGTCGGTACATGCAATATCAAGGTCGATGGTTCCCGGAAGTCCGACCGTGTTGATTCCATGTCTGGAAAGTGCCTGGGCACCACGGTAAGAGCCGTCACCGCCAATGACTACCAGTCCGTCAATTTCATGCTTCCGGCAGATCTCTGCTGCCTGCTCCTGAACCTCTTCCTGTTTAAACTCAAGGCATCTGGCTGTTCCGAGAATGGTTCCGCCACGCTGGATGGTATCAGAAACATCCTTCTTCTCCATCTCCACAATTTCTTCATTCAGAAGTCCCTGATAGCCCTTCTTGATTCCTTTTACTTTAACACCATTGCAGAGTGCCTTACGCACTACTGCACGGATTGCTGCGTTCATACCGGGTGCATCGCCACCGCTTGTAAGCACTCCGATTGTATTAATGTGATTAGCCATAACTCTCCGTTCCTTTCCATCCGGCAGCTCCTGCTGCCATTTTCTATATTGGTAATTGTTTCGTAACAGATCATTCCTTCACCGTTACGATGTTTCCTTAATTCTGCCTCTCATATTCCGAACCCCGGTTAAAAGCTCCGGAACAGTTTTATTGTACTGGTTTTCCTTTCCATTTTCAATCTTTTTTATACTTCTTTGCGGATATCCCATGCAATTTTAATATTGTCTTCCCCATACTTTGCACAAAGCTGCGCCTTCAGCTCTTCACCGGCCTGCACACTGCAGCTTGGAGGAAGCTTTTTCATTGCCTTTGCTTCTTCAATATAAATCACCACGCTGTCATGCCCGTCTGAGGTCTGCAGGGTCTGCAGCAGTTCATTCGAAGAAGCCTGATAAGCCTCCATAGTAGGGAATTTAATCCACAGCTTCTTCGGGATCTCGTCAAAAGCAGTAATTCCCTCACAGATCACCTTGCCATCGCGATCCTCCTCCAGGGAAACATGTCCCTTAATAAAGACCTTATTATCCTCCAAAAGCTTCATGCTGTTCTTCTCATAGTCTCTTGGAAAAACAATGACCTCCACAGTTCCGACCAGATCCTCAATCTGCAGAAACGCCATGATTTTATCATTTTTTGTATATTTAATCTTCTTATTAGAAATGATTCCGCCGATCGTACAGGACGCATTGTCCCTCACTCTCGTTTCACCGGATTCCTCTTCCAGCACAAAATCCGCAGTCGTATTCGTGATGCCTCTTCTCCACAGATCCTCAAACTCCTCTAACGGATGGCCGCTGACATAGATTCCAAGCACTTCCTTCTCAAAAGCAAGAATCATATCTTTGGAATACTCCCCGACATCCGGAAGCCGGACATCATAGCTGGATTTCTCCGATTCGTCCACAATATCAAACAGACTTATCTGCCCTGCCATATTATTCTTCCGGTCATGTACGATGTGATCCATGATCTGCACATAGGCACTCATAAACTGCTTCCGTGTTCCGCCAAGGCTGTCAAGCGCGCCTGCCTTGATAAAGTTTTCAATCGCCTTTTTGTTGATATCTTTATCTGCCATACGGGTGATGAAATCCTGCAGATTCGTGTAGGCGCCACGTTCCTTCCGTTCGTTCACCACCGCATCAATCACAGGACGTCCAACACTTTTGATGGCAGTCAGTGCATAACGGATACTGTTGCCGTTTACGGAAAAGCCGCTTTCTCCCTGATTGATGTCAGGCGGCAGGATCGTAATACCCATACTCCGGCAGACCATAATATATTCTGCCACTTTTCCCGGATTATCAATCACGGAAGTCATCAGGGCTGCCATAAATTCTACCGGATAATAATATTTCAGGTATGCGGTCTGGTAGGAAACCACCGCATAGCATGCCGCATGGGACTTATTGAACGCATATTTCGCAAAATCCATCATTTCATCATAAATCTTCGAGGCGACATTTTCCGGGATGCCGTTTGCCACACATCCGGGCACGCCCTCCTCCGGATTTCCATAGACGAAATTCGCCCTCTCCTTTTCCATCACGGCCTGCTTTTTCTTACTCATGGCACGGCGCACGAGATCGCTTCGCCCAAGGGTATAGCCACCCAGATCACGTACGATCTGCATTACCTGCTCCTGATAAACAATACAGCCGTAGGTCGGTGACAGAATCGGCTCAAGCTGCGGACACAGATAGGTAACCGTTCCAAAATTGCTCTTTCCCTTAATATACTTCGGGATAAAGTCCATCGGTCCCGGGCGGTACAGGGAAATCCCGGCAATAATGTCTTCAAGGTTCTGTGGCTTCAGTTCCTTCATGAAGTTCTTCATTCCGGCACTTTCCAGCTGGAACACGCCGTCTGTTTTGCCGGTTCCGATGGATGCCAGAACCTTTTTATCATCAAAATCAATCTGATCGAGATTAATCTCTTTTCCGGTACTCTGTTTTACAAGCTTCACGGCATCACGCAGCACTGTAAGGGTTCGTAGTCCCAGGAAGTCCATCTTCAGAAGTCCGAGCTCTTCGATCGTCGTCATCGTAAACTGGGTTGTAATGGAACCGTCCGCGCCCCTTGACAGCGGCACAAGATCCTCCGCCGGACGGGAACAGATGACTACACCCGCCGCATGCATGGAGGTATGTCTCGGAAGCCCCTCAAGACGACGGCTCATGTCGATCAGCTCCTTCACCTGCTCATCGGTTTCGTAGAGCTTGCGCATGTCCGGATTCATCTGAAGCGCTTTATCAATCGTGATATTTAATTCATTCGGGATCATCTTCGCAAGGGAATCCACATAGGCATACGGAAGGTCCATCACACGGCCCACATCACGGATAACCCCCTTGGCAGCCAGCGTACCAAAGGTAACGATCTGTACCACCTTTTCCTGCCCGTACTTACGCCCTACATAATCGATAACCTCCTGCCGCCGTTCGAAGCAGAAGTCAATATCAATATCCGGCATGGATACACGTTCCGGATTTAAAAAACGCTCAAACAGCAAATTATAACGGATCGGGTCAATATTGGTAATCTTAAGGCAATAGGAAACAATACTTCCTGCCGCCGATCCTCGTCCGGGTCCTACCATGATGCCGTTCTGCTTCGCATAATTGATAAAGTCCCAGACAATCAGAAAGTAATCCACATATCCCATTGTCTGAATGACATTCAGCTCATAATCAAGGCGTTCCTTCAACGTCTGTCCGGTCTCTCCGGCAGGTGCATTTTCATCCCCATACCTCTCCTTCAGACCGTCGTAACACAATTTATTCAGGTAAGTCCAGGAATTATACCCCTCCGGCACATCGAATTTCGGCAGCTTCGTCACTCCAAACTCAATCTCCACATGGCACCGGTCCGCAATCCGCTGGGTATTTTCAACTGCCTCCCACGCATAGGGAAACAGTCCCTTCATCTCTTCTTCACTCTTCACATAATACTGACCACCCTCATAACGCATGCGGTCTTCATCCGATAATTTCTTTCCGGTCTGCAGACAAAGGAGGATATCATGCGGCTTCACGTCATCCGCATAGGTATAGTGCACGTCATTCGTTACGACCATCGGAATATCCAGTTCCCTGCTCATCTGTAAAAGTGTGGTATTGACTAATTTCTGCTCCGGCAGTCCGTGATCCTGCAGCTCCAGGAAATAATTACCCTTTCCGAAGCAGTCCTGATATTTCAGTGCTGCCTTCTTTGCTTCATCCACAAGCCCCTTCTGGATATAACGCTGCACTTCCCCTGCAAGGCAGGCTGACAATGCAATGATTCCCTCATGGTACTCCTGCAGCAGCTCCATATCGACACGCGGCTTGTAATAATATCCTTCCGTAAATCCGCGGCTCACAATCTTCATCAGGTTCTCATAGCCCGTGTTATTCTCCGCAAGCAGCACCAGATGGTAATAACGATCCTCCCCGCCGGTCAGCTCTTTATCAAACCGGGAATTCGGTGCAACATAGACCTCACACCCAAGAATCGGATTAATGTCCTCTGCCTTGCATGCCTTATAAAAATCAATCACGCCATACATGACTCCATGATCCGTGATGGCTGCACTGTCCATGCCAAGCTCCTTGACACGCTTCACATATTCTTTAATTTTATTGGATCCATCTAATAGGCTGTATTCAGTATGGACGTGCAGATGCGTAAATGCCATGGTGTTCCTCCGGAATTTCTGTGTACGATGTTCATGGTTGAATTTTCAACCCCATTTATTTTATAGAACTGTTGATTCACAATGTAGCTAATCTCATGCCGTTTATTTCATGTGATTTATGTAGTTTATTTCATATGGTTTATTTCACGCGGTTTATTTCATGTAGTTACAGTTTACCCTTTATGGGGAGGTGATGCAAGCAAGGAATACAAAAATAGAGTTAATATATAAGCCGGATTGGATCGATCACCTATACATTAACTCTATTATAATTATTTATTTTAGTGAAGAATTATAAGTATTTCGTAACTGTTCAGTACCTTCACAGTTACGATGCAAAATCCATTCCAAATCGGCTTCGCCGATGGGATTTTGCATTATTGAATCATTTTCTTAGGTCTTTGCAGTAAATGCTTCGACCTGTACTGAATAGTTACAGGTATTTCTTTAATACATCGACCTTATCAAGCTTCTCCCAGGGCAGATCCAGATCGTTACGTCCAAAGTGTCCGTAAGCAGCGGTCTGCTTGTAGATCGGACGGCGAAGGTCTAACATCTTGATAATTCCTGCCGGACGAAGGTCGAAGTTCTCACGAATTGCTGTAAGAAGCTTTTCGTCAGCTACCTTACCGGTTCCGAAGGTATCAACCATGATGGAAGTAGGCTGTGCTACACCGATTGCGTAGGAAAGCTGGATTTCACACTTGTCAGCAAGTCCTGCTGCAACAATGTTCTTCGCAACATAACGTGCTGCATAAGCTGCGGAACGGTCTACCTTCGTGCAGTCCTTTCCGGAGAAGGCGCCGCCGCCGTGACGTGCATATCCACCATAGGTATCTACGATAATTTTACGTCCGGTAAGACCTGCATCGCCGTGAGGTCCACCGATTACAAAGCGTCCGGTCGGGTTGATGAAATACTTGGTATTCTCATCGAGTAATTCCTTCGGAAGAATCGGATCAAATACATACTTCTTAATATCTTCATGGATCTGTTCCTGTGTGACATCTTCATCATGCTGGGTAGAAAGAACAACAGCCTCAAGACGAAGCGGCTTGCCTTTTTCATCATACTCAACGGAAACCTGGCTCTTGCCGTCCGGTCTTAAATACTTTAAGGTTCCGTCCTTACGAACCCTGGTAAGCTGTAATGCCAGCTTGTGTGCCAAAGAAATCGGATAAGGCATATATTCTTCGGTTTCGTTGGTTGCATAACCAAACATCATACCCTGATCGCCGGCACCGGTATCCAGATCATCCTGAAGATTTCCCTGCTTTGCTTCAAGGGCCTTATCAACACCCATTGCAATATCGGAGGACTGCTCGTCAATTGCAACTAAAACGGCACAGGTATTGCCATCAAAGCCGTATTCGGACTTGGTATAGCCGATTTCCTTAACGGTATCGCGGACAATCTTCTGAATATCGACATAAGCGTTTGTGGTAATTTCTCCGGTTACTAATGCAAATCCGGTACATACTGCGGTTTCGCATGCAACACGACTCATCGGATCCTTTTCCATGCAGGCATCCAGGATGGCATCAGAAATGGCATCGCAGACCTTGTCCGGATGTCCTTCGGTTACAGATTCGGAAGTAAATAATCTTTTCTCCATTTGTTTTCTCCTTTTTGTTTGATTGGAATAAAAAAATCCGCTTAACTAAGCGGACCTGACACACGATAATCAAATCCTCTTATTGTTCGATCGCCGTTAGGCTCGCTGCTCGCTCAGGTAGGCACCTTCCTTATAGGGGTTGCCGTGGCTTCATAGGTCCTATGTACCTCCACCACTCTGAATAAGAGATTCATCACAATATTGAATTTTCATATCTGAACATAGGCTACACCATCCCCGGTGCTTTGTCAATGAAAAAAAATCATTGTATTTACGATAATTTTTATCACCGCAATAAATTGCCATACACTGTAACAGTTCAGCCATGGCCATTCATAAGCTGCCGGATTGTACAGATTGGCTAACAAATATACGTGCTTTCCGGCAACTTATTTCATGTCGGGCGTCCGCCCTATAGAAATGATTGTATAAGCTGCCCTTAGTGAGCAAGCTCCCACGGTCATCTTGCACAATCATTTCTGCATGGCTGAACTGTTACCATACACTTTGCTGCAGCTCTCCTATTTATTGACATAACTCCTTTATTTGTCTTATAATAAAAAGGAATCGTTGGGCGCTTTCAGGGGGGGGCATATGAAACGAGTCAATACATCCGACCTTGTTCCCGGCATGGTTACTGCTGAGGACGTATATAATTTCAACAACCAGCTTATTTTACCTCGTGGAATTATCCTGACCGATTCTACGATTACAAAGCTTGCTTTTTATTCAGTTCTTACCTTATACGTAGAAGATCAGCTTGTAGTACAGTCTACACAGACGGATGATTACACCACCTCCTATACAGACAGGCTCAAGCGCAGTCCCGAATTTACCAGATTCCACAAAGAATTTGAAAATGACGTGGATTCCTTCCGTGGCGCAATGAATGACGTCATAGAAAAGGGATCTCCTTTGGATGTCAATAAACTGATGAACCATACCCTGAATATTCTCGACCTTGCAGCAACCACCCCGAATGTTTTTGACATGCTGCACTGTATGAGGGAATATGATGACGAGACCTATGTGCACAGCATGAATGTAGCACTGATCTGCAATATTTTTGCACGCTGGCTGCGCATGAGTGAAGAAGAAATAGCGAAGGCTACAACAAGCGGTCTTCTCCATGATATTGGTAAGATCAAGATTCCCGACAGCATTCTGAAAAAACCGGACAAGCTCACCAAACAGGAATTTAACATCATCAAGCGGCATCCGCAGGAAGGATATCGTCTCCTTTTGGATTCCAAACTGGATGAAGATGTCTTAAATGCTGTTCTGATGCATCATGAGCGCTGCGATGGAAGCGGCTATCCTTTTGGCCTCATGGCCAATCAGATCGGAACCTATGCCAAGATGGTTGCCATTGCCGATGTTTACGATGCAACCACTTCTGCCAGAGTTTACCGTGGTCCCTTATGCCCGTTCTCTGCCATCTCGATTTTCGAGGACGAAGGTCTGCAGAAATACGATCCCAGATTCATCATGACTTTCCTGGAAAATGTGGTAAATACCTATCTGCTCAATAACGTCCGTCTCACCAACGGGACTGTCGGAACTGTTGTTTTTATTCATAAGGATAAGCTTTCTTCGCCGACGGTCCGGACTGCCGGCGGTTTTGTAGACCTGAGCACACAGTCCAATCTGCAGATTGAGGCACTGATTTAGCGCACCAGACCTGCGTTGTTCCTATACTCTTCATTCAGCTGACGCAGTTCCTTCTCTCCATTGATGTACGGCTCATAAAAGGAGTCTACGATGCCGCCACCAAGATTATCACATCCGTTGCAGAAATCGCAGGCACCGCCACACTGACTAAGCCCTTCCTGCACAATACGGATCCGTTCTTCTCTCGTCGTGTCCTTTATTAAGATACTTCTTATTTCCATTACTGAGTTCCACCTTTCCTATATTCGTATTTGAATCATTAAGAACTTCATTCGTCATATAAGTTATAGCACATATCCTCATAAATGCATGCATTCACCGTTCATATAGTCATAACTTGCAAGCCTAAGAACAGTTCATACTTATTATACCTTCATCAACGCTTGTCCATATAGGAAGCAGTCCTGAATTTAAATTGCTTATAACAGAGGATCACCCCAGTCATATTCTCCATCCAACATTAGTTTTCCATCATACTCCGCTGCTCTCTCCTCCAACGTTTTGTGATGAAATGGTTTCATCAATGTAATTACACCATTTGCTACCGAAACATCCAGATTCTCGTTCAATTCAATTCCGGCGCTTTTGCGTATATCCTTTGATAATCTAGTTTCCTGATTATTTCCCCACTCTTTTACCTGTGCCTGCATACAAATATCCTCCTTCCAAATGTATATCTATATTTTTCAGAGGCATGCTGCCGTAACCAGGTTGATCCCTATGGGTTCTTCCTGATTTTTCTTACATCATCTGCAAGGGCAGACACAGCCAGCAAAAGTCGTGCACGGATGCACGACTTACTCTGCAAAGAACACGGATGTTCTCTTGCAGAGGATTGCGTTCAATTTCAACACTGCCACACTGACCTTGCACAGGATGATAGAAAAATCGGAAGGTTCCAACGGGAGTAACCGGTTACGGGCACATGCCCCTCTCTCCGGAAGCAAAAAAGACCATCGCTTCCAACATACAGAAGCAACAGCCTTATACATTCTTTGAACCATCAAGCAATTTCCTAATCCTTCATCTCTATCTGACAGAATCCCTCTCATCATCTCCGGAAGCACTCTTTTTAAAAGCAATTCTGCCATCATGGCATCTCTCAGCCCGTCTTCAGCCGGAACTTCTGCAAATCCCGCTCCGTACTGATCTTATCAATCTGTGCCCCAAGGGATGCAAGCTTCAGATGAAAATCCTCATATCCACGTTCAATATATTTAATATCATCAATCGTCGTAATTCCTTCTGCGGCCAAAGCAGCAATTACAAGTGCTGCTCCTGCCCGGAGATCCGGCGCACTGATACTGGCACCCGTATACCCGGGAACTCCGTCAATGATTGCGGTATTTCCCTCAACCTTGATATTCGCACCCATTCTGGTAAGCTCGTCCACATACTTAAACCGGTTCTCGAAAATACTCTCAGTCACAATACTCGTTCCCTTGGAAAGCCCCAGTGTAACCGTAATCTGCGGCTGCATATCCGTCGGGAATCCCGGATAGGGAAGTGTCTTTACATGCGTATGGGTAAGCGGCTTCGATGCCACAACACGTACGGCATCATCCGATTCCTCGATTTCACATCCGATTTCAAGGAGCTTTGCGCTGATGGACTCTAAATGCTTCGGAATAACATTCTTAACGATTACATCGCCCTTTGTTACCGCTGCAGCAAACATAAAGGTTCCTGCCTCGATCTGATCCGGAATGATTGTATACTCTGTGCCATGAAGTCTTGAAACACCCTTGATACGGATCACATCCGTACCGGCGCCCTTGATATTGGCTCCCATGCAGTTTAAGAAGTTCGCCACATCGACGACATGCGGTTCTTTCGCCGGATTCTCGATGATCGTCTCGCCCTCTGCCAGCGTCGCTGCCATCATGATATTGATCGTCGCGCCGACCGACACCATATCCAGATAAATATGGGTACCAACTAAATCAATCGCATGTGCGAGCACCGCGCCATTTTCCACCTGTACCTTCGCACCGAGGGCACGGAAGCCCTTTAAATGCTGGTCGATCGGACGGCTTCCGATCTGGCATCCACCCGGAAGGGCTACGACCGCTTTTTTATATTTTCCGAGAAGTGCACCTACAAGATAGTAGGAACCACGAATCTTACGGATATATTCGTCATCGACATTGACATCATTAATGACAGCCCCGTTGATACGGACTGTATGCTCATCTATTCTTTCTACAATTGCTCCGATTCCCTCAATGGCATCGAGCAATACTTTTACATCATGTACCTCCGGAAGATTTTCGATCAAAACCGGCTCGTC
>ERZ779877.1282-NODE-1282-length-22193-cov-18.119523_pt1 | contig 22193 bp, 21 predicted proteins | sample MGYA00511556_ERZ779877 | MGnify/ENA primary metagenome ERZ779877 (study PRJEB29588, sample SAMEA2159338) | human gut metagenome | biome: human gut; feature: human-associated habitat; material: faeces | place: Denmark | collected 2008/2010 ...
TAATAATCGCCGCAGGCGCACAACAATTATTCATTATTCATCATTCATTATTCATCAAGGCAACTCCACCTCTATGATAACTGAGTTTACGCTAATCGCAAATAATCAGAATAACGAGCTTGTCATTGCTCACACCCACGCCTTTTTAATAATCGCCGCAGGCGCACAACAATTATTCATTATTCATCATTCATTATTCATTAGGGCAACGCCGCCGTTAGCGCTTGAGGTTTACTATTTCTTCGAGCATTGTGTCCGAAGTGGTGATTATTCTTGAGTTAGCCTGGAAGCCTCTCTGCGTGATGATCATATCGGAAAATTCCTGTGATAAGTCAACGTTCGACATTTCGAGCGCACCTGATACTACAGAAGCAGAACCGTTTTCTCCGGCTATGTTTACCTGGGGCTCGCCCGATGAAAGTGTTTCTCTCCAGTAGGAGCTGCCGACCTGCTCAAGACCGTTGGGGTTGTCAAATGTAACGATATCGATTCTGCCGAGCATTATGATGCCGTGTACGTTGTGTACACCGTAGATAGTGCCATCCTCATTGATATATACGCTGTCCAGATCCTTTACCGTCTGAGTAGCCGCAACACGTCCGTCTGTCAGCTTGATGTTGCCCAGAAGGTCGACCATATCAGAGAAGAAATTGTTTGAGCCGCCCGCAAGACCAACCTTGCCGTCAGTTGCTAGCAGTGTTTCAAGTGCACCGTTGCCTGCGTCCCAGTCGGCACTCGTAACTTTCATCTGATATTTTTCGTTGCCGCCTGCAGCCTTGTCTATAGCTGCCTGAATGTCAGCTACTGTTGCGCCGGGACGAACACTTATCGTAAGACCGTTGTCCGACCACTTTGCCGTAGTTTCTGCGGCATTCTTTGAATATCTTAAATTGATCGTGTAGTTGTTTGCATATTCACCCGGATTTACCGTAGTGAATGTGAGCGAAGCCTTTGTCGTTCCGTCGTCCAGCTTCATTGTGTTGGTAGCTGTCGTTGCGGGAATGTCTGCCGCAGAAGGAACCGTATCAAGCTCAAAGTGGAGCGGAAGTACGCCCTCAATGCTTACACCGCCGTTTTCACACGCACGGGTCACAGCATCCTCAAGATCGTTAAGGTTTGTATAATCGTTCTTTTCGTTCAGCTGTACAACAAGCTTGTTGCCGCTCATATAAGCGTAATCGCTGTCGGCTGTCGTAAATCCGATCGAGATATTTCCGTCCGGAGTCGCCGTGTCGGCAGATACGGTAAGAGGATATGTACCGCCCTTGTATGTGATCGTCTTTGAGTAGTTTGCCTCATTGTCGAGAACTTCGGGAACTACAAATGTAATTCTGTTTGAAGATGCGTCAACGCCTGTGGCATCGCCGCTTACGCCGAGCACCATATTACCGTTTGAGTCAACAAGGTTTCCTGCGTTATCGACGCTGAATACGCCTGCTCTGGAATAGAAGATGTTGCCCGCTTCGTCCATGACCTGGAAGAAGCCGTCGCCCGATAAAGCGCAGTCATAAACACTGTCGGAATATGTAAAGCCCGACTGTCCCATTACCTGACCGATAGCGCCGAGCTTGGTACCGTAACCTACCTGAGAGGGGTTTACACCACCCTGGAGGTTAGAGCCTGCCGAGCCGTTCTTCTTTGTCTGGTAATATACCTCCTGGAAGGTCGTTACGCTTGTCTTGAAGCCTGTTGTATTTACGTTTGCGATGTTGTTACCGATAACGTCCATCTTCTGCTGATGTGTCTTTAATCCTGACACGCCCGAGAATAATGATCTAACCATGATCTGTTCCTTTCTCCATCGTGCCGACCGTTCTTACCCGTCTGTCATTCGGGGTAAGGAATACTTCCTTTCGGTCCGGTATTACATAATTACGGTCGAGTCGATGTTCGTAAAAATATTTCCTTTTAAATCTTCCTGTGACATAGTTGTGATAACCGTACGGTTTTTCACACTTACCACAAAAGCAGTCCTGTCAACGAGTACAAGTGTTTCGTTGCTGCCCTTTTCCGCGGCTATCTCAATGCCGTCGTTAAGTCTTTGCAGCATATCCGAGTCAAGTATCTCGATATTTCTGCTTTCTATACGCTTCATTGCGTGTTTTGAAAAGCCTACCGCCGAGTTCCTCGCATCAAGCTCACTTTGTAAAGCCTCTGCAAATGTTTCTCCCGACTGCTGTGCGGCCTTTTCAGCATTCCCTGCTTTTGCGGTGTTGACGTTGCCTGTCGAAATCTGTAGATTTCGCAGTTTCAGTTCATTTATCAACATAACACTGCCGCCTTTTATTATCTGTTGCCCTCCGCATTGCTTGCCGGAGCACCTGTTTTGTTGTCAGCCGTACTTCCCGTACCCTCGCTGACGTGTACTATCTCGTCAATGGAGTAGAGATAATTGTCAATCACGATCTTCGCGTCGCCGTCCTGCATCTCCGCAGACTCGACCTTGCCCTTTGCGTAATAGAATTTGCCGTCGTCGCCAAGCACCTTTACCGTTACTTCCTTGCCCACATATCCCAGTGCCTCGGTCATTGTATGTAACGTACCCTTGCTTACCGTATCGCTTATCGCCTTTACCGCCGATAGGTCGTACTGGTTGCCGTCAACTACTACCTTTACATCACTTCCGCTGATGTTCACTCCGGTGCATACGCCCGATAAAAGCGTTCCGTCATCACTCTGTGCATTCATTGTAAGCGTTTTACCCACAAGTCCTGCCGCATAGTTCGACATACTGTACTTCAGATTATCCTGCTGTGCCTGTAATGCCGTGAACTGTGCCATCTGCGACACGAACTCGGTATTTGATGTAGGCTCAAGCGGATCCTGATTGCTCATTTCCGCCATGAGCAGGTTGAAGAACGTATCCGTGCTTATCGTATCATTCTTGCCCGAATTTTTGAAAAGATCCTTGTACTTTTCGTGATTTGACTGTACACTCTGAAGACTTGAAATGTCTGCCATCTGTAATCCTTTCATGTCAGTCCGACTGATAATACATCAGTCCATTGCCTGTATCTCGCCCAACAGACTGTCAAAGTCGTCTGTGTCGTCTTTCTTTCGATCGTTCGACCGCTGTCTGTAAGGGTTCTTGCTGCTGCCGTCAAAATCTCTTTGGAATAATTCCGTCTGCGAGGTTTCTACCTTGTACGAGGTAAGCTCTACATTGTCATTTCTCAATGCATATGCCAGCTGTTCGGACTTCGCCTGTAAAAGCTCCTTTGCCGCCTGAGTTTCGGTAAGTATCTCGACCGTCAGCTTTCCGCTTTCGTTCACCATACGGACCGTTATCTTTCCAAGCGTTTCAGGTGTAAGCACAACTGTAAGTGTGCTCCTGCCGGTACTCTTAGGTGCGCGTTCGCTCACAAAGCTTGCCATATCGCTTATCGGCACTCTTACCGTCTGCGTAGGCTGACCGTTATCGTCAAAGCGACTCTCGGTTCTTGCAAACACATCCGCACTTCTTGCACTCATATCGCTTACCGCATTCTTATCGGTGACCTTCTGCACTGCGTCAAGATCGCTGTCCGACTTTGTAACCTCGTTTCCCTTGGTTATCGCCTTAAGCTCTTCGCTTTTGACCTCGATATTTCGCTTTGCATAAGCAACTCTCGGTATATTGTCCGCTTGAGCCGCGGCTTCCTGCTTTGCTTCGCCCGTTACATTGCCGGATGTTTTCTCAAAAGTCATCTTTACGATATCCCTCTGAGGTTCTGCATCTGTTTCAGCGTTGTAGGTTTTTCCCGCCGCGCTTAGATCCACAGCCTTGCTTTTGCCGTCCGCTGCGACATCTCCCGGATTACTCATATCCGCGATATATACGGACTCACCCATGACAGCATTTTCTTCGGTTTTTCCGATAGCGGTATGATCTGCCACTGTGCTTGCATCGCCTGCTGAACCGACCTGTCGGTAAGCTGTAGTCATTATATCGGTTTCGGTAAAATGACCGTTTCTTACAGTTTCTTCCGTTGCCGTACCGATATCTCTGTTCCGAATACCTTCGTCAGAGATATATCCGATATCAATTGTTCCGCGGCTCGAAACACCTCCGGATACACCGACTGTTTCATTACCGATATCTGTATTTTCCGCAAATATCATTCGCGCGGTTTCAACAAAGTCACTTTCGGGAGCTTTGCCTTCCATAATTTCACTTAACTGTGAAATCTGCGCCGAGCTTCCACCGACCTGCCGAACATCAGTCCGATCTGTACCGTTTTGTACCACAGTCTGTACCACCGACTGCATACTCTCATTGTCGGCAGATACCCGCATAAACTCTGCGTTATCCGCTGCCGGAGCATCATTCGCCGTCTGTACCACTGCCGCCTGCATATATCCTGCAAGCTCCGCTGTCTTCAACAGCTGCTTCAGTTCCTCTGCGCTTTGCTCAAGCTCTGTAAGCCCGCTGAGTATCTCGCCGGGCATTGCAGTCTGTCCTTCCGTGGCTGGTGTATCTGCTGATTTTCCGGCGCTCTGCCGACTGCCCGATACCATAGCCCCCAGCATTTCCGAGAAGCCTCCGGGCGCACTGTTATCAGCAATTGCAGCATCTGAGATTGTGGCGGCATTGCCCGCAAATGCCATAGCGGCACCTGCCGGCAATACTGCTGTTGCATTCATCATATCTCACCCCCTTTCAGTGCTATTCATCATCGTAACGAATGTATACGTTGCAACAACTTTTATATATTTAACAGCATCAAACCGTTAAATTTTATGTAAATTGCACAGCTTTCCACCTTGTATTGTACCACATTTCAAGCGATATGTCAACAATTTACTCCGTTTTACTGCCATTTGAAGAGCCGTTCGACACGAACTCCTCAATGATCTGCTCCTGCTCCTTCTGAGCGGCGTATCTGTACTCTTCAAGCTGTTTTTCCTCCAGCTTTTCAAGCTTTGACACTTCCTTTGTAGCGTCAATTACCCTCTGTAATTGCTGTTCTACCTCATCGCGCTTTTGAGCCATACGTCCTTTTATGCGGTAGATGTCCTGCTGTAGCGAGGAAACATACTTCTTATGCAGTGACAGCCGCATTGCCGTTGTCCCGCCCCGCACAAGCTCATTGAGCTTGTCTATGCTGAGCTCGTATTCTGCGGTCTTCGCGTCAAGCTCCGCCTGCATTTCCGCAAGCTCCGCTCTCAGTCTGCCAAGCACCGATTTCTCGCTGTCGAGCATCTGATCATTGTACTTTTTCAGCGACTGCAACGTAAAATTAAACTTCTTCATAACGCACTGTTATCACGATTTTCACGACACCGCCGCCTTGAGCAGCTTTATCGTATCCTCCATCGAGAACGATTCATACATTCCCTGCATAAGGAAGTTGTTGATCTTGTCTATCTTCTTTATCGCCTCATCCAGAGCGGGATTAGTTCCCTTTTTGTAAGCTCCGATCGAGATGAGGTCGGCATTGTTATTATATAAAGCCAGCAGGTTTCTCAGCTTGCCTGCCGCTTTCTTGTGCTCAGGATCGGCAATCACCGACATAAGTCGTGATATGCTCGGCAATATGTCAATAGCAGGGTAGTGGTTCTGCGCCGCTATCTTACGACTGAGAACGATATGTCCGTCAATGATACCTCTTACGGTATCGGATATAGGCTCGTTCGTGTCATCGCCCTCAACGAGCACTGCATATATACCCGTGATACTTCCTTTTTCAAAGTTGCCGGCTCTTTCGAGCAGCTTCGGCATTGCGGCATATATAGACGGGGTGTAGCCTCTTGCTACGGGCGGCTCGCCTGTAGATAAGCCTATCTCACGCTGTGCCATCGCAAAACGCGTCAGGTTATCCATCATCAGCAGTACATCCTTGCCCTGTGCGCAGAAGTACTCGGCTATTGCCGTTGCCGTCATCGGACACTTATTCCTCATCATTGCCGGCTGATCCGACGTGGCTACTACCACGACCGACCTTGCCATTCCCTCTTCGCCGAGGTCATTCTCTATAAACTCTCTTACCTCTCTGCCTCGCTCGCCTACAAGCGCTATAACATTGAGGTCAGCCTTTACCTTTCGTGCGATCATACCCATAAGCGTTGATTTGCCGACACCTGAGCCCGCAAAGATACCCATTCTCTGACCCTTACCCATTGTAAGAAGCCCGTCGATCGCCTTTACGCCAAGTTCTATCGGCTCGTGTATCTTTGGTCGGGTGAGAGGGTTTACCGGTATGCCCGCTATAGGTACTGCATCTGTATATTCCACAGGGTCACCGCCGTCAAGCGGATTTCCCAGTGCATCTATTATTCTTCCTACAAGCTTATCGCCGACCCTTACATTCAGCTTATCGCCTGTATTGTCCACTATACTGCCCGGACCTATACCCTCAAGGTCGGTGTAGGGCATAAGAAGCACTTTGTGCTCGTTAAAACCGACCACCTCGGCAGGGATATGCGACTTCATATCCTTTGTATAGATACGACATACATCGCCTATGCTGCAAAGCGGACCGCTTGCCTCAATCGTCATTCCGACTATCTTTTCAATTTTACCCAGATACTTATATGTATCGGTAGTCCTGAGTTCTGTCAGAAATCCGCCGAGATCCATGTCTAAAGTCCTTTCAATAAGGGTGATTATTCGCTTGTCTGTTCAGCTCCGTCACTGTCCAAAACGGCTTCGGCAGTTTGCTCTTCCTGTGCCTTAGCCTTTTTTCTTGACGGTGCTCTGCGGTACTTTCCTCTGCCCAGCTCCTCTATCATCTTGAGCTGTGTCTGTATTCCCGCATCGGTTATCTCACTGCCGTTATCTATAATAACAGTGCCGCCGGGTGCATCTTTAAGCACCTCGACTTCTACGTTTTTTACATTGGTGAACAGCTTTTTAAAATAGTCGGTATCCGCCGCCATTTCCTCGCTGACATCGGTCTTTGATAATGTCAGCTTGACATATTCGCTTCCGCGAAAGCTCTTACCCGCTTCCTTGATAGTCTTCCTGACAACCGCTTTATCCTTCTGACCCAGAGAGTTCAGCGTTATGCGGTTGACTATCTCCATAACCGTATCGAATATCTCGACCTCATAGCTGTCGAAAAGCTCCGCCTTGTCGCTTACCATCTGTTCGCTGAGCTTTTTAAGCTCTGTAAGCATATCGCGGCATTTATCAAGTCCTGCGGCATAGCCGTCCTCGTGACCCTTTGCAAAGCCGTCTGCCTTGCTCTTCTCAAAAATAGCCTCCGCCTGCTCCTTTGCCTTTGCAGCGTAATCCTGCGCCTGCTTTTCTGTATCGGAGAGTATCTTCTGTGCACGTTCACGGGCATCGGCAAGCGCCTTTTCGCCCTCTGCACGGTAATGCTGTTTTACCTTTTCAATTTCTTCGTCTATAAGCCGGTTGCGCTGTAATGCCGCTTCATCGACCTTTTCGGTACTTTCCGCAGTTTCAGTGATCTCTTGTGTGTCATCTGCGATGTCCGGCGGCGCGACAGGCTTAATCTTTATTGAATTGTCGATTACGACAGTATCGGTTGTCGGCTGAACAGGGTAGTGATAACCTCTTCCTGCCTTGAATACGCCTGCCAAAATATATTCCTCGCTTTCGTCTTATGCGATGATCTCATCTTCCTTGCCACCCTTGGAGATAACAAGCGTTCCCTCATCTTCCAGTCTGCGTATGATAGATACAATTCTCTGCTGAGCCTCTTCAACATCACGCATACGGACATTATGCAGATACTCAACGTCTGTCTGTACGCTTTCACGCATACGAGTGGACATATTTGCATAGATGCACTCCGCAACCTCGGGTGTCGAACCCTTGATGGCAACAGCAAGATCCTTTGAGTCGACCTCGGGGATAAATGCCTGTATAGCCATATTGTCGAGTGTAACGATATCCTCGAATACGAACATCTTTGAACGTATATCGTCCGCAAGCTTCGGATCTCTCAGTGTCAGTTCATCAAATATATACTTTTCTGTAGCGCGGTCGACATTGTTCATGACCTCTGCTACATAATCGATACCTCCGACCTCTGTACTGTCGGCTGTAACAAGGTTATCAAATTTCTTTTCAAGCGTACGCTCTATAGACTTGACGACATCGGGCGATGCTCTGTCCATCTTTGCCATACGCTCAACGACATCTATCCTTGTCTTCTTCGGCAGTTCGCTTAAAATGGCAGATGCCTGATCGCTCCTTGCGTAGGATAGTATCAGCGCTATAGTCTGCGGATGCTCGTTCTGGACCATGGCAAGCAGGTTTTTATAGTCCGCCTTGCGTACGAACGCAAACGCCTTTGTCTGGAATTGCTTTGTTATCTTTTCAAACAGAGCCTGTGCAGTCTGCGGTCCAAACGCCTTTTCAAGCACATCGCGCGCATACTCCACACCGCCCTCGGAAATTACCTTCTGGGTAAGGCAAAGCTCGTAAAACTCATTGAGAACACTGTCTATCACGTCCATAGGATAGTAGTTCATTCTCGCTATTTCAAGCGTTATCTGCTCGACCTCTTCGTCGGAGAAATGCTTGAATACTTCGGACGCATTCTCCGTGCCGATAGAGCTTATGATTATCGCCGCTTTCTGTGCGCTTGTAAGTGCCTCCATATATACCCTTCCTTTAAATTGTCAATGCTGTCAGTTGCCGCTTCTCATCATAGAACGTATGAGCTGTGCAACAACATCGGGATTTGTGTGTGAGAATTCCTTGATCTCTTTCTTGAGTACCGCACTCTTTGACTCATCGTCATAATCGTCAAGGTGCTGTATATTGAATTCTTCATCAGGCTGAGGCTGAGGCTCAAAGCTGAGTGCCGCAGATTCCTGCGCCGCCTGTGCCGCGGCTGCCTGTGCGGCAATTGCTTTTGCTTTTGCTCTTGCCCGCTTTTTCTTCTTTGCATTGCTTGTGAGTATAGCTACGATAAGAAGCGCCACTACAAGAAGTCCCAGCAGGATTATAATATATACCGTCCAGTCAACGTTTCCGCCTCTGTTTATGGTATTGCCGTTACCGTTAGCGCCGTTGTTGCCGTTTATAACGAACGGATAATTAGCTACCGTTACATTCGCTACATCTGCGCCGATCGCGAATGCTATCACCTGACGGAGCTGTTCCTTGTCAGCCTCAAGCATATTCACCTGATCGACTGTCACAGCCGCAGTTATCTTATCGACCGAGTAGCCGTTCTTTTCAAGCTGTCTTATCTCAGTGTTTACAAGACGTTTTACGGTAATGCTGTTCTGATAGTAATATTCGTTGTCACCGTCACCCTTGATGGTAGGGTAGTTCGGTGAAATATCGCTGTTTCTTGTAGTGCCGACCACGCCCGACAGTGAACCTATACCGCCCCAGCCCTCATTCTTGGTGGAGCTCTCTATCATACCGCCCGATGTGCCATCCTCGGCGATCGACGGAGTGTAGATTGTATATTCCGACTTTGAATTGTCGTAATTCAGCGTTACATTTACGTTTATCGTATAGTCCTTGTACAGCTTTTTCAGTGTGTCGTTGAGCTGACTTTTCAGCAGGTTCTGCATCTGCTCCTGGAAGTTCAGCCTTGACTGATACAGTACGTCCTCTTCGACCGTTGTATTTTCGCCTGTCAGAAGCTTGCCGTCCGTATCAAGTATCGAGATATTGTCACGCTCAAGTCCCGGCAGGGAATTGAGTACCAATGCATAAATGCCCTCTACCTGATCGCTTGTAAGCTGTGCATCCTTCTTCAGGTCAAGCTTTACGCTGACTCTCGGGTCTTCACTGTCTGTCGAGATAACATAGTTGTTGTTCTCGGGCATTGTTATTATAACATATGAGTTCTTGACCGCACTTATGGTATTTATCGCCTTCATAAGGTGCGTCTGCAGCTGCTGTATCTGGAGCACCTTTTTTTCGGTATCGGTCGACCATATACCTATTCCGTTGTTCCATACGTCAAAGTTGAACGTTGACTTAGGATAACCCTGAATACTCAGCTGCATTCTTACATTATCCGCCTGATCGCTCGGCACAGAAATACTGCCGTCCGTCCCCATCTTGACATCTGTTATCCCCAACTCATTTATAGCGGAAACGACCTGCGAGCTCTCTTCGCTGTCAAGTCCCGTATAAATAGCCGTGTAGCCTTTCTGGTTAAGTACTATCGCAAGTACGATCGCGGCAACTACGACTACCGATACTGCCGTTATTATGAATATCCGCAGATTTTTCGCGAGCGAGTTCCATTTGTTTTTAAAACCGTTCCAGAATGCGGAAAGCTTGTCCTTCATCTATATATGTATCCTTCCCTGATAATCGGATTAAACAGTCATGCGCATAATCTCATTGTATGCGTCAACAGCCTTGTTCTTGACTGTGACAAGAAGATCAACGGCAGTTGCCGCCTTTTCAAGATTTACCTGTATCTGCGCAAGGTCATCTACATCGCCTAGCATAAGATCTATAGAATCCTGCTGGACCTGCGCATCGGTTTCCTTGACATTATTTACAAGGGATTCAAAAATATCGAGAAAAGTTGCATCGCCTTCTGTGCTGTCACCGGTCTGCTTTTTCTGACCTGCAGCTTCCATTGGGGTGATATTGCTTGTAAGCGGTACTATAAACATCTATATCAGATCCTTTCGGTTGTCTTAGTTATTTCCTATGCTGAGAGCGGTCTGCGCCATTGATTTTACGGCGTTGAGCACCGCAAGGTTAGCCTCATATGAGCGGGTCGCCGCCATAGCGTCCATCTGCTCCTCCGCCACATCAACGTTCGGCAGATAGTAATATCCGTTCTCGTCTGCATCGGGGTGAGTCGGATCATATACCGGTGTAAGCGGTGTTTCGTCCTCGACTATCTCGGTTACGAGTACGCCCTTGTTTTTGGTCGCCGTTACCGTATTTGCGGGAACACCGCCCGCTATCTTCTCTTTTCTCTTTGCTATCGTTTCCTCAAGCACCGAGTTGAAGCCCTTGTTTTCACTGAACAGCACTACCTGTCTTTTGTAAGGTGTTCCGTCCTCTGTTCTGGTGGTTTTTGCGTTCGCAACATTCTGCGATATTACATCAAGACGCAGTCTTTCGGCAGCCATACCCGATGCGGCTATATTAAGCGAGCTTAAAAACGCCATGCAAAAAACTCCTTTCTGTATCTCAAAAAAGCGTCGAAATCCGTTTCACTGTATATAATCCATTATATTAAAGCGTATGCCTTAAATTACGTTGTCTTCATCGCAGAGCGCAATCTTGTGAACTCACCGTTCATCTGATTTTTGAGTGCCTGGTAATGTAACTGTACCTTAGCAAGCTCGTTTGACTGCGAGTCAACATCTACGTTGTTGCCGTCCGGCTGGGTGTTCGTATCATCGTCCTCATACACTCTTGTCGCAAGCTCTACCTGCTTCGAGCCCTCCTTCGCCTTACCGCCGATAACGCTCGTGTTTTCCATTCTGTCTTTAAGAACAGCGTAAAAGTCAAGATACTTGCAGTTGTAGCCGGGCGTATCCTGATTTGCTATGTTCTGTGAAATTATCTGTTGCTTCTGCCACAGCACCGAGAGTCCCTGCTCGGTAATGCGAAAAGCGTTTGTGTTGAAAAGTGCCATATGTCCTCCTTTTCAGACTGAGGTCTTTCCTGACGGTTAATGCGTTTAACGAATTCTGTATTTTGTATATTCCCTTTAACGGAAATACAATATATAGAAAAGTAATTTCAGCTATATAAAAATAATATGAGCTTTGGTGTTATCTTAACAAATTTTTTGTTTTAATGCCAACAACTCAATTGTATATTATACAACATTTTTAGCCTTTTTGCAAGGCTAAAAGGAAAAAACTGTTGATTTTTGTACTTATTTAATAAAAGTATAGGCGTTAAATGTGCAACAGCCGTGTTTTTTCGGCAGACTGCACAACAACGTACAGCTTACCACTTTCTGTCGAATGTCGGCAGTTCGCTATATGTACCTCTTTTCCTTTGCCTGTAGATCATTTTCGGACGATGTGCGGGGCGACTTTGCACCAACTGCTTCTTCTCGCTGTTTCTCATATATCTCTGAAACGCTATGCGGCAATATCCGAATATCTTTTTCTGTTTTGGAAAGCACGGCGGTAAAGTGACAGCTGTCACTTCTGTAAAACCGTTGTCATTCAGCCACCAGTTGTCAAATTCAGGCTTTCCTTGCCTTATGCGGTAAGTGAGTCTGTCACTGCCGCCCTCATAATACCTTATCTTCCCCGTAAATATCAGTCTGCCGTTTTTCATGGAAAGTTTCAGTCCGTCATAGGGTATCACCCAAAGCTTACGCTCGATGCCGCCGATATCGCTGAATATCCGACCGCCGTATCTACTGTAGACAGCCGCGTCTTTCTGTATTTCAAAATAAGTGTTGCGGGTTATATGCCGCGCTCTTGATTCACAGACAAGAAATATCACAAGACTGAGAAGAAGCCACGCGGCAACGCAAACGACCGGTATGGCAAGTCTTGCCGCAACAAAGCCTTCGGTGCGCCAGTTTCTTGTCTGAAGTATCAGCGACATAAGACTGAGAAGTGCAGGCAAGGCAAGCACCGCACCGATCGCTATGCTTGCTTTCGTACACATTTTCCGATATCCTTTTGTATCTGCGTGAAAAAAATTCTGCGTACCTGCACCTCCTCTCGGGCAAACTTCTGTTTATACTTATTATATTATAGCCGCCTTACAAAAGTCAACGAACTTTTCTTAATTAAAATGTATAAAAACGACCTGCATTTTTTAAACAATTCGCAGAATTTTTAAATGTCGACGAAAAAACCGCCGATTTAACTTGATTTATTGGCTATTTTATTGTATACTTAATGTTAAATGATATTATAGGCGTGTTGGGTGTGGCAGTTTATGCCAATTTCCCCGTGTGTCTTTGAAAGGGGGAGTTGTGTTTTTGAGCTACAAAAAAGAAGATTTCACTTCTTTTGAAATAACTTCGCTTGACGGTAAAAAGCTGTTCTATACGGAAAACAACTTCGACTTTCCTTTAATGTACGATACGAACGATAACATCATCGACAATATGCTGATGATAAAGGGGCGCAGACTCCCGGAGCTTGATACATCGGAATATGTCTATGTTATTGCCCGTATGCGCGACGGCGACAGATACAGATACAAAACCAATATTTCGGTATCGACCGACCGACAGCTTAACGTCCTGCTGCGGCCCGACAAGGCAGAACTGCTTGAAGAGCGCAGAAAGTATTTCAAGATAAAGACAAACGAACGGGCGTTTATAACACTGAGGACTCAGGAGGGCAGCGAAAAGCCCGTTCCGCTTGAGCCTCCCGCAGAGATCTATATCAAGGATATCAATGTCGGCGGCGTATTCTTCATATGCTCCGATACACGCAGACATTTTGCAAAGGGCGACAGGCTGCTGATGATAGTCGGGCTGTCCGGAACGCGTCTTGAGCTTACGGCAGAAGTGCTGAGAGAACAGGAGATCACATCGCAAGAGGCTGATACAGGCTACGGCTGTCGCTTTATCGGTGTTTCACATTCACAGGAAGAAACCATTTCAAGATATATCTATAAACTGCAATTTGAAATGTTGCAGAAATCACGCGAAACACGTGATATGTTTTAAGTAAGAGCTTCGGAGGTTATACAATATGCAGTCTTTGAAAATCAAAACGACTTTGCGCATACTTACTACCGCTTTTGCAGTTATCCCTATGCTGATTGTCGGCATTGCCGGATATTTCAGCATTACGGGATTTGCCGCCAATTCGGTCAGCCAGTTTGCAAGAGCGGCAGGTGCTGCACAGCAGGAAATAATCAACCAATATCTGAACGAGTGCATATCCGATGTTGCTTATCTTTCGTTCAGCAATTCCGCAGGAGTGCTTGCGCAGAGCGGTCAGGGCGATGATGCAAAGTCAAATCTCTCATTGCTCTCAGAAAACATCGAAACAAGAAACAGCGGTTTTAAGAACATAGTTATAACCGACCCTGCGGGTAATATCGTATACGAATACAACGAGATACAGGGTATGAAGGAGAGCTTCTTCGGCTTTGAAGAGCTTGAAAACTATACAGAAGGCTCAATAAAGATCTCGAACATCTATACGAATAACGAGGACTACGATGCCGACGTATTCTACGTTGCCAAGAGCATCGACAAGGATGGGCTCAACAACATTGACGGCTTTGCGATAGAAGTGATTGACATCAGCCGCATTTCGGAGATCCTTTCAAACTCTACATACGGTGAAGGCAAAGGCTATCTTGCGGTTTCGGACGGCAACAGCTGCGTTCTGAACTACAACGGAACAGCGGTACAGAAGATCGATGACGTTACCGACAGCAGTATGAGAGATGTCTTAAAATCGACCGTAAAGCCGACTTCCAGCGAAAACAACATTGACTATAACACCGGCTCATCGCTCGGCTGCTACAATTACTTCACAGGCTCATCAACAGGCGGTTGGAAATGGGTCAGCGTATACCCCGACAATATGTCGATGTCGCAGATAATGATACCGCTCGCAATATCGATAGGCTCTATGGTAGTGCTCGCGGTTATCTGCGCACTGCTCGGTATCCTCGTCACAAAGTCTATAGTTAATCCGATGAACCAGATGGTTGCGGTTGCGCGTGAGATACAGGAAGGTGACCGTGAAAAACGTCTTGAAATTAAAACGCACAACGAATTTAAGGATATTTCTGAGCTGTTCAACAATATGCTTGATGACGTAAGTATGTCGGAAGAACTGCACAGAACGATATCCGATATTTCGGACAATATGCTGTTCGAGTGGGATTTCCACAAGGAAGCTATGTATATCTCCGATAACTTCAAAGAAAAGTTTGATATCGATCCGAAAGAAGCACAGCTTGCAAACGGTAAGTTCCTTGACAAGCTTATGAGCGATGAATATGCAGAGGTATACAAGCGCGACATAAGCACACTGCTCAAGAACAAGACAGGTCACAGCGGCGAATATCAGATGACTACTAAAAACGGCAGTCTGCTGTGGTTCTCGATACGTGCTCTTTGCGTTACCGACCGTCTTGGCGAACCGCTCCGTGTTATCGGTGTCGTAACCGATATAGACAGCGAAAAGAAGCTCGAGCTTCAGCTTTCCGAGCGCGCAAGCTACGACTTCCTGTCACAGCTCTATAACAGAAGCACATTTGAGCGTGAGCTCAAGAGCGAGATCGAACGAAGCGCACACGCTAAGGTAGCCGTGCTTTTCATAGATGTAGACGACTTCAAGTTCATCAACGACCGTTTCGGCCACTCTGTAGGTGATGAGGTTATCAAATATGTTGCAGGTTGCATAAAACAGCGTGTAAAGGGCAGTGGCTTTGCAGGACGTTTCGGCGGCGATGAGTTTGTACTCTGTATCACCGATGCAAAACAGATCGAGGAGATCGAAAGCCTGTCACTTGACCTTATCGACGAGCTCTACGAAGGTTATCATTCAGAGCTTGCCAATGTATCGATAAATGTCAAGGCAAGTATCGGTATTGCATTCTTCCCCGAGCACGGTGACGACAGCAACAAGATAGTAGCCGCAGCCGATGAGGCTATGTACTTCGTAAAGAAGAACGGCAAGGCAAACTACCATATTTATCAGCCCGAAGATTCGCAGATAGAGGATCTCCAGCACACACTCTAAGCATATCACAAGAATAATACATACCCGCTTTTCAGGCGGGTATGACTGTTTTATGTGTAAATAATTTGAAATTTAAAAATCTTACCCGATAATACAAAGAAAGGACGCACTTTATGGCAGTCGTTATAGCTATAACAAATCAGAAAGGCGGCGTAGGCAAGACCACCACCTGTTCCGCATTCTGCGGAGGGCTCACCGAAAGCGGAAAGAGCGTACTTGCGATAGATCTCGACCCGCAGGGAAATCTCAGCTTCAGTTTAGGCGCAGATTCCGAGGAAAGCTATACTATGTACGATGTTTTCAAGGGCAACTGCACACTGAAAGAAGCGATACAAAGCACTGACAACTGTGATGTAATACCCGCAAATATCCTGCTGTCGGGTTGCGAGCTGGAGCTTACCGGAGTCGGCAGAGAATATCTTCTCAGAGAGGCTCTGACGGCGGTAGCAGACGATTATGACTACATAATGATAGACACCCCTCCTGCGCTGTCTATCCTCACTATAAACGCGTATACGGCGGCTGACAAGCTTATAATCCCGATGATAGCGGAAATACTCAGCTTGCAGGGTATAGCACAGCTTAAAGAAACGATTTTCGCCGTAAAGAAGTATTACAATAAAGACCTTGAAATAACAGGGATACTGCTAAACAAATACAATCCCCGCCTTGTGCTCACAAAGGAAGTAGAGGAGCTTGCGGGAATGATAGCCGAACAGCTCGGCACAAGGATACTCAACTCCCGTATAAGCACAAATGTTTCACTCGCCGAAGCACCCGCACACGGCATATCCATCATGGAATATGCACCCCGATCAAAAGCCGCGGCTGAGTACAAAAAGCTGATATGCGAAGTTACCGGCGTGAGTATGAAAAACACATCTAAAAAAAGCAGTGACTGCCCCACAAGACGTCCTGCAAGAAAGTAAAGTGAAAGGAGAGCCGCCTGATGGCAGAAGAATATAAATCAAGCAAGACAAAACAAGTAATGGATTTAATAAATGCAAAGCCGTCCGGTGTCAATCCTTTTCTGCCGCCTGCCGAGCAGGAAAAGGAGAAGAAAGCAAAGGCTGAAAGCACGATAGAGGACAAGCTGTACACCTACACGCGATCAAAGAGAGGTGCTACAGCGCCAAAACCGCCGCATAGACCCAAGCATAACCCGATGCTTCATATCCCTGAGGCAACCGCCGATAACACGTCACATAGCCGTGAAACGGCTGTGAGCAGACCTGTAACACGTCATACAGGTCAGATAACGATTGATATCAACCGCATCATAATTGATGAGATCCTTGATGATGCGTTGTGCCGTTTCAACACCTGTCACTGCGAAAAATGCAAGCGCATAATTTCAGAAAGGGTGCTTGAACAAGTTCCGGTAAAGATAGTTACAGTAACCCCTGACGAGGAAAAATCCGTTATTGACAGCTACTGCAATTACGCTCGAAAAGAAATATACTCCGCAATAGTAAAGACTGTGCTTGAAAACAAGCGTAGACCGTTCCACGGAGAATAAACACATATAAACGAACCGAGCCGCCTGCTTATAACAGGCGGCTCTTATTATATCCGACAGCGGTATCGCGATATATCCGCATATACAAAAACCCCTCCGCCAAAGCGGAGGGGTCAATATGCTCTTTAATTCAAAGCTTTACCTAATCACGAATGATTACTTGCTTCTCTTCTTAAGAACGATACCTGCTGCTGCAACTGCTGCTGCTGCAACTGCTGCGGGAACAACTGCTACTGCAACACCGGAATCGGGGTTTGCAGGCTTCTTGTTGTCATCAGCGGGCTTCTTGTCAGACTTACCGGGCTCAACGGGTACTTCTGTTTCGCCGGGAACGGTAGAATCGCCGGGAACGGTAGAATCGCCGGGCTTAGCAGGATCTTCCTTGCTTGTATCGTCGTTCTTTGTATCGTCGTCGGGAGTCTTGTTGTCGTCTGCTGCAACTTCTTCATCGTTGATTGTTAATGTGTACTGTGTCTTATCATACTTAGCTTCGCCTGTTTTGTCATCAACCCAGCTTAAGCAGTAGAACTCAACTACAGAGCCCTTAACAACGGGGATAGAAAGCTGACCGCTTCTATCTTCTGCGCTTACTGTACCTACCCATGTTTCGCCTTTAACGCCGTCGATAGAATCGAACTTTTCATCACCTGTTGCATCCCAGCCCCAGCTTACCTGAGCACCGCCCCACTGATAGTACTTAGTTGTACCATCGGGGTTCTTAACGATAACGCCTGCGCCGCACCAGTCATTCCATTCAAATGACTTGTCCTCTTCATTAGGGCTTACAGCTACATCAACCTTAAGAGTGTCAATGTCACCCTTAACTGTGTAGGTGTAAGAAGGTTCCTTAGAGTTAACAGCAGCGATTTCTGCCTTTGTCTGAATAGGCTTAGGCTCAGCGGGCTTTGTATCTGTGTCAGCGGGCTTATCGGCTTCAACATCAGAGATAGCTTCTATAGCCTTGCCGTCCTTGTCAAGAACTTCCATCTTTTCAAGAGTAAGGTCAATGCTCCATGTCTGTGCCCATAACTGGCAATATGTGTCTGTATCTGCAAACACGGGCTTATCCTGAAGCCATGTAACTGTGCCGTCTTCGGCTAAAATGATGGGCTTCTTGCCACCTTCTTGACCCCATTGAACACCAAGCCAACCTGTAGACTCAGAGTTAGCGCCGACACCGCCGCCGATCCAAGTGTCACCATTTACCTGATCTGCTGTAAGATCAAAATAAAGCTTAACACCGTAAATGTCAGAACGGGCAACGTTCTTTTCTGTGAACAGATCAACAACGGGCTTGTGCTCCTTGTCTTCTTCGTACAGCTTGATTACTGCGTCAGCCTTGTTGTCTGAAGCGAGGTCAATAGCACTGTTTGATGTGATAGCTGCTTCTGCAAAAGCGCTTACTGCGAGTGATGATACTGCGAGTGAAGCTGCTGCGATTGCAGCTAAAGTTTTTGTAAACTTCATTTTTTTGTCCTCCATAAAAATTTGTTAGCTCATTAGCTATTTATAATCATACTATATTGCCGGATGTTTTGCAATTGGCAATTTTCACAAAAAACTTTTTTCGATTTGGTGAAACAATATAATAAATGCCGCTTTTCTTCGCTTTCCGCACCATTAAACATAATTGTAAGCTGTTTTTACTACAAAAATCCCCTCCGTTTCCGGAGGGGATAGTGTACTTAATTTAAGTAAATACTCACTTAACAGTGATTACTTTCTCTTCTTAAGAACGATACCTGCTACTGCTACTGCTGCTGCTGCAACTGCTGCGGGAACAACTGCTACTGCAACACCTGTATCTGCATTTGAAGGCTTCTTGTTATCATCAGCGGGCTTTGCGGGCTCAACGGGCTTATCTGAATCGCCGGGCTTTGCGGGCTCAACGGGCTTATCTGAATCGCCGGGCTTTGCAGGCTCAACGGGCTTATCTGAATCGCCGGGCTTAGCGGGCTTGTCAGGGTTGCCGGGCTCAACGGGCTTATCTGAATCGCCGGGCTTTGCGGGCTCATCAGGAGTTGAAGGTGTGTTATCAACAACTGTCTTAACACTGTCGATAGCTATTGTAGGAATAGCATCGCCTTCAACTGCTTCAAGGTCTGTGCAAACTGCGATGAATTCCATTGCGTCGATAGCCTTGTCAAGTTCGATTGTTACATCGTAAGTACCGTTACCTGTTACTTCAACAGGAACGCACGTAGCACCAACATTGCCTTTGTCGCCTTCGCCCCAGAACTGGCAGCCATATGAGCTGTCAGCCATAGAGATCCAAGCCTTGAAAGGAGTTGTGAAGTTTGATACTGTGAACTTAACCTTAACCTTTACTGCGTTCTTGAAATCATCCTTGTTAGCGATCACGCAAGCTTCATCGCCTGCCCAACCGTTGATGATGTTTGTACGAACGAGCTTGTTGTCGATAACAGTCTTACCTGCGTTCTTGATTGCAATGTCAACTGTTTCTTCAACATCTTCTGATGTACCGGGTGCTACAGGATCTGCGGGATCTGCAGGATCTACGGGATCTGCAGGTTCAACGGGTGTGGGCTCTTCAGCAATGGGCAGTACTACACCGTCCTTGTTAAGAACTTCGATCTTAGCAACTTCGATTTCGTCATCGCCCCACCACTCTGAGAGTGTTAATGACATCCACTCATCGTCTGCCTGGAAAGCAGGTGTGTCATCTAATCTTGTGATTGACTTTGTAGCTGCGTCGAACTGGAAATCATGTTCTTCTTTGTCACAACCGTTGCACCAAGACTTCTGATTCCAACCTCTTGATGTGTTGTAAACAATTCCGCCGCCTGCGCCCTTAGCAATTGCATCAGCAGATGCATCTGTTACGGTTACCTTAACGCCGTAAACTTCGCTTAATTCAACGCCTTTGGGAAGGAAAGAAGAAACATCAAAAGCGACGTTACCATCTTTATCAGCGCCTTTCCAAGCAGCAAAAGCACTGACCGCAAGTGATGATAACGCAACAGAAGCAGCGCAAACACTTGCTAAAGTTTTTCTAAACTTCATTTTTTTGTCCTCCATAAAAATTTTTTAGCTTTTAGCTATTTTTAATGCTACTATATTTCGGAATACTTTGCAATTGGCAGATTGCACAAAATTTGTATAGTTATTTGTTGGTTTTTGCCAAAGCAATAACGATGCAGTTAATACAGTCACATTTTTCGTTCAATATTTACTGTGTCCATAAAGCGCATTTGCACACTGTTTAAACTGTTTTTCTTGACTAACAGCCCCCGATAATGTACAATATAATAGTAAAACTTGCTGTGGTCGGCTTTAACGCTTAAACACAGCCGAATTTCCGTCAGATATCCGATGATATCCGATGTTGTGATACTGCACAAAAACCATAAGAAAGATTTTACTTATCCGATACACAATATTTTCTTTGTGAGTGAAACTTTTTCTGAAATTCCGCCTACTACAAAGTAGGTGACGTAAGCGAGGTGAGCCAATGGGCAACAGCGGTCACGAAGAATATTTCAACCGTGTATATAATGAAACCTGCAAATCGGTTTCAAGGTTCGTAGTCAGCAAATGCGGAAATATGGACGATGCGGAAGATATTATTCAGAATGTATATACCCGCTTCTTCAAGCGTATCAGCGAGAAGGGTCACGAGGATATCGAAAGCCCCGAGGCTTTCCTTATCAACATTGCAAAGTTCGAGTGCCGCACATACTTCTCGGGTAAAAAGAAAAACGACAAGGTTTCGTCCTTTTCCGACTACACCGAAGAAGAGATGGTGGCGATAGAGAGCGAGATGTCCAAGCCTCAGCCAAGGTTGGAGGACGTTATAAGCAACAAGATAGTTGCAAAACAGATATTCGATGACATAATGAAGACCGATGAGCTGACAGGTCAGATATTCTATCTTCATTTTGCGTGCGATATGAAGCTTGAAGATGTCGCAAAGGCTCTTGACGTGAAGCTTTCGACAGTCAAGAACAAGCTTTACCGCACAATAGAACGACAAAAGAAAAAATTTAAGCTGTGACTTACGGAAGGGGGGCTTTCAAATGAATACGAATGAGTTCTACAAAGAGCTTATGAGCGAGTATTCCTTTGACCATGAAAAAATCAAAAAAGCCGCTATGGGTAAGTCGGTAAGCAAAAAAACAAGCAGACTCAAGGCGGTGTGGATCTCGGCGGCAAGTACCGCGGCGGCGATCGCCATAACTTTCGGCACTGTTGCACTTCTGAACACGGGAAGTCCCGTTGTCGTTTCTCCCACAACATCTATAAGCGCAGAAGAGCGTTTCAAAATGGCAATGGAAGCATACAACAAAGCTGATGAAAATACGGAAGATGTTTTCCTTTATGTTACATTCAAGGAGAACGAAACTCCCACCGATATGCAGAATATACTTGCAAAGGCAGACGGCAAGGGTAATATCCGTGTGACCGAGGTCTATCTCTCGGACGGTACTGCAATAAGCGGAAGCAGCAACATCGTTTCACTTTTTGATGAAAATAAAAAGGATATAAAGGCAGTCAAGGTTTATTGCCCCGGAAACTTCCTTAAGCGTCTGACTGCGCTCGATGGTGTTTATCTCGTAGAAACGGAAGACACTTTTAAAGAAAATGACTTCAGCGCCATCGACACGAGCAACAGTTACGATTATTACCCCGACTACAGCAACACAGAGCCGACTCCCGGAGATTCAACAAACCCTCAGGAATAATCTCTTTATATATCAAATAGTATACCGCCTTTCGGACGCTGTTTCCGAAAGGCGGTTTTTGTTGCGAACGGCAACTTATGTAATCGTTTTAGTAAAATTTTTGAATAGTCCTTTTAAGCTATTGACTTTTTCCGTGAAAACCATTACAATATGATTAAAACAACAAAAACGGCATAAGCCGTCAGAAAAGAAAGGTACTTATGAAGAAAAGAATACTCGCCGCTCTTATCAGCGGTATAATGGTGGTTACCGGTATCTCTGCTTGCTCGGGCGGAGCAAATTCGTCCGTTGACAGCAGCTCGGCAACAACAACAGCTTCGACCACCACAACTACGACCGCGGCAGAAACCACGACAACCACGACAACCGCCGCAACAACTACAGAAACA
>ERZ779877.1287-NODE-1287-length-22133-cov-25.077181_pt1 | contig 22133 bp, 23 predicted proteins | sample MGYA00511556_ERZ779877 | MGnify/ENA primary metagenome ERZ779877 (study PRJEB29588, sample SAMEA2159338) | human gut metagenome | biome: human gut; feature: human-associated habitat; material: faeces | place: Denmark | collected 2008/2010 ...
TTTTGTCGCTTTGCAAGCAAAATCCCACTAAACCCTATAGGTTGCGGATTTGAGGTAAAGATGGTAATGTGCCTAAAAAATATGAATTGTGCAAGGAGGGTGATATTGCTTTTGCAGACGCATCAGAAGATACAAATGAAGTCGCTAAAGTTGTTGAGTTTTACAACTTAGACGGCAAAAAAGTTGTGTGTGGACTTCACACAATTCATGGGCGCAATAACAATGGACAGACAGCAAAAGGATTTCTTGGTTATTGCTTTTCCTCTACAGTATTCCACAATCAAATACGACGCATAGCGCAAGGGACCAAAATATACTCTATTAATACGAGGAATTTTTCAGAAGTCTTTGTAGGACTACCAAGTATGAATGAACAGCAAAAGATTGCAACTTTGCTAAGGTTAATGGATGAACGCATTGCTACCCAGAACAAAATCATTGAGGATTTGAAGAAATTAAAGTCAGCCCTTTATCAAGAAATGTTTGGAAGCCTTGTTGCACCAACATTGAAACTTGGCCAAGTAGCTGAAATTGTCAAGGGAAAACAAGTAAATGGCACAGAATTGCTGGAGCAAGGGGATTATTATGTGATGAATGGCGGAACGTTACCATCTGGATGGCTAAACAATTTCAATACAGAAGCCAATACAATTTCTATTAGTGAGGGTGGTAATTCCTGTGGCTATGTACAATATAACACTTCTCCCTATTGGAGCGGTGGCCATTGTTATTCATTGAAGATGTTACATCCCAAAAAAACATCGGATTTGTATCTCTATCACTTTCTTAAATGGCAAGAGGAGAATATCATGGCTCTTCGTATAGGGTCAAGTTTACCCAATATTCAAAAGAAAGATTTACTACGCTTTCCTATTATACTACCCACAATAACCCAACAGAATAAGATTGTATCAATCCTATCAGCAATAGAAGTAAAGGTGTCGTGTGAAATATCCATCACCAAATACTTCATTAAGCAAAAGGAATATCTATTGGGCCAACTGTTTATATGAACATTACCTTGAGTAAGAATGCTCTTTGTTGAAGCAAGCAGGTATGTATCTGATTTTCATTGTTCAATTTGTCATCTATTGCATTTATGATTGTAATAATGTGTGACTGTTTTTGTCTTGTTGGAAGTGTGACGGTCATATCCAACCATTCTTCTACATTGATTGAACGTCCGTCACGAATACCGTATGTAACAAGTTTGAGTGACTTTATAAATGGCTTTGACATAAAAAAATAGGAAAGATAACCATATACTACCATATCATGGGGGCGCAGGATTGTATATGCAGGACTGCATATTCCAGTTCTATCTGAAAAAGCAAAACCACCTTGAAATGAGCGAAGATGAACTACATAATCACCTCTGCGGACAATCTTATATTTACTGATGCTATCTTGCTCAAATTTAATGTCTATGTTTATATCGCTCCGTTCAATCATCCCCAATTCTTGACTGGCTGATAAAACATTGGAGTATGTAAGTTTCTTGTTCCTCTCATTAACCACATCAAAGAGCTGTCGAAAAGAATAAGTTTCGCCTTTCGTAGATGAATAGAGTTTATCTGCAAGGGCTGACATTGCCGTTAAATTCTTCCTTAATTAAGGGGATTACGGATGTCCTATTGGATAATCCTCTTTGGGAAAAGGTTTTTCTTCATTCATTTATGCAATTCTACCAGTCAAACTCTTTATCTTGGGAGCAACTAAGTTATGAAGATGGGAAAATCCGAAATCTTCACTATGGCTTAATACATAATTTTTCAACAAAAGGAATCAATGCAAACTCTTTACCAATGATTCTTTCGCATAATGAACCCAAGCAATATACTTTATGTAAAGTTGGTGATGTTGCCTTTGCTGATGCCTCTGAAGATACAAATGAAATTGGCAAAGCCGTAGAATTTATAAGTGTGCATCCATCTGGTACAATATGTGGATTACATACTCTTCATGGACGAGATATTAAGAACAAGACCGTTGTTGGCTTCAAAGGATTTGCGTTTAATTCTCGTTATTTTCATGACCAAATTAAGAGATTGGCACAAGGAAGCAAAGTCTTCTCTATAACGGCAAACAATTTATTGTCTTGCTACATTTATATCCCGAATATAGCTAAACAAGAAATGATTACAAAATTACTACATGCTTACGAAGAAAAGATAATGGCAAATAAAACACTGTTAGATAAGTATGAGATGCAAAGAACATATTTACTGCAACGGATGTTTATATAAACATTAGCGATAATAAGAATTGTTTCTGCACTTGATAATTATTTTGTAGCCCTTTCTCTATAGCAAGTTTGTCATAAAGAGCAGTTATTCTTGTAATCCAAATTTGTTGTTTCTCAACTGGTAAAACTGGAATGACGATTTCACATAATCCTTCATATTGCAAGCATAGACGTACACTTCCCTCTAAACGCTTATTTACTTCAAATGAGAATTGCTTCGTTTTGAAAAACAATTCAAGATATTCAGGTATGATGTTGCCTAATGTGCGAAAACAAATATACATTGGACTAACGATGCCACATTTTTTATTTTTGAGACGCGCGATAGAACCTACATTTATTCGCGCAGGATTATATGCAAAGTCGTTAATGTTTACTATTTTGTAATTGCTTGTGTCATCACTTGCTATAATCCTATCCTCAAATTGCTCTGACTGTTCAACAAATCCATGTTTATTGCTTACAGACAGCACGGGTAAATTCTTGCCCAATTTATTACGTTGCGAAATCTGTGTGATATAACATCCGAGTGTGTTAGATGTTGCAGCATGACTAAAGGCCAATTCAACAATCCCCTTAATTAAGGTTTCAAGTTTCTCAATGATTTTGTTTTGCAGCTCAATACGTTTTTCAATCAGAGAAAGGAATTTCTGTATTTTTGATTGTTCATTTATATCGGGGATATATACTTTTATCTTCTTCAAATCGGAGGTACTAATACTTGCTTGATTTACGGCTTGTTTTGCTAAAATTTGACATTTACGTATGAAATGGGTATTATTTATGAGGAAAAAGAAAAATTTAGAATCGACATTGTTCTTACAACGAAATAATAACAAATTCATCCCATGATATAAAGGTTCTTCTGCACTATAATATGCGGTCTTTCCTATATGCTTTAGGCTATTGATATGGCTAAAAAGAATGTCACCATATCGCATTATATAATGTTCTATCTTTTGAGGAGTAGAACAATGACCAACTTTTGTATAGTCTATACGTCCTGTTGATATTGTTTCTATACGGGACATCGGAACGCCATCTTTATCATTTGTGTTATAGTTCGCTCCATTCTCCAATCTTTCAAGATTACTTGCAAAAAGTACTTCTTTCCATTCATCCGTAAACTCCGGAAATCGCAAAGCCGGAACTAACCACACTATATTTCTCTAATTATAAGAACCAATTATTTAGAAATCATGATTCATAAAACAGTTAGAGAAATTGCGGCAGCTTGGAAAGAGTACAAGCGGCCTTATGTAAAGCAGTCCACGATGGCGGCTTATGTGTTAATCTTGGAGAACCACGTCCTCCCATATTTCGGGGACGGTGATTCACTCCACGAACAGGCAGTGCAGGCATTCGTCTTGCAAAAGTTAGGAAACGGCCTAAGTGTCAAAACAGTAAAGGACATTCTGATAGTCCTTAAAATGGTAATGAAGTTCGGAGTTAAAAATGAATGGATGACTTACTACGAATGGGATATAAAATACCCCACGACCTCCACCAGCAAGGAACTGGAAGTACTGTCTGTTGCCAATCACAGAAAGATTCTGAACTACATCCAAAGCCACTTCACTTTTATGGGGCTGGGGATTTATATCAGCCTTAGTACCGGATTGCGCATCGGAGAAATTTGCGCATTGAAGTGGAGTGACATCAATGTAGCAGACGGCACAATAACCGTAAGTCGTACGATTGAACGCATCTACATCATTGAGGGTGAGAAAAAGCATACTGAACTTATTATCAACACACCCAAAACAAAAAACTCCTGCCGTGAAATTCCCATGAGCAAGGAATTGTTAGCCATGATTAAGCCATTGAAAAAAGTGATCAATGAAAATTTTTATGTACTTACCAATGATGAGCATCCAACAGAACCACGCACGTATCGTAACTATTACAATGGTTTGATGGCGAAGCTCGACATCCCCAAACTAAAATACCACGGTCTGCGGCACAGCTTCGCCACCCGTTGCATTGAAGCCGGATGCGACTATAAAACAGTCAGCGTATTGTTAGGGCACTCCAACATTTCAACTACGCTCAACCTTTACGTCCATCCTAATATGGAACAAAAGAAACGTTGTATTACCAAAATGTTCAAATCATTAGGGAAATAAAGTAATCATATCTGTCATTTGTATACAGCCCATAAGATTACCGCAAGATAGCTGACAGCCAAAACTATCACCGCAAATATGAGCCAACGATTGGAAAGCCAAATGCCTTCATTGTTTTGGAGGCGTTTGGCCATTTTATTGCTGTGCTTCTCCAACAGTTTTTCTTCGGCTTTGATATGTTTGGCTGTGCATTGATGTACTTTCGCCAGTTCATCGGTGTCGATTTGGGCACGGATGACTGTGTGCTGTTCCACCTTGACAATGGCACGGCTGATGCCATCCACAATGTTGTCGGCACTGTCCTTTGCCGCAACCAAGGCTTTGAAGGCAGTCCGTTCCCGTTGAACGGTATGCTTCAAGCTACCGTGTATGCCGTGCAGTTCTTCTTTGAGCGAATTGATTTCACTAAGCAGATTACGAAGTTCAATTAGTTGGCAGTTGACTTCCTGAAGCAGTCCTTCAAGTTCCTGTTTGTCCTGTTCCAACTCATCTTCGGGCGTATAATTGGCAAGCCTCTCACGGAGTGCCGCCGTATCGGGTTGTTTCATTGCATTGCTGTTTTTTATATTTGTCATTTACGCTTTATTCCGCCTTTGGGATGTCTGCCGATTCTGTTTGAAGCGGCCTGCGCACATCTACGGGCAAACTCTATCTCGTCCTCTTTCGGGTCGCGCCCCCATTTCAAGTCTGACTGCGAACCGCCGCCACCTCCGCCTGATGTCATCTCGTAGGGTGAGGTTATAAGGGTGAAGTAAGCCATCGCAAGGTTTTGCAGGGCTTGCCAGTTGGCCAGTTCCCGATAGTCGAACTCATTGTTGAAGAAGTCAAGCACCTTGTCTGGAAGATAACGCTTATAGGTCTTTCCGTCATGCTCAAACTCCGTGGGCAGGCGATTCGGTTTATAAGTGGTATAGTCCTCGAATATAGGATTACTTTGCTGTATAACAGGTTGTGGCTTTTGCTTCGTACCATTGGGAACAGACGGTTTCGGTGTAGGTACAACAGGCTGTTCGGTTGCCGGACGGACTTGTTGCTCATTGCCGGAATGTAGCTTTTCCCATGTCTGCCTGATGCGTGATGCGGTCAGGTTGCGCCCCTTCCCAAGTTCCGAAGCTTTGAACTTCGTGTTGCCTTTATGAAGTACATAACCACGTATCACATCCTTTTTATCCTTGTGAAAATATAGCTCGTAGCCTTTGGCGGCAAGCCGTTCTTGATAACCGTTCCATGACCATTTGTCAAGTTCGCGCAAGGCTTCCATGCAGTCGGCACTTACTTTCGGTATGTTTGTCTCGTGTATGTGTTGCGCCGTAGTCCATTCCCTTTGCCGGGCAATCATTTCAGCCGCCCGTTGTGCTCGTAAGTGTATGGCGTGGTCGTTGTTGATGTTCCCGTCCTCGTCCACGCGGCTTACGATGGCATGAAGATGGGGTATGCCGCTGTCGGATTCCTCATGCAGCCAGACGGATGACTTGCTGCCCGATATGTTCGTCTGCGCAGAAACCACCTTGCCGTCTTTGTTGCGGATTTCCTGAATGTCAAAAGCTGCTGCGAAATCGTGCCACAGTTTCCGCCAATCGTCCAAAGTGAAGTCTTCGGTATGCTCCATCGCCGGGCTTATCTCCATGCGGATGACATTGTTCTTGATGTTCGGATGGTTCATCGTGGCAAACTTCATTTCCGTAAAAATGCCTGTCGCGTCCATTCCCTGCGGCATGAAGTTGTCGCAGATACGGGTAATCTTTTCGGGATGCTTCTTGTTCCTCGATTCTCCCGACACATAGAGCATCGCCCTAATGCCGTGGGCTACGGCCTTTGCTTTGGCAATCATGCGCCGTCCTCCTTTGCATCTTCGCTTGTTGTTCCTGCCGGATATTTGTTGGCCGTCTGTGCGGACTGCAAGAAGTCGGTGACACGGTTCGTGACATGTGCCACTTTCTCGTACCAGTCAAGCATGGTCGGCTGGTGCCGGAAAAGTCTTATCTTCTCGTTGTCGTTCAAACCATGCAGGGCGTTGGCGAAGTTCACTATGTCCGTCCTGCAAGCCGCAAGCTGGCGCAAACCATTCAATTCCGCATCGGAAAGCCTCAATCTTGGCTTATAGCCGAGTGCCCTTGCACGGATGAAGTCGCTACGTGTCATGCCGCATTGGTTGGCGGTGCTTTTGATTTGTGTAAGCTCCTGTTCCGTGACTTTGGTGACCACCACCTTGTCACGCCTTATAACAGGCTTCTCCTGCCCGAATTGCAGCTTGGAAGTATCTTTTTCATGTGCCATAACTAATGTCGCTAAAATAGTTGTGAAACGGTATCTACAAAAGGAATGGTGCGAGCTTGCGAGCGGCAAGGACAACGGGATTTCAGACCGTTGCGAGAGTGTCGTGGTAATACCATCCGAAGGCGGTAATACCTCGGCATATCTCGCAACTCAACGCTGACGCTCCCCGCCATTCCTCCCTTACGTTAGCCATTGAAAAGCCCTGTGCGTGCCGGATGGTTTGCCAGATTGGAGAACAACGGGAAAGCGGGAAAACTGGTCAATCAGTCCGTTTGCCGCCGTTCAGAGCGGTTCTATCCTTTCCCTTTGTTTGTGGATGAACGGATTAGAAACTACGCTGCCATCCTTTGCCATCCATTGCAACAGGCATGGAAATGTCATCACGGACGCTACCCTTGAACGGCAGGTGTCTATGAGTTCCAGCCTTGCCAGTTCGTCCAACAAGCGGCGGATGCGCTTTCTGCCCATGTTCCATTGTGTTGAAAGCTGTTCTTCGGAATACTGCGCCTGACCGACTGAAAGCATGAGCGGTCGGTGGAAACCTTTGGCCGTACCGTCCGCAAGAGTCATCCTTGCCAAGAGGTCGCCAAACAATGTGAAGTTGCCGATTTTCCTGCCGTTGTCATCGGTTGTTGTTCCGTGCAACCATTGAAATGCACTTGCGGAGAATATGAACGCAAATGTTTCAATCCCTGTCGGGTGCAAGAAACCGTATTTTTCCTTGTCCATAAAATTTTGTTTCTATAAGTGTGATATAAATGTGATGCTTCTGTTGTAAGAATGGAATGAAGCCGTACAAAAGTATGTACGGAATTGACTGTTAGTTTTTCGTTGTTCCCTGCACGGCTTCATCCTTTTGTGTAATGCGCAAGCGTAAAACTGTTTCGCCGATAAGCAACACCCGTTCCTAAATGTGTTCCAATCCGAAATAAGGGGAAAAAAGGAACGGGATGCAGCCATATCCATAGTGGATTTTCATCGGTCATTTGAATTTTCCAACCGCATACGGTTACTTTCCTGCGCCACTGATGCCTGTGCTATTGGGGAACGGTTGCCCCGGCGCAGGACGCTTGTCAAGGGAGGAAACTGCCCTGCTTATGTCCGCCGCATCCACGGCGATGGATAGCAACGACCTGTTTACCGTGACCAACTGACGCTTGTCGCAAAACTCGGCCACACGCTCCAATAACTGAAACGCACGGTTCAGCCGATGTGCCTGCGCATTGTCCGCAGTCATCCGTTCGTTGTCCTTTCCGCTGTTGAGATAACGGTTGAGCGCAAGGCGGTCATCCGATGAAATGTTTTCCGCGGTGGTTTTACCGTCTGCAATGGCAATGCCCACACGCAATGCGTCCGCCTCGTAAACACTCAGACTTTCTAAAAACGAGCGGATAGCTTGTACATCCTTTCCGCTTGCCTCACGTTTTCTGTTCTCGTTCTTTTTCTCGATGTGGATGGCCGAAGCTGCTCCGGTCTGTTCCATGTTCTTAGTCTGTTCCATTTTATTTTGATTTTAGTGTGAATAATAATGCTTTACTGCCTTTCGTTCATTTCCATAATCTTGGCGGCTGCTTCCTCCTTGATTTCTTCAACGGACATGGACTTTGCGCCGCGTACCCACTCAATGAGTTTCTTCTTCTCAAAAAAGATGAGTTTTCCGGACGGCTTGAAGTACGGCAGTTGGTTCAAGTGGGTCATCTTGTAAAGGGTGCTTTTGGCAATACCGAGAAAGGTTGCCGCTTCCTCTAAATTCAATATTTCCTTGGCCGCATAGCAAAGGTTCTCCAGTCTGTTCACCCGTTCTTGGAGTTCCGCAATCCTGCGCTCCTGTTCGAGGTTCATTTTTGAGTTTTTGTTTTCCGTCATAATCGTTGTATTTTATTGCCTTGTTAATCAATTTCGGTCGCAAATGTATATGGTTTGATTTGTAATTCAGCTAAAAAAGGACGATATAATTGCCTGCATTATAGCTCTTTAATGATTTGAAAATCAGCGAATTTCATACATTGTACAATATGACGCTTGTCGCATTGTCCGGCTACTGTTCCGTGTCACATTACTTAGGTAACATCCTGATTAGGCATACATTCAGATGCCACAAAAGCGGCAAAGAGCTTGTACACTTTCGATACGCATTGTCCAACGGCAAAGTAATCATAGTGTACAAATGCCGTTAAACAGATTTTAACAGGAATTTTACACCAAATCGAAGATGCAGAGTCCCGATATTTGATGTATCTATCTCAAAATGCCCAATTCCGCAGAAAGTATTGTCTGACAGCATATTTGTAGTAAATTTATGGGTTTATGCTTGGTATTCACGGGACAAAAGCGTACCTTTGTGTCGTGAAAGGGTATTCACGGCAAGGGATGTCCGGCAAAGAGCGTTCTTGATTTTATTTTCCTGTGGTTTTGTCCCGTTTTTGTCCCGTCAGGGATTTGTATCACGATACATGGTTTTGTAATATTGCTGAATATCAATGATTTGCAAATGACAGAAGCGAGAAAAATGCGCTAACCACCAGAACGGTCCTTGTGAGCCTGTGAATGTGGCATCTGTAAGGAACTCGTTTGTCTGGAAAATCACGTCATCAATCTCTTCTTCAAGAATATTGATACCGAAATCTGAGAGTATATTTGAATCTGCCATGATTTTAGTTTCCTTTTATGTTATAATTCTCTGTTAATTGTGCCCTCCTGAATTTAGTTGCCCGGCTTCTCGCCAACGGCTAAATGCTTCGGTTGCATGAGAAGCAACATCAGTTCGTCTGTTCAAGCGGGCGGCCAACAAGGAAGCTGTCTTGTTCCTGTTGCTTAACTGAATCAGATACGCTATGAGAATTTCATTCTGCTGCTCTATATCAGCATATATCGCAAGGTATTGTCTTTTCCTTTGGGCGTTTGGCATATAAGCGTCCTGGGTTTCTTTAATAGCTGTCTGGAACATATTGTAGTATTCGTTCCATCGCGTTCTATCATTTGCCGTACCTCCAGAACTGATGATGCGGTTGATATTCTTTTCAAAGTCTGATAGCTTTTTATTCACTTTGCTGCCTTCTGCAAGCCAGGCTATATCAATCTGTCTATCGGCAATATTGAGAGCTTCAATTTCAGCCCGCTGAATCAGTGACGCTTGAATGCTGTCAGCTAAATCAATCTGTTGGTATGATTCTACACCAGCCAGTGTTCTAAAACTCAGCTTGTTTTTACTCGCTGCCGATTTCTGGTAGCTGTTATGAAAGAGGGTGTAGTAGAAAGCAGGGGTTAGTCCGCCAACACCTATTTCCTGAACTGTAATCTGATTCATTTTTGTTGCATCGTGATTGTATGTCACATAAGACTGGGCAACTGCTTTGAAACAAAGCAGCATTGCACATAAACACAATATTGTTCGATAACTGATAGAATGTACCATATCTGTTGAGTTTTAAATTGTTATTTAATAGCCTAAATAGCCCGCAACTTTCCACCGGCCAAAAGCATCGTTAATAATCTCTTCCTTGGTCTTTGCACGATAAACCTGTCTTTTCCAATATCCAATGCGTACCTGAATGTATCTCCAGGTTTCAAAGTATGCCCTGTTCAGATGCGTCCTGATATTGTCGAGTGAGTTGTTTATGTTTATTAGAATGAGATAGAGATCCGCTGTAGAACAGGCTGCCGCACCGGTAGCATACAGGATTAAATCACTGACCGAACGATACAGATTGTCTCCTTCTTCGGCAATCTTTGCCAAGGCCCCGACATTGACTGTGATTATCAAGGTATCCGTGCTTACAATGTTTCCTCTGTCCAGACACTTCCTCCTGAAGTCTTCAAGCATGTCTTTATAATCACCCACACGATCACTGATGTTTTCATAGGTGTTATAGATATTGAGACTGGTTCTTAGAGACTGATACAGAATATCAATAATGTCAAACGCACGCGTGTATCTGTCAAGTTCCTGATTGATGTCCCTAAAGCCGATATTGGCATCACTGCTGTACTCATGCAGAAGTTTGTTGCTCGCCTCCAGTGTGGATCGAACAAGCAGCAGACTTCGTTGTTGTTTATGGTCGTTGATATAGGCTTCTATGGAAGCTACATCAAAACCATATTGAGCCTTGGCAGTGAACGGGAACAATACCAAAAGGCAAACAACAATCGGCAATATGTTATTCCTGGTCGCTTTCATCTTCATCGTATTTACCATTATATGTATCTGAGTGGGCACTGGAGGCTGCCTGACGCAACCAGCGTTTTCTACATTGTTCAATGAGGGTCAATCTTCTGCCACTGTCATCGTTGATATATGGGACCACGCTTTTCAGCATATCTATGATGGAATGTTTGTAGTGCATCATCTTTTCCAATGATACAAGGTCGGCATAGATATTGGTGAGTCTCGTGTCAATCTGACGGGCTATTTCAAGTCTGTCGCTTGACCAGAGCAGATGATAGGTATCACCGGTATCATCGACTTCCACAGGACTACTTTTGGCATATTCCACAGAAGGAGTGCAATCCGGAAATTCTCTGGCCACTTCTGATAATTTTGAATTGATCTCGTTGGCTTTTTCCGCATCCGATTTGGACGGATCGAGATTGACTACTTCAACAACCTGCGTGTCACTATATTCTGTAGTAAGTGTCCATGAAATTTGCACAATAGCACGGTGTATCTTAATCCAAAGGAAATATTTTGGTTTCCTGGCTATGGATATGGTTGCCTTAAAGGTTATGGTACCGTTGATGTTGGGCATGGAGGCTGTACGAACGAATGTATTGCCTTCCCATGCGCCCGAACCGTTCCACGACAGGTTATAGGCTGTTTTGCAATCCTGCATGATAGCCGGTATGCGGTAGTAATCATCCGTGGCAGCATTCTCTCCGTCGATAGCTTCCTGCTTTGCCTGTTCATACTGATCCAGCTCTGTCTCATATGAACTCATTTCAGTTTTTAGGCTTGATATTTTATCTTTGTTTGCATTGTAGGTCTGCCTGTATATTGCAGCATCCTCGACGCTTGCTGACTGGATTTTTTTCAGGAGATCAGCGTTCTCTGTCTCCAGTGCTGTTATTTCTGATTGTACTGAGACAATATTTCCTTTCAATTCCGTTATCTTGGAGTCTATTTCAGATGTATTGATACATCCTTCGGAAACACTTGTTGCCATAGAACACTGCTTTGTATGGTTGTTTACACTGCTTCCACAATCGGAACATTTGTATTGTGTTGAGCCTTCTCCTAATTTGGCACCGTCATGACAAGTGACGCTGATGGTTGCTGTCTCACATCCTGAAATCTTCTGGGCATTGGTAGTCTGGTAGTATTTCTTTGGGTCACTTCCCAGATAATAGGTATAGCCTTCTTCATTATCGTTTAGTTCAGACAGACGTGCGTTCATACCAGCCTTAAAGGTATTCAGGTCCATAGTGTATGAATCAAATATGTCTTCATAGGCTACTTCCTTACGATTCCAACTTTTGGTAGCATGAATTTCGTAAGCGTATGCTTTTGCATACAATCCATTCTTTGAAGAATTAATCTTGTATGCGAGCATATAATATGAGATGCTATAGGTATAGCCATCATTGGCTTTATTCAGATTGGCTATCTGTGAACGACTGTATCCTGCATGATTCTCGGAGTTCTGGAGTGCAGCCTCACGCTGTGCGGAGGATGGATAAAAGTTTTCATCTTTAGTGCTGATTCTGTACCAGTGATCACCGTTGATAATTGAGTTGTTGTCTTCAGGAGGATAATAGTCACAAAGTTTGATAGAACCAGCATCCACACGGTAGATGTACCACCTTTGTGTGTAGTACTGGCCGAATGCTTCATTGGCATAGTCTGTAATCCATGCCGTTGTGTTGTAATTCGACAAAGAGAAGAGATTGGCAATGCCTTCCTCTCCACCAATAAACTGCAACAAGGTATTTCCGGCATTCTTGGAAAGATTGCCGTATAAGTCGTACACATTCTCGGCTATCTCAATGACACTGCTTGTCTTGTCCATAATGGTTCCGTTAAAGGAACTGTTCCCAAGAATGGAACTGACAGCATTGCCAGCTCCAGCCGAAGCAAGGCTAACGCCCATCGCATAGAGGTTGTCTATGTCTTGCTTTAGGTTTTCCTTTGTGAAGTTTGTACCAATATTTGAGAAGCTTTCAAGCAGAACATTCCAATCCACATTGCCCAGTTCTGACAATTTCAGAATTGCTGCAAGTTCCTGGTTGATTTCAAGAAATACGATGTCCTTGAATGACAAAGTACTATTGGTAACAATAGACTCAAACTGATAACACAAAGTCTTTACCTCATCACAGATCTTATATAGATAGCTACCCCAATAGAGGGCGTTATGAGGACTTTTAAGCATCATGCCGGCAACTGTCCATATTTTGAGCATAATTTGGGCAGACACCATGTTGTATATACGGCGGTAATAGTAGTTCTCTGTTGCACTGGTCCAAAGTCCCAGATTTGTGAGAGCTCTGCGGTCGAGGAACTTGGAACTGAAGATTCCTGCAGCAGCCACTTCCGCTGCCTGATAATGTTCCCTAATCTTGGCTATCTGTTGAGTATAATACGCTTCTGTAGCAGCTTCTGTACCGAAAGCCGCCGACATTTCCGTTACAGTGCGAGTATCATAATTTACACTGTAGTACTGTGCCATAGCAGGTGCTATAGTACAGAGAAATAGAAGTTGTATTATCAGATAGCGTTTCATTTTCAAATCTTACATTTCTGTTTTGAGATTAAGTACATGTTGAGCCTGGTTCACCTTTTGCGCAAAGGCCAAAGACTTGGTTATTCCTGAAAGATTCCAATCCCTGCAATAGGCTTCTATGGCATGCTGATGGTCACATTTCAATTCTCTTTTATAGAGTTTCAAAGCTTCCTTCTCAGCTCGCTCTGTAGTGTAAGTCATATAGCATTCACGTGGCTCTTCAACTCCAAATACGGCCCCGACACTTCCACGTCGGATAAAGACCTCACGGAAGAAACTTCGCCCTTCCTTATTCTCCAGACGGTTGATAGTGAAAATCTTCTTACAATCAACGTCTGTCAAACCGAGTGTGGCTTTAATCTCATCAAATCGCTCACGGAATTTGCTCTGGTCGAGCAGCATTACTACGTCTGAGTTATTGATGATAGCTTCCTTGACAATAGGACTTCCTACAATATCCTGTATTTCCTGCGTTACCACACCGACAGAAGCCTAGAACTTACGGGCTGTCTTGTATAGATACTTGATATATTCGGCCATCATGGGAGAGGCGATAGCCTTCCATACCTCTTCGATAACCAGTACCTTACGGTTCTTCTTGATTCTCATCTTCTGGATGAACACATCCATGATGATAAGCGTAACAAGAGGGAATAGAAGAGGGTCATCCTTAATGGAGTCGATTTCAAACACGATGAAGGTCTCATCAAACAGTTTGGTGTCCAGGTTCTCATTCAGCGTCACCTCATGGCTTCCACCCTTGTAGAAGTCCTTCAACAGATAGTTGTAGGCTGCCAAGTCAATGCCGGAAAGTTTATTCTCTTCAATGATTTGTGGAATGCGGACAATACTGTATTCATAGAAGGTGTTGAACGAGAGATTCTCAATACGACGGTTCACAAAATACTCGTCAAAGTATTCTTTGATGACTTGCTCAATAAGCCGGTCTTTCGTCTTGGTAACTATTTCCTGGGTGCCTTTCCAGATAAGCATAATCAGATTCTTCAAGAAACCGATTTTCTCGATGTTCAGCTCTTCATGTTTGATAGCAAAAGGGTTCATCGTGATAGGATGCTCCTCGGTATAGCTGATATACTTGCCACCTACATACTCGCAAAGTCCCTCATAAGAATTACCCGTATCAACCATAACAACATCGGTATTCTGCTCCCACATCTGACGTACCACACTGTTCATGTGGAATACATATGAGAGAGTATTTATAGTTGATTATCAGCGATATAAGAAAATATCGGTACAAAAATAATCGCTGTAAGAAACAGGGTGAAAAAGCCGTTTTTGGAAGAAGCAAAGAGGAAAAGAAAAAGGTGGGTTTAGGTGAAGATTTAACAAAAACTTAACAAACGGTAGTCATTTTTATACTTTGCTGATGGCCGCTCGGAGTGAGGTCAAAACTGCAACGGAATTGTCGGGGAATTATTTAGTATTCTTGAAAGTTAATGCATTAAGTAAATTATGAACCAATAAGGGTACAAACTTTATCTATAAGCTACATGAAATGATTTGCTACAACTATAATATGTCTATATGAAAAATGTTATATCTCCTCACAACAGAAACAACAGAAAAGGACTTCGACAATAAGAGTTAATTTGCTTAAACCTAACGGGAAAGGAATAGTCTAATAATTGGTTAGGTTATTCCTTTTCGCTATCTTTGAAGTGACATTAAGACGGATAAGTTATGAAAAAGTTGCTGTTCATATTGCTTGCATGGGTTGTTATGGAGGGGCTTTCTGCCCAGAATAACGACGGTGCGGATATGCCTGCATTGCTGGAAAATAAGGTGTGGAAAATGCAATTGCCACAAGACAAGCAATATGCTATGGAAATGGAATTTCGCGATGCAGGGTGGAGAAGCGTCTTTTTGTATGATGGTAAGAGAACGGAAACTTTTTATTCTTATTCTTTATGCGGAGATACAATCAAAGTCTTTGAATCGAGGAAAAACTATATTATCCAAGAACTGACCGACAGCACATTGATTTTTCAGTATCTGCCCGACACGCTGACCATTGGCGTTGGTCCGGTCAGATGCGTGACAGACAACAGCCTGCAAGGACAATGGGAGAATGAGAACCGCTTGGACAGTATTTGGCGTGCGGAAATCAGTTGGAATATAGGCGTTCTGGATATGTCGGGGAGTCCAGTCAAAGACTTGTCAACTATTGAGCCGCCACGATGGGCAAAATGGGATTATGACTTAGAGAAATATTACACTTCCCAAATGGTATATCCCGAAGAGCTGTTGAAGAAGAACCAAGCAGGATATTCCGTAGTCATGTTTTCTATCGACACTTTAGGGCTTCCACATAACACTTATATACTGACTTCTAGACATAAAGAGTTCGACAAAGAGGTTATCCGGCTGACAAAAGAGTTGCCGCATTGCCTGCCATGCAGGGACAAGGACGGCAAGCGGATGAAATGTTACTATGCGGTTTATGTGCCTTTCCTGCCACAACATTACCGGAACAGGGTGAAAGCGGACAGCATCGCGGAAGAAGAGCAGAAACACTGTTTTGTAGAATGGGAGGCAGTCTCTTCTTTTCAAGACGGAGAGCCGTGGTCTGCGCAAAACTACATCACCCGACATTTAAAGTATGACCCCACGTTATTGGGTGACAAACAGCAAGCAAGAGGCATCTATACGATGCGGATTAACTCGTATGGAGAAGTGTATGAAGCCAAAGTCTTACGAAGTTGCGGCATACAGGATTGGGACAACCAAGTATTGGAAATCATCAGAAAAATGCCACGCTGGACACCCACCATCAATTATTATGGGAAGGGGGAATATCGGGAATCCGTATGGACTATACCTATCTTTTTTAAAAGGAACGGGAACTTGATAGCGCATACAGCTGAAAGTCACCTTGAAGTCGGCGTTCCTATATGCTATTTGAATGAACAAGGCGATACCATTATACCCTACGGCAAATACAAGTTCTGCCAAACGGATACCATACGGCACATAGGTTTTGTGTATGAGAACAGACAAAATGCACGAATCGTTTGTATAGACAATCAGGGCAAAGAATTGTTCTATTTGTACAAATACGATAACGGCCCCGACTATATCCGTGAAGGACTTTTCCGCATCATGGATGAGGACGGATGGATAGGGTTTGCCGATTCATTGGGCAATGTGGTTATTAAGCCTCAATTCAAATTTGCCACATCATTTGAAAACGGAAAAGCACAAGCCACAACAAGCGGGGACGCAATTAATGATGGAGAACATTCTTTTTGGAAATCAGATGAATGGCAACTTATTGACCACAAAGGCGATAAAATGATAAAATATGTGGCCATCAGAAATGGTACGAGTTTGAAAGGGTTGCAAATCACTATATTTGGTAAGCAAAGAGAAATTTCCCAAGAAATATCCTACTCATATCCTCCTGACATTGAATTTGCCAACAATCTCGATGTTTGGGTTAACTTACAAGACGTTAGTTTTGATGGTAAAGACGATATACTTGTCAATCTTGGTCAGTATAGCAATCAAATGATACAATATTATGATTGCTTTGTGTGGGATGAAACTAAGGGGCAATATTGTAAAGATGAAAGTTTTAGGCAGATAGAAAATCCACAAATAAACAACGAGAAGAGATGTGTGTTTTCTTCATCGCGTATCTCGGCTGCATCTTACAGCTACAAACGCTTTGAGTTTATTGAAGGTCATTTTATTGAGACAGCCGTATTGACCCAGACTTTCAGAGTCTCTAAACAACCGCCTTTATTCACTGAAAAGCAATATGTAAAAGGCAGGGGCTGGGTAACATTGCACAAAGATGTTCCAGTAGACAAGATAAACCGTGATTGGCTGTCAATCATAATGAAATAACACCCTAAACAGATGAGAATATGAGAATGAAAGTATTACTGTCAGTTATTAGTTTACTGGCTTTCCTCCCATTACAGTCCCAAGACATTGATTTCCCTTTATCGCAATCGGAAATAGAGAAGTATGAAAGCCGCGTCCGTATGCAACGACTTCCCGATGTCAACATCACCCATGCTGATGCCTATCGAATCGAAACGCGGCAACCCGTTTATTCACCGCAGACAAAACGAATTGTGGTTGATGTAATCAATGTGAACGGACCAACGGCAGAACTGGCATACCATCATCTGAAACAATGGAAAAATGGACAATGGGTCAGTTTCCCCTTTATAGACAATCTCGGCTTTGCTGGCGTAGGCAGGAATTTATCCAAAGGTGACACATTACCCGAATATATTCACGTGTCTGAATTCAAATATCCATTAAAGCCGAATAAGTATCAAGTGAATTTTTATGTGTTAGCCAACATATACACTTATTGTGAGCTGACAAACGGAAACATCATGCCTGTAAAGGAGACAGAAATGGACGGGGCTTTTATTTTCAAGGTTTTGCCATCAGCTAATGACTCTATTCGCATTCTGTTTGAGAACCATACGAATCTGGATGTTCAACCCGTTTTCTTGCCAAGTGTAGGTACAGATGAATTGTATATGGCGCATCCGTTTGCCCGTTCCGGTTGGAGTGGTGAGGCCGATTATATGAGAAACTGTGCTCGTTTAAAAGGTGGAGAAGCGATGTTGTTCACCATCCCTATCTCATGGGACATAAACCGAATTACAGATAAGAACTATAAAAAGCGGTTCATGTCTGGAAAATTGTTGCCAGGAAAATATAAAATAGGCCTACAATTGGAAATTTATATGGATACAGAATTTGAAGTAAAATGATAGTATATGAAACAGAAAGTCTTATTGTTAACTATTTGCTTGCTGGCTATCCTTTCTCTGCAAGCGCAAACCAACGAACGGTACATTGAAGTGACGGGCACATCGGAAATAGAAATCGTGCCCGACAAAATTCATTATCTGATTGAAATCCGTGAATACTTCGAGGAAGAATTCGACGGGAAATCGAAACCTGAAGAATACCGCACCAAAGTACCTTTATCAGAGATAGAACAAGGACTGAGAGAAGCCCTTGCCAACGCAGACATTCCACAAAATGCTATTCGCACGCAAGAAATCGGTGACTATTGGCGGCAGCAAGGGCAGGACTTTTTAGTGTCCAAGAAATTCGACATCACACTGACTGACTTCAATCAGATAAATGAGATAATCAAGCACATAGATACGAAAGGCATCCACACCATGCGCATCGGTGAATTGGAGAAAAAAGACATGCTTGCCTATCACCAAAAGGGAAAAATTGAAGCATTGAAAGCCGCTCAAAAGAAAGCGACTTATCTGGTAGAAGCACTGGGCAAGAAATTGGGTGACGTGATACGCATTGTGGAAGAAGGGAGCAGCAATGCCTTTCCGTTTGCGCAAAGCAATGTCCTGTCATCCGATGCTGCCTCATTCGACAACTTCCGCACCATCAAGAAGAACTATTCCATGCTGGTACGTTTTGAAATCATAGATTAAAATGGCCTCGTAATTAAAACGTTTGCAAACTCATTGAGTGAGATATATCATCTTTGCAATCCTTGTTGCATATTCTCAATTTTCCAATCATACGCCCCCTCTGCGACATCGCCAACCTCTTTGAGTGTATGGCGATGTTTTATTTCGTCAAAAGGCTGTCGGCTCTCCGCATAATCACAAAGCCATGCGCCGACCGCATTCTGCTGTTCGATTGTTTCTCCGTACTCCTGCATGACGCTTTTGATGTCAGCAGCTTCGGATGGGGCAAAGAACGATTGGTGCTGCTCCGTGCCGAAATGGATAATCGCATCAATGGCTCGCTTAAAGACCTCGTTTGCTTTATAAAGAATATCGGCAAGCACATTCAGAATATGCCTGCTCGCTTTCAGCGCACTTTGCAGCAAACGGATGGTCTTGTCTTTCTCCGCCGTAGCACGACTTACGGCAAAGTTAATGCGCTGCCGCTCGCCGTCCTCTTGCTCCTGAAGCTGCCGTACCGCCTTGTCCCTTTCAATAGCAAGTGAACGGCTCTGCACCAAAGCCCTGCCACGCTCGGTTTCGGCTTTCTGCTTCTCTGTAACCAATGCCTTTGTCAATTCCTCCACCTTGTTCTTGACAGCATCGGGAAAGGCTTTCTTCATACGCTCGTTCTCGGCTTTCAGCTTGGCGTTTTCCTTTTCGATTGCTGCGGATTTGCCCACCCCGACAAAACTGCTTACGCTGTCCAATATGCTGTCCACTTTCGCCTTGCGCTCATCCCTTAACTGACGTTCCTTGTCGGCGATGTCATTGTCAAGGGATTGGCGGTATTTCTCTTTCGCCTTGTTCTCGCCCTCAATGAACTGCCGTTCCGTTTCGGCTTCCTCTTTGGCGGCAAGGGCTGCTTCCCTTTCAGCTTTAGCTCGTTCCGCTTCCTGTTTCTGTTTGGCAAGAATGAAGTCCGTGCGCTCCAAATGCTCCTTGCCCGTTACCGCCTTTGAGAAGCCCCTTTCCATGTCAAGGCACTCGGCCAAAATGGTCTGCATCTCGCTCATGGCTTTCTCATCCAGTTTGCAGGACTTGCCCGTATCGTGATTCATCCAATCCCATACGATGTGGGCGTGCAGATTGGGCTTCCATGTGGCATTGTCGCCGGGCGTTCCGTAATGCCCCTCGTCCCTGTGGATGAACACCTGCAAGGATGTGACACCCCAACGCTCCTTACACACCTTGCAGAATTTTCGCAACTGCTCCATCGTGGTATCTTCCTTGACGACAACCACGCCCTCCTTGAGCGGAGTGCTGCCACGGACGATGGTCACCTTGCCAGTCTTCTTGTTTACCCGTTCACGGTCTTTGGTCTGCATCGCACGGCCTGTCTTTTCCTTGACCATTGCGGCTATCTGATTGTATCGGTCGGTGAGCGTGGCTTCACTGAAATCAGGTGCGACCCATGTCTCGTTTCCAACCATGAGGTCGGTACGGATGTAGAACTTCTCCTTGCGGATGTTGGCGAGGTATTCAGCTGTCCGCCTGTTGTGCGCCTCGCTGCTGCCGATGTTGCACGGTTTGATGTTGATGGATGTCTTCTGTGCCATAATGCTTGTCTGTTTGTGAGTTTAACGATGGGTTATTAGGGCTGCGCCTTAATCGGAGGGTGCAGGGAGAGGGTCACTTCCTGCTTGGGGTTCTCAGGGGCAAAAGCCACTGAGCGGAGTTTCCAAAGAGGGGGTCACTCTTTGGTCGGGTTGCACAGGGCTGAAAGTCCTTGTCGGGTTCTTAGGGCAGAGCCATAAGTGGGACGGGGCAACGCCCAGCCCCTCGGGAGAGCCCACAACTTCGGAGCGCAGCGGATAAGTTATAGTGGGCTATATCTGGGCAAGCCCAGTCAGCCAACGCCACAACAACGGAGTACCGCTGAAATCCGTCTGTTGCGCCTGTTATTTTTCCGTGCCTGTGTCGGTATCATCCACAACGCCAATCATACCGCCATGCGCTTCTTTGCGGCTCTCATCGGAACTTTCGGCTAACGGCAGGTTGCTGTTCTCTATGATAAGGAAATGGTTTGTTTCACCCTCGTTGTTTTGTATGCCAGTCCGATGGTCGCAAGCCACGGAGGAACAAAGGGAAGAAGAAAGAGGTGCTGCACCGCTTTCCGTGGTGTCCGTTTCCTGCCCTTGACTTTGGCAACCGTCCTGCACGGTACACGGCTTGCTATCCGAAGCCGTATCATTAGAAAGAGGTGTCCGCTTTCCGTCCGCCAGTTCTTTGACATTAGCTGATGGCTTGACATAATGGGGATTGGTCAGGAGGACACCACCGACATACCAGCCTGTAAGGAAATGCAGGGTGTGTATGGAAGTGCGGTTGTTGGTTCGGGTGGTCAGCACACCGAGCCTGTTAAAACTGTCTATGAGTTTGCCGACCGTCTTTCGGTTGCAACCCAAATATTCCGCAAGTTCCACATCGGAAGCTGCGACTTCTCCCACCTCCAAGGCTATTCCTATGCCCTTGATGTTACAAACGGTCTTTGTCCGCACGGCGTGGGTCATCAGCCTGTGCAGGCATTTCTGCCTTTGGGCGGAAAATCTGCCTTCCAAAATAAAATTCCACTGCTCGTCCGAAAGGATGGTGCAGTAATGTATGCTCTGTTTGTTTTTGCACATAGTCTATGATATTTAGGTGTTACACCGGTCAGCTACCTGCCCATGCCTTGCCGCCGTTCGGGCATGTAATACTCCCTGTCCGCCGCTATGTGGTTCAGCACATCCTGCAAACGGTCGAGCTGGTCATGGTCAAGCACACGGATAGCGTTGATGGTTATCTTCTGCGTGGCAATCCTGCGGTGGGCAATGTCAGTTTCGCTCATCGTGCCGCCGCCGTCCGCATGGATGGAACGGAGGTAGGCGTTCACCGCTTCCGTCTGTTCTTTTGATGGGTACGGTGCCGCCCATCGGTCTTGAATGTAGTCAACCATTCGGCTGACCGCATCGGCCAATATCGGGTCATGCCTTGCAATGACGGGTATCAAGTCCTCTTTCCTCATAATTCCTGCTTTGTCTGTAATGAACTTGGCTTGTGCTTCTTGCCGCCACGCAAGGCTTCAAGCCGTCTGTTGAAATCTTCCTCGCTGCCTGTTCCCGATGTCCCTCCCTGCTCAATCCAGCCGATGATTTCATCCTCGAAGAAGTAGAGCTTATTGCCCCTCTTGTGATACGGTATGCGCTTCTCGGAAGTCATTGCGTAGATGGTGGAAGCGGATTTGCCAAGCAAAGCGGGGCACTATAAAATATTTTGTGTAAATGGAAATACGGGATTCAGAAATGAGTCT
>ERZ779877.1291-NODE-1291-length-22085-cov-25.138765_pt1 | contig 22085 bp, 19 predicted proteins | sample MGYA00511556_ERZ779877 | MGnify/ENA primary metagenome ERZ779877 (study PRJEB29588, sample SAMEA2159338) | human gut metagenome | biome: human gut; feature: human-associated habitat; material: faeces | place: Denmark | collected 2008/2010 ...
TATTTCATAAAAAAGTACCCCTTTCCTAATGTCTAGGATTTGGGGTACCTCTCATGTTGAGGCGTTTTATTTATTATTTTTATTTTAAATTCTACTAAAACCTTGCAAATCTCAATTATTTTTATTTATGTGAAGCAAAGCAGTAAGTTCTTTATAATATTTGTCGCATCTTTCTTCAGCTTTAGTTAAAGATTTATCAACCACTTCAATATAGAATTTACATTTTGGTTCGGTGCCACTTGGTCTAACGCAAATTGAGCTACGATCTTCAAATATAAACTTAATTAAATCACCATTTGGTAAGTTTTCGATTTTTGTCGATTCTCTACTAGTTAAATCGTAGCGAGTTAAATTAAAATAGTTTTCGATAATCTTAACTTTATTGCCACATAATTCTTTTATTGGATTAGCTTCTAAACCTTTCATGATTTCTTGCATTTCTTCATGACCTCTACTGCCTTTAAAGTAGATATTATAAAGTTTAGATTTATGTTGACCATAGGTTTCACCAAGCTTTTGATAAGCTTCTTCTAAAGTTAAGCCATGTTGTTTATACCATAAAGCGGCTTCACAATATAAAAGAATTGCTTGAATACCATCTTTATCTCTAACAAAAGGTTTAATCAAGCAGCCATAACTTTCTTCATAGCCAAAAATAAATTGTGGACCACCATTAACTTCATAAAAATGAATACGATCGCCAATATATTTAAATCCAGTTAAGAAAGATTCACATCTTACACCATAATGAGCGCAAATTTCTCCACCAAGTGAAGAAGAAACTACAGTGTTATATACGACTGGATCTTTAGGCATTTCATCTTTTCTAATTCTTTCTTTAATAATGTAATCAAGAAGAATGGCTGCTCCTTCATTTCCGGTAATTAATGTATATTCACCTTTTCTATTTTTACAAGCAAGTCCAACTCTATCTCCATCAGGATCAGTCATAACAATAATATCGGCGTCAACTTCTTTAGCTAGTTTAATAGGTTCAATATAACTTCTTGGATCTTCAGGATTTGGAGAAAGTGTGCCACTAAAAGCAGGGTCAGGATTACATTGTGATAAGACAGGATAAATGTTATAGCCGCATTCATGGAAAACTCGCATAGCATTTACAAAACTAGTGCCATGATTTGGAGTATAAACAATCTTGAAATCCTTTTTGTCTAAATCTGGATTAATTTGAACTGATTTACAAAGATCAACATAATTATCATCTAAAGATTTAGGGAGAACAAAATTTTCTCCTTTTTTATCAGAATTTGGGACTTCTAAAAGAAGCTCATCACCAAGTGTTTTAATAATATCAATTAAATCTTTAATTTTACTTGGAACTAGTTGGCAGCCAAATTCATCATAAACTTTAAAACCATTATCTTCTTTAGGGTTATGACTGGCTGTAATCATAATTCCACCACTAGCTTTTTTAGCTCTTACAGCATAGCTTAATTCTGGTGTTGGTCTTAAAGAATCAAAAATAAAGGTATTAATACCCATCTTGTTTAAAATTTCTGCACATTCTAGGGTGAATTCTCTAGAGAAGAAACGGTTATCGTGAGAAATGACGCAACTTTGTGGGAATTTAAAATGCTTAAGCAAATAAAGTCCAAACCCAACGCATGCTTTTCTAATAGTATAAAAATTAATACGATTTGTTCCTGGACCTAATATACCTCTCATTCCAGCAGTTCCAAATTCAATATCTTGGAAAAAGGCATCATCAATATCCGCTGAAGACATTGCTTTTAACTTTTCTTTGTCTTCGTTAGAGACAACTGGACTATTAAGCCATCTTTGATAATTCTCTTGTGTCATATTCGCCATATTAAATACCTCAATTTCGGCTCTATAATATAATTTTTCTTGGTGTTTTAAAACACATTTATTTATTTTTGTTTAATTTATTTTAGAAAGTTAAATAAATTTTATTTATTTAAAGAAAAAGTAAAAACACTTCCTTCTTCTTCAAACTCTTCGTTAGATATCCAAGTTGCCTCTAAATTATCTAAATCGTAAAGAACTGACCAAACTGTAATGTTGTTGCTATCGCTTCCAACTGTTTGATTCCACTTTCTTCTTCCAAGGTCTTCGAGTAACTTTAAGGATTGTTCTTTACTAAAATGTCCTTCAGTATTTGATCCATCAGGATTTATTGTTTCCTTAATGTAATTATATCTATCAAGACCTTTCATATCTTCTTGAGTTTCATTAGCGTAATATCCTGGAGTCACAATAAAGTTAGTAATGTATTGGAAGTTATTTTGAGCTTCATCTTCTCCAAGCATTTTATCTTGGTCATTATAATAAACTTTTAAAACTCTTTTTGTACCATCAATATCTGTGCTATCAGTTGCATCCTCATTAACCCACTCTAAAATAGCACTTTTGCCACTTTTATCGGCAACCATATAATGGAATGAGCTGTTAGCTGAATCATGGAAATCATATTTTTTAACAAGTTCGACTGCTTCTTCTACATCATCTGCATAATCAAGAATCATTCTTAGCATTGTAGTTGATGTTAAATCAGGTTTTTCTGTTTGTTGATTTGTTGAATAAGAAAGATCGCCTGGACCTTGATAAGACATATAAATTCCACAGCTTACACCTGCATCATTCATTCCATCAAGTGGTGCATAAGCAGCAGCAATTGCTGTAAGATTGTCAATTAATCCATTAATTCCATCACCAAGACCTAAAAATTGGAGATCAACGCTAGAGATGGAGGCGTGTCGTCCATTTCCTGGATTTGTATGCAAAATAAGTGATGATGTGGATGCAAAATCGTAATTTCTTCCAAATAAATGATTTCCATTTTCATCAATTGTTGTAAAAGAAGAACATCCAACTTCTGGTGCCTCCATAGAAATAGGAATAATTCCTTTTGTAATATTATCAACGATGAACTGAATAAGGTCAGTATCATTACTTACTCCGCCTTGCTCAATAAATTCATCAAAATAATATCCTCCATCCATAGTCATTTCATAAACCTTGCCGGCTTTATTTTCTGGATGGGCTGGGATGATTTCTTTAATGGAAGAAATTGAATTTAATTCTTTCCCCCAAATACCATATAAAGTAGCAACACCAGCTGTAGCGATTGCTACAACGCCAACACCTACTCCAATTAAAATCTTGTATATTAATTTCATAAGCTCTCCTTTTCAAACTACAATAATTTATACTTAAACAAAGCAAAAAGCAAATATTTTAAACATCAAATTTAAAAAATAGTTGAGTTTTACAAGGTTTTTTAAAAAATAGTGCACTTTTAATTAAAATCAAAAACTCAACTATTTACGATTATCTTTATTATAAGAATTAAATATGTAATCTCTAAAATAACTTTTTTATAAAGCTTATAATACATTTAAAATTCAAAAGTTAGTAATTTTTAAATTAAGCTTTTTTAAAATCGATAATTCTTTTTCACTAATTGTAGCCTTAAAAACTCTATTAGAAAGATAGGAAAGTTCACCTGGAACATTTTTAAAAGTTAAAGAATAAGCTATTAAAAACTGAGTTCGATAATCAAATTCTTTTTCAAAAATTTTGTTTTTCTTAAAATCTCCATATTTTTCATCACCAACTATTGGGCAACCAATTGAAGCAAAATGTACTCTTAATTGATGAGTCCTTCCTGTTATTAAACTTGCTTTAATTAAAGAATATTCTTTGTTTGAATCTAAAACTTTATATATTGTTTTAGCTTCCTTTGCGCCGCTTTCTATCGTTCCAATTTTAACAAAGCCACTATTAGCATCTTTATAAAGTGGAGCATCAATTATTCCTTCTTTTTTTGAAGGGTTATTAAAAGTTAAAACTAAATATTCTTTAACAATCTCTTCGTGTTTAGCTAATAAATCTAGCATTATTTGAGAGGAGAATAGATTTTTAGCAAATATTACAAGACCAGAAGTATTTCGATCTAAACGATGCACAGGAGAAGGTTTATAAGATGTGCCATCATTTTTAAACTCGTTTTTATTATATAAATAAGATAAAACTAAATTTGATAGAGTAATTCTTTTTTCACTATTATCTCCATGAGCTAGTAAGCCTTTTGGCTTATTAACTATTAAAATATTTTTATCTTCATAAACTATATCAAGATTACTTTTTAAATTAACCTTACTCACATCAACAGGTTTATTGAATTCGTTAATTTGTTCATCACTAACATATATTCTCAATACATCGTTTTCTTTTAAGATATAATTTTCCTTAATCCACTTCCCGTTTACTTTCACATCTTTTTTTCTAAATGTTTTATAAATAAAAGATAAAGGAGCTTCATTTAAAAATTTACGAACAAACTTGTCTGCTCTTTGATTCGAGTTCTCTTTATTAATTAATATCTCTTTCATAATCTAAAAAATAATCAAATTTTTAATGACAAAACCAGCCTGATATTGTTAAAATACTTAATGCACGTAGTTTAATAAGTGCATGAAGCCGGAGAAATACCCAAGAGGCTGAAGGGGTGGGCTTGGAAAGCTCATAGTTCTGTAACAGGAAGCAGGGGTTCAAATCCCCTTTTCTCCGCCAGATGTCTATAACACGATAATTATCGTGTTTTTTTATTGCTTGAAATAAATTTAAAGTTAAAAATTAATAAAACACCTTCCAAACAAATACAATTTTACACGATATTTATCGCTCTAACTAGAGTTTTAAAAATAGGCATAAAGAAAATAATATCTCCACCGCTTTTTGCTTCAAATTCAAAGCGAAATAATAATTTTTATCTCCGTGTTTAAAGTGCGCATTTTTTTCACGTAAAAAATGCGCAAAAAAAGAGAGCCGCTAATGAGTTTTGCTCACAAACGACTCTCTATAATCTTACTTTTCTTCAGGTGGTAATGGTAAAGCAGTTTCTGAGGTTGAAACATTAAAGTTTGCAACAACTTTTTCACCATCCAAACTAGAAAATAATCGACGTTGTTTTCTTCTTGCAACTCTTTCTTGTTCTCTTTCTTGAGTTTTGGCAGAAAAAGATAAAGCTAACGAATAAATAATTGTTCCAAGAATAAAAGTAATAACACCAAACCATTTAAAATCAATGCCACCAAGTAATGTCTTCATTCCTTCATTTGGAGTTTCAAAAGGTGAGTAGGCAATTGGTGCATAATCATTGATTAAGCCAAGCACCAAAAAAATCAAAGCGTTAGCCGTAATTAAAACACCCAAAACAAACCAAAATAATTGTTTTGCGGTAAAAACTTTAACTCTTTCTTTTTTGTTTACTTGTTCAAAGTTTTTTTCTTTGCGCATTTAAACTATTTTTCTTCCTTGTTTTCTTCTGGTTTAGCTTGAGCTGCTGCTTCTCTAGCTTTTTGATTATCGCTAATTAATTCATTTAAAAGAGGTGTATAGTTTTCTCTCCAAGCAGCTTCGCTATCTCTAACAAAAGCAGCAATTTTAATATTTGCTTCGTTAAAGACATCAGTAAATGTTTTGCCTTTTGGTAAATCTCTTCTACCATTCATCATTTCAACACTGTGGAAAACAGCATCTAATGCGTCAGTATAGAGTTCATCTTTACAAGTAGCACCTTGTCTAACAGTAGCAAGGCATCTTACTAAAGTATTTAAATCATTTTGAACAAAGTTTGAAGCAGGTGTAGGTTGACCTTTTGATTCTCTCATTGCTTTATTAAATTCAGCAAATTGACGATCAATCTCGCCATTTAAGGATAATAAAGCAACTGCTCTATAGAATCTTTCATCAGCATCTACAAGTTTTGTAATCTTTTCTTCTAATTGATTGTTTTGTCTTGCATAGTTAACATGAAGTCTGATGACTTGAGTTAATTCTTCATGTAGTGGGATTGTTAATTCAAAAATTTTGATATTTTGTGCGTGATCAACTCTTAATCCATCACTAGCTTTTTTAATAACTGTTGAGTTATCGCTATAAAGTTCGTTTCCGTAGTCTTCAAGCTTCTTTCTTAATTGTTCACCTTTTTCACCATTTTGATCTAAAAATACTTTTAAAGGTGTGTTAAGTTTAATTTCATTAACAATTCCGTTTCTCTTGTAATCATAATATTTAACATCAAATCCGTTTGGTCTATTTAATGTGTATTCAAGAGTGTCTCTAAGAAGTGAATTGTAATAAACTAAAGAAACAATAACTCTACTAATAGTTTCCATATATATCTCCTTTTGTCTTAAATAATTTTACTATTTTTGTTAAATATATCTAGTAAATATTCTTTACTTTTCATAAATATACCTTGATAAGTCCTCAAATTTATCAATTGTATATTTTGCATATTTTTTAACTGCTTCTGGTGCATGCCCCATACAGAATGAATTTTTAGGGAAAGCTTTAAATAAAGATATGTCGTTTCCACTATCACCAACTACATAAATTTCTTTATCTAAATCATTTTTGCTTTCAAGTAATGTTTGAAGCGCTTTGGCTTTAGAACAATCCTTAGCAGTTATTTCAATAACGTTTTTACTCCAATTGCATTCAACATTATCATATGTATTTCTTAAAATAGAATTAGCTTGTTTAGCTTTATTTTGCATCCTTTTACCAAGTCCAAAATAAATCATGATTTTAAAGATATGGCCATTTTTTAATTCTTCTTCATAATCGCTTTCTTTAGGCAAAAGATTTTCAGCATAAATACCTTGAGTTTTATAATAAACTCCAAAACCCCATCTAATAATTTTGCTTTTATAAACTAAATGAATCGATAAGCCTTTTTCAGTCATTAAAAATACGCCATGATTATGAAAAGTTTTAAATATTTCATCGATAATATTAGCGGCTTCATCATTTTTAATAGTGTTTTGATAAATCATTTTTTCACCATCAAAGATACAAGCCCCATTATAAGAAATTGTGGCGCAAGGTCTACCAATTTTCTTGACTGTTTTTTGACAATATAAATGGCTTCTTCCGCTAATAAGAATTGTTTTTCCGCCATTATCTATAAAATTTTGCAAAAAGAAAAGATTAGGTTTAGAAATCATCTCCTTTGTATCTTTTGGATAAAATAAAGTACCATCTAAATCTGTTGCAATAATTTTTTTCATGCCATTTTATTTTACTATTTTTGAATAAAATTACAACCTAGTGTCATATCTAAGGAATTCTATTGAATTTCCAGAAAATACTGTGCAAAAATTCGTAATTTTCCAATTTTAAGAATTTTTTTAGATGTTTTGCTTTCACAACATTAAAATTAAAGATACAAAAAGGCCACTCAAGTGAGCAGCCTTCATTATCAAATCTTAGACAGCTTATAAATTAACCTTATTGTCGGCTTGAAGTAATCCATAACCGCCATCTTCTCTTTTATAAACAACGCTGATTTTTTCATCGTCAGTATCAAGATAAAGATAGAAATCATGTCCGATTGCTTCCATTTCAAGAACTGCTTCTTCAACGGAAATTGGTTTAAGCGATAAGACTTTTGTTCTAACTACTTTTGATTCTTCTTCTTGAACACTTTCATCTTGAATTTCTTCAAAAGCGATAGCTTTTCCAATACCATCATGGTCATAACGTCTTCTTAATTTAGTTTTAAGTTTTCTCATTTGACCTTGAAGTTTGTCAATTGCAAGATCAAAAGCCGCGTATAAATCGTTTGTCTTAACTTCGGCTCTAAAAGTTGTATCTTTTGTGAAGATAGTAATTTCAACTTTTGCTTCACCTTTTTTGTAGCTTCTAACTACAGCACGGCAACTTACTTCATCGTCATCTTTGAAGTATTTGTCCATTTTAGATAATTTTTTTGTTAATGCAGCAGAAATACCCTCTGTTACTTCGATATTTTTGCCTATAATTTGATACTTCATGTAAATTATCTCCTTTTATGTGTTCTTCTAATTTAATTATAATATGAAATTAATTTTTAAGTATAGAAGATTATAAAAAACTTAAAAATTATCGATAAACATCGAATTTAATAATGTTTTTTGTTTTCGATTTTTGAATATTGTTCATAAAGCTTTAAGCACTCATCTCTATCGAGTTCATTTAAAATTGTCTCTTTATGAAGAAAAGTTTCATAAAACTTTTTATCATCAAAACCGATTAATTCGGTATCCTTGATGTTTGAACCATAATAAACTTTTTCTATTTTTGCCCAAAGTATCGCTCCTAGACACATTGGACAAGGTTCGCCGGTAGTGTAAAGTTCACATCCGCTTAAATCAAAACTTTTAAACTTTTTCGATGCTTTTCTAATTGCCTCGATTTCACCATGGCAAGTAGCATCATTTTTCTTTAAAACCTGATTATGTGCGCGAGCAATTATTTTTCCATCCTTTACTATAACGCAACCAAAAGGTCCTCCTTCATTAGCATTAATGCCTTTAGTAGCTTCCTTTAAAGCTACTTTCATAAATTTATTCATATTTTTTCCTCTTTTAATATTCTACATAAAACAACTAAAAAAGACGACACATTTTTGCCGTCTTTAATAAAAATATTCAAGATTTGCAAGGTTATTTCTTTAAAAGAGCTTTTATCTCATCAACTTTATCAAGCTTTTCCCAAGGCAAATTTAAATCTGGTCTACCAAAATGTCCATAATTTGAAACATCGCGATATTTAAAGCTTGGTTCTTTTAAAGAAAAGTTTTTAATGATTGCACCTGGTCTACAATCAAACACTTTTCTAATAATATTTAAAATTAATTCGTCACCATAATGAGAAGTTTTAAAAGTTGAAACAGAAATGGAAAGAGGTTCAGCCTTACCAATTGCGTATGATAATTGAATTTCAAGACGATCTGCAACTCCTGCTGCAACAAGATTTTTTGCTATATATCTTGCTTGATAGGCCGCACTACGATCAACTTTTGAAGGATCTTTTCCACTAAATGATCCGCCTCCGTGTCTTGCGCTACCTCCATAAGTATCGACAATAATTTTTCTTCCTGTTAAACCAGTGTCACCAGCTGGTCCACCTAAAACAAAGCGGCCAGTTGGATTAATTAAAACTTCAAAATCTGTATTTAAATCAAATGAAGCAGCCACTTTTTTCATAATTTCTTCTTTAATGAAAGTTTTAAATTCGTTTTCATCATAATCTTCATCGTGCTGACAGCTCATTAAAATTGTCTTAATCTTAGGTTTTTTATCGCTATAATCTATTGTGACTTCTGACTTCATATCAGGACGAGCCCATTTGAACTTTCCTTCTTTACGAAGTTGAGTTGCAATACGTACAAGCTTATGCGCAATACAAATTGGAAGAGGCATATAGCCTTCGCTTTCATTAGAAGCATAACCAAACATAATACCTTGATCGCCAGCTCCATATAAAAGAGGATCTTCATTAAAAACACCTTGTCTAATATCAGGAGATTGAGTTTTAATCTTATTTAATATTTTTACAGTTTGATAATTAAAACCTAACTCATCTTTATCATATCCAATACTTTTAATAACATCACGAGCGATCTTTTCATAATCAACATTAGCTCTAGTTGTTATTTCTCCTCCGATTAATAAAAAATCTGTTGATGCAAAACATTCACAAGCAACAAAACTATCTTTGTCTTCTTTTAAAACAGCATCTAAGATTGCATCTGCTATTTGATCACAAACCTTGTCTGGATGACCTTCTGAAACACTTTCACTGGTAAATAAAATCTTTTCTTTCATATCGACCTCTTAAATTTATAGATAATAAAACTCCCACAATTTGTGGGAGTTTAAGTTAAATTTTCCCGCTTATCGTTCAAGGCTGTGGTCACCTTGCTATTAGGAAGCACTTACTCATATAAGAGAGTTGCTATCACACTTTTTCACCTAATATATTTGTGTGATTCTTGATAAGTGTTATTACTATATACTAATTGTTTTATAAGTTCAATTTATATAAAACTAAAAATGAAACTTAACAAAATATTCTTCATTAATGTCTTCTTTAAACTCGACTGATAAACTGTCAAAGATGTTAGAAGTTTTGCCAAAAGAAAGAGGCATTAATTTTGAATCCTTTTTATTGAATTTAAATTCTACTTCTTCTCCATTAATTGTGACTTTTTTAATGCTTTCAAAATTTGGTAATAAATTAAATCTTAAAATAATTTTTCTTTCATTAATATCGTTATTAAAATTACCAATTGCCTTAGAAATATGCACTGTTAAAGCATTTTCATTACGGTCAAAATAAGAATCTAAGTAAGTTTTTCTAAATTCACCTAATTTATAAGCGGTAGTTACATTATCATCTTCATATAAAACTTGGTGATCTTCATTATTAAATGAAGGGTAATAATCTAAAGTAAGTTTAGAATAATCAAGTTTTAAAGCTCTATTAGCTTCTTTAACAAGAGGAATAATTGATCCGCCTCTTATAAATAAAGGCATTTCTCTTAAATTAGTTTCATCTTTTTTGACAAGTGTTTCCTTTTCATAAACTTTTCCAGTAAATAAATCAACCCACTCATCACTTGGTAAATATGCCTTTTTAATTGCTTTAGTAGATGGGAAGGTTGCCAAATACATTTGAGCTCCACCAGTATATTGATAATAATCAATTCTAATATCGTGGACTTTGTTTTTAGAAATAATTCCTAAATCAGCAGGTGTGACAGCATGAGAAGAAGAATCTTCGTGAACTAATTTTCCATCAATATAAACAGTGGCTCCATCATCGCTTGCTACAAATAAATTTACATCCTTTTTAAAGGAGAGTTTAAATTCAAAACGAGCGGTATAGTTAAAAGGTCCAACTTCTTTACATGGTGCTTCACCCATATATGAGAAATTAACTTCATCAAGTGTTTTAGTTTTTACTGGTTTACCTTCAAATTTAAGATTATCAAAGTAGCTGACCTTAACTTTTCCAACATAATCGCTCTTTTTAATAATCTCTGGTTCAGGTAATGTAAATGGAGAAATTAAAATATCATTTGCAAGTAAATAATCACTATTATTTTTCTTTGCCTTTTCATCACCATAATTAAAAGCTAAAGCTTTAAATAATGGTTCACCAGTTTCATAGTTATCATGAGCTTTGGTATATAAAAGAGGTAATAAACGATATCTTAAATTAATATAATCACGAGAAATATTTAATGTTTCTTCATCATAATTCCATGGTTCACGGAAACGAGTTACGCAATTTGTGCAATGAACTCTAAAAATAGGAGAAAAGGCACCAAATTGCATCCAACGAATGTATTCATTCTTTGTTGGATTTCCAACATGTCCTCCAATATCACTATTTATATATGTAATTTCGTTTGCACAACCTCTAATTAAGCTTTGAACTTCTTTATTTAAAGCATTTAAACTTGATTGAATATCGCCAGTCCATTGAATTGAATAGCGGTGACTTGCACTATCTAAAATACCTTCATATTGTCCATTTAAAATATTATTAACATTAGACATAATTATAGGACGCTTATAGATTTCTTCATTTTTGGCTGCTTTTTGGAAATAATGCTTTGTAATATCACTAAAAAGATAATCGCCCATTGTTTCAGGTTTAATAAATGAATCAATTGAATTTAAATGTGTAGACCAGTTTCTATCGTACCACCAATAATCAAGGCCAAGTTTTAAAATTCCTTGAAGTTTTTCTTCTCTAAAAGCCACTTCCTTTTCATCAAAAACAGTTTTAGCACCTTGATATGGTTCTGGATGATCATTAAACATGATTTCAACATCATTTTTATGAGCAAAACTGAAAAAGCGTTTCATATTTGGGAATAAGTCAGTAGCAATATCGTAGCCAATTCCAATATCGTTAGCTTTACGCCAATCAGTATCAATAACCATATTATCAAGAGGAATATTGTGTTCTTTATGGTCTAAAATCATTTTTTTAGCAGTTTCTTCGGTGTATTTATAATATCTACTGTTCCAAAAACCGAGAGTCTTTAATCTAACAAATTCACTTCTACCAGTAAGTTTTACATAAAGTTCTCTTAATTTATCGGCCTGACCTTTTGCTAATAAAAGATAAAAATCAATAACATTATTCTCAACTTTTAATTCTTCTTTGTTTTTAAAAGAAGCCATTGAATATCCATGTTTTGGAAGAGTTACTCTTGGATCATCAAAGAGTGAAAAAATAGCAGGTGTTTTACTTGGATGAGGTAATTCACCACTGTTCATTTTCTTTTTATATTCATAGAGAATACTTCCATACTTATCATAAATCTTAAAATCTTTTAAGCCTTGCCCTTTAAATAAAACAGCAAAATACTCATTCATGAAAAGTGTGAAATAATCGCCATTATCTTGAACGAAAAATTCTGATTTATTTAACTTTGTTTTTTCGCTAATAAATAATGTGTTTTCACAAGAAAAACCTGCAGAAGTTGATTTTTCAATATGGATTATTTCTTCGTCAAGTAATTCAAATTTTAAATTATCAAAGATAAATTCTTTCATTTTAAATGCCCTTCTTTAATTTGTTAGAATTAATAAATTCCGATAATATTTTTATAGATGTAAATGTGCTTGTCAATAATAATCAAAAGTTAATTTTAAAGTATTCTTATTTAAATCTTTTACTTTCAATATAAACCATAATTTCTTCTTTTTTATATTTAACTTTCGCTTCTTTTGCTAGTTTAAAGCCATATATAAAATAAAAACTAAAATTACATTAACTATCTGAAGTTAAAAAGATGTTTTCGCATTCTAAACTTTCGATTTCTTTTAAACATTCTTTTAAAAGTATTTTCCCAAAGCCTCTTCCACGACAACTTTTTTTGTTAAGCTTATTATTTCTTTAAAATCATCAATAAACGAAATTTTATGAATTTTTATATTTTCTGCCATAAAGATCATTCGAGGTAAATATCAATAATAAAAAAGCACTATCTTTGTAAACATTGTTTTCAAAAATAGTGCATAATTCAAAAGTTAGTTCTTTAAAATTACTCTTTTACTTCTTCTAGTTTAGATTTTTCATCAAAAGTTTCATCTTTTGGGTTTAAAACTTTTAAAACGATTACACCAATAAGAATGAAAACTCCAAAAACTAAAACAACAATAGAATTAGTTAAGCTAACGCTTGTCGTATCTTGTGTTATTCCTGTAATTGTATTCATAAAATCAACATACCAAAGGTTGAAGTAAATCGCGATTGCTCCAAATAAAATTGCAGCAAGGCCAACAGTTAAACCATATGATAAAGTTTTCTTGGTGTTAACATGACCGTTTTCTCCAAAAAACTCTTTTACTAAAAGGACAAAGAAGATAGCAAAAATAATAATTAAGACTAAAAGTAATGATAAAAATACAATTGTTCCTGTATACATTTCATTTACTTGTGACCATCTTGTACTATCTTGTGACGTATATACACTTTGTGCCAAACTAAATAAAGAGCTAGCAACTCCTAAAACGCCTACACTAGTAGACATACTAGAAACTATTGAAGTTGTAGGATTATCAGCTACTAAAGTTAAAAGACCTTGACCGATAAAGGCAAAAACTACAATTCCAAAAATTGTAATTAAGCTACTAGAGATTGTTTTAATAAGATAATCCTTTAAATTTCCTTGAATGCCATTAATAAATGAATCGACAACAAGAGCAACTAATAAGAAAAGACCACTTAAAACAAGTCCAGCAATGGTTGCTTGATTTAAAACCAAAGATACTGATATTCCAGTAATGTCACTACTACTAAAAATATTAAAGTAGAAAAGCATACTACTAGCTAAGTATACAAAAAAGAAAATTGCCGCATATTTAGTAAATGAGATTGTTCCTTTTTTATAATCTTTATAAAAGGAAACACCTGAATAAACAATTGTTGCAATTACTCCAAGTAAAATGAAAACAACTGAAGCTAGCCCAAAATAAGAGCCAAAAACACCATATCTTACTAATGCATCATTTATAGAGTCATATTGCTTTAATAAATCACCAAAGTAGGAATAAAGATTGTAATCAATAATATTTTGCCCAATACTAGCACCACCCGAAGATATTTGAGAAGTAACCCCAATCAAAAAGACAAAAATTAAAGAATATAAAAAGCTAAGACCGCCAGCTGCAAGAGAAGTAAATCTTAAAACCTTTCCTATTGTACCAGCATTAAATTTTGATACATGTTTCTCGTGTTTTTTTACTTCATGCAAATCATCGTTTTCTGTTTTACTTGCAAAAAAACGTGTTTGCTTTGCTTCTTTAGACGTTTCTTCAACGCTTTTTGCAGGAAGATCGATAACTCTAGAGTCTCGATTTGCCCCACAATTAATACAAAATTGACCATCAACCGGCGTTAACTTGCCACAATGTTGACAAACACTCATATTATCAAGTCTATGTCCGCAATGTTTACAAAATACAGCATTTGATGGATTTTCAGTTCCACATAAATCGCATTTCATAATGTTCTCCTCACCTAAGAATATTTTATACTTTCTCTTTCTCTTCTTATAGTATGAGTTATATCTAGATTCGCAAAATCACGAAAATACCTAAGAGTTGCAAGGTTTTTGAAAATTTGTTTGAGTAAGTAAAGGAAAAAGCATTTCAAAAATAATTTTTAAGTGTCTATTTTTACCATATTTTTTATTATCACCTGAATTAATAAATACAAAAAAAGATTAATTAAAATAAGAAAAAGTAAATCACTATAATTAATAAAATCTTATTATAGAAATTTTCGATACTTTAATTTGAAGAGCGTAAGAATGCCAAAAAAGTGAAAAATTAAAAGCCAATAACTATTTACATTTAAACTTATCTTTGATAAGATTAAATGCACGCGCGAATGGCGGAACTGGTAGACGCGTACGTTTGAGGGGCGTATAGGATTTCCTGTGTGAGTTCGATTCTCATTTCGCGCACCAAATCACTACTAATGATACCGATAATATCGGTACTTTTTTTATGAAAAAATGATAAAATAAAGTGCGCATGAGGAGGATATATATTTTATGGATAAGATTTTAGTCGAAACTAGCGCAAGACATGTACATGTAACAAGAGAGGCTTTGGATTATTTATTCGGTCCAGATTATCAATTAACAGCTAAAAAAATGTTATCACAACCTGGACAATATGCTTCAAACACTAAACTTGAAATTATTGGACCTAAAGGATCTATGATAGCTTCAATTTTAGGACCTGAAAGAAAAGCTAATCAAGTCGAAATTAGTGCTACTGAAGCAAGAACACTTGGAATTAAAGCTCCAATTAGAGAAAGCGGCGATATTGCTGGTAGTGCCCCTATCACTATTAAAAATCCTGAAAATGGTAAAGAACTTCAATTAGCAGAAGGTTGTATAATTGCAAAACGTCATATTCATATGACACCAGAAGATGCTAAAAACTATAACGTCAATAATGGCGACATCGTTTGGGTTAAAGTCATGACAAATGGTAGAAGCATTGTCTTTGGAGATACAGTAATTAGAGTTTCACCTAAATATAAACTTGCTATGCACATTGATACAGATGAATGTAATGCTGGAAATTGTGCTGGTGAAGTCTATGGGGAGATTATTAAACTTTAATGCTTAAATCTTATACTCACAAAAATTTTGGAACCTGCTCAAAAAGCGTCACAATTGTTTTTGATGATTCAACTCATATCATTGATTCAGTCAAATTTGAATTTGGCTGTCCAGGAAATACAACTGGCGTTGCTAAACTTTGCGCAGGTAGAAAACTTGAAGAGGTCTATGAACTTTTAAAAGGTGTGCAATGTGGTAATAGATCAACAAGTTGTCCTGATCAATTAGCGCTTGCTATTAAAGACGTATTAAATCAATAAGATTATTATTAAAAGCAGGATTTCAATTAACTCCTGCTTTTTATTTATTAAATAATTTAAGTTTCTTAAAGAAAATGAGTTGCGATTTTCACAACTCATTTTCTTTTATTTGTTTTCAAATTTCTTTTCAAATTCATTAAGTATTTTAATTTGAGGTTTGATTACTTTAATTACATTTCCATCAATAAATGGATTTCTTAAATGATCTCTTTCAACAAGGGTAAGGAAAGGATATTTTCCACCCATCTTTAATAACTTAATGTATTTCTTCCATGCTCTTTCTCTATTGCGATCCATTTCACATTTAAATTGAAGAGATAAGACTTGAGCCAAAGTATAGTCGATATAATAGAATGGCGTTGTGAAAATATGGCTTTGTCTAATCCACATTTTGCCTTTTTCAAGATAATCAAATCCTTCAAAGTTCATCCATGGACGATAAATTTTTTCAAGTTCAGCCCACTTTGCACATCTTTCTTCATGGCTTAATTGAGGATTTTCATAAACAAAATGTTGGAATTCATCAACTTCACTACCATAAGGAAGGAAAGAAATAGCGCCATCAAGATGAGCAAAGCGATATTTATCTGCTCCTTCTTTAAAGAAAAGCTCCATCCATGGATATGCGAAAAATTCCATTGACATAGAATCAATCTCGCAAGCTTCTAAAGTTGGCATTTGATAGCTTGGCACTTTAATGTTGCGGCATAAATAACCTTGAAAAGCATGTCCAACTTCATGAGTTAAAGTATCAACATCGCTACTTGAACCGTTTGAATTTGCAAAAATGAATGGTGCTTTATATTTTGGGATAAAAGTCATGTATCCACCACCGGTTTTACCAGCTCTAGCATCTAAATCCATTAAATGATTTTCAACCATATAATCAAAGAATTCGCCACTTTCAGTACCCATATCGTGATACATTTTACTAGCGCATTCTACAAGATAAGCGGTATTTCCAGCTGGTTTAGCATTTCCATCCTCGAAGAAAACGTTAAAATCTAAAAATATTGGATTTTTATAACCAAGTCTTTTTGCTTGATTCTTTCTTAACTTATAAACAACTGGAACAACATCGCGTTTAATTTGCTCGCGATAACCTTTTACCATTTCCGCATTATAATCAACTCTGCCAAGTCTTAAATAGCCAAGCTCAATATAATTTTTAAAGCCTAGTTCCTTAGCCATTTGGTCTCTTAATTTGACAAGTTTATCATAAATAGCACCAAATTCTTCATCATGATCTGCTAAAAATTGATAATAAAGTTTTGCAGATTCAATTCTTACATCTCTATCTTTATCACTCATGTATTTTCCAATTTGTGATAAATTTAAAGTTTCGCCTTTATATTCAATTTTTGCACTAGCCATTAAAGCTTGATAATCACTGACAAGTTTATTTTCTTCTTGAAGAAGAGGAATTATTTTTTCATCAAAACATTTAAAGCCATTTTCAATTTGAGTAAAAAGTAAAGTTCCAAATTTCTTTTCAAGTTCAGCTCTATACTTTGATTTAACAAGAGCTAATTCAAATTTCTTAAAATAATTGTCTAATAAAGGCAATGTATCATTAATTTTGTCGTTTAACTTTTTATAAGTTTCATCTTGAGTATTTAAAGTAAAACGAATATTAATAAGCGTTGCAGCGGTTTGCACATCGTTTTGAATCTTAAAATATCTTTTAAGAGCTTTTATGGCTTCTTTCCCATCTTTAGCATTTTCTAAATAATCAGTTAAAATTCTAATTTTTGCCTCAATTCGACTTACGCTAGGAAAAGAGACTGCCATTTTTTCAAATAACATAAATATATTTCCTCCTTATTTAATAGTTTCAATAGTTTTTAAGAATAATATTTTTTTAATCCAACGAGTAGTTGACAAATTACACCAATAATTATATGCCACAACCGAGGTGTTATATAACTGAACTGCTTGGAAATATTTTTCATTTAGTTCAGCAATTGCTAAAAATATTTCTTCAACTTTACGTTTATCTTCATCATTTAAATTAAAATTAATATAAATTTTTTGCGCGTTTTGCAGGATTTTTTCTGAATAAACATAGAATTCTTCAAATTCTTGAGCATCAAGTTTTTGATATTTTTTTAACTCTTCATTTTCTCCCATAATCTTTAAAGGCTCATTATCTTTAAGAAAAGGTTTCATAATTTCGCTTAAGCGAGAAAGCAAAGTTAATTTTTGGTATAAAGTAACATTTATAAAATCTTTTCTTCTATTAATATCTTTTTTAAAGTTATGCATAAAAGAAAAACTAACAATAATAATGATTAGATAAACTAGTAAAATTAGCCCCAAGATAATTAAAATAATTACTAGTATTACATTTTTATCAAATGAGAATAAATTTATAGGAAAAACCTTAAACATATCGATAAAATACCACCTTTTTTGACTAAAATCTACCTATTTGTTAGAATAAAGCCGAGGTGATAGTATGTCAAAACCAATTATAGCTTTAATGTATGACTTTGATCGAACACTTGCTCTTGAAGACATGCAAAATTTTTCATTTATACCTAAACTTGGCTATACACCTAAAGAATTCTGGAAAAAAACTGAAGATTTTTGTAAGAAATATGACATGGATAAGATACTCGGTTATCTTTATATGATGATTAAATGTTGTAAAGAAAAAAATATAAAGTTAGATCGAACGTTTTTACAAGAGTGTGGAAAACCTATTAAGTTTTTTGAAGGAGTTACTACTTGGTTTAATAGAATTAATGAATACGCAAATCAAAAAGGTCTTCAATGCGAACATTATTTAATTACAAGCGGTAATAAAGAAATTGTTGAAGGTTGCCCAGTATTTAAAGAATTTAAACAAGTTTTTGGTTCTGAATATCTTTATGATGAAGATGGAAACGCTTTTTGGCCACGCACTACTGTCAATTACACCTTAAAAACCCAATATATTTTTAGAATTTCAAAAGGTGTTATTAACACAAATGATGACAAAGAAATCAACGAAAAAACACCACATAGAAGAATCATCTATCAAAATATGATTTACATGGGCGATGGTTTAACTGATGTTCCATGTATGATTCTTGTTAAAGAAAATGGCGGATATTCAATTGCAGTATACCCAAAAGGCTCACAAGAAAAGGTCGCTCACTTATTTGAAGATGGCCGAGTAAACTATATTTGTAAAGCAGATTATTCATCAAATTCAGAACTAGAAAAAGTTGTTAAACTTATTATTGACAGTATTTCTATTCGCGAAACACTTGAATTAAAACGTGAAAAAACTGAAAAACAACTTTAATTATGAACTATGTTTTTTTACTTCTAGCAGGTAAATCGCTCCGCTTTGGAGGAGAAACGCCCAAACAATTTCTAAAAATTAAAAATAAATATATCTTTGAATATTCATTAGATACTTTTGATTCTTTAAATGAAATTGATGAAATCTTTTTAGTGGCTGATCAAGAACATCAATTATTTTTAAATGAATTCTTGAAAACGAAAAAGTTCGCTCATAAAATTACAACAATTTTAGGTGGTTCTACAAGACAAGAAAGTGTCTTTAATGGTTTAAAAACCTTGCAAAACCTTGCTAATTTTGATGATAACGTCCTTTTTCATGATGCTTGCAGGCCTTTTATTAGAAGACATGAAATTCTAGATTTATTAAACGCTTTAAATAACTATAAAGCTGCAAGCATTGCTACTCCTCTATTTGATTCTTTGTGTAAAGAAAAAAATGGAATTATTGATAAATCAATAAAAAGAGAAAATTTAATGAAACTACAAACCCCACAAGGCTTTAAATTTGATATAATCTATAAGGCTCATAAATTAGCAAAAGAAAGTAATCAATTAACTTATACAGACGATACTTCTCTTCTTGCTAGTCAAGGGGTGCAAGTAAAACTCGTAAAAGGTAGTATTTTCAATTTTAAAATCACTACTAAAGACGACTTAATATTATTTGAAAAATTATTGGAGGAATTTGACTTTGGTTGATAATCCATATGTAGAAGGCGATATTATCAAAGGAATTATAACAAGCATCAAAAAGTATGGTGCTTTTCTTTCTTTTGAAAATGGCTACATTGGTTTATTACATATCAGTGAAATTTCATCAAACTTTGTAAATAACATTCATTCTTTTTTTAGTGTCGGGGATGAAGTTACAGTTGCAGTAAAACGAATTGATCGAGAAACAAAATTTCTTAACGTTTCAATTAAAGATTTACCAAGCGACTTAAACCCATATAAAGAAATCCTTCCATCTAAAAAAATTACAAGTTATTTAAAAGAAATTGATTTTTCTAAACTCGAAAAGTCTCTTCCAAAAATGATAGCTGAAGAATTAGAAAGGGAAAATAAAAATGAGCATTAAGGTTGGTTTCGACTATTGTAAAAACGAAGATCTTTACACTCCTACTATTTGGAAAGATCGTATTAGAGAAATACATAAAATTATTGTTGATAAAACTGGAGCCGGCGGAGATTTCCTTGGTTGGCTTGATTATCCAGAAAGATTACCAAAAGAAGAAATTGAACGAATTATTAAAAAAGCAAATTTCTTTAGAGAAAATTATGAAGTTTTAGTAGTTTGTGGAATTGGTGGTTCTTATCTTGGTCCAAGAGCTGTTATTGAAGCAATTAATGGCTTATATTCCAATGATAAGATGAAAATTGTTTATTTAGGAAACACACTTGATCCAAATTATACAAATGAAGTTTTAAATTTTATTAAAGATAAAAACTTCTGTATTTGTGTTATTTCAAAGTCAGGTACAACAACTGAAACAAGTATTAGTTTCCGTATTTTAAAGGAACTTGCTGAACAAAAATATGGCAAAGATAAAGCTAAAGATGCAATTGTTGCAGTAACCGATAAAGAAAAAGGTGCATTAAGACAATTAAGTGACACAGAAGGATATGAAACTTTTGAACTTCCAGGAGATATTGGTGGAAGATTCTCAGTTATGACTCCTGTTGGACTTTTCCCAATTGCTTGTGCTGGAATTGATATTAAAGAATTCATCAAAGGTCTTAAAGATGGCATGAAAAACTATGCTAGCGAAAATTTAGACCAAAACGAAGCTTATAAATATGCTCTTGAAAGACACGCTCTTTATTTAAGAGGTTGTAAAGTTGAAATGGTAACCGCTTATGAACCACGACTTGAATGTTTCAATGGTTGGATTAAACAACTTTATGATGAATCAGAAGGAAAAGAAGGCAAATCACTTCTTGTTACAAGTTGTGTCTTCACTACTGACCTCCACTCACTTGGTCAATTCATTCAAGAAGGTAGTAAAATTCTTTTTGAAACAGTTACTTATTTTGAAGAACCAAATCTCGATGTTGTAATTCCTTATGACAAAGACAACTTAGATAATTTAAATTACATTGCAGGTAAAAAATTATCTTATGTAAATAAAAAAGCTTATGAAGGTACTTTACAAGCCCATTCAGGCGTTGGAAATGTTCCTAACATTACAATTACAGTAGATAAATTAACACCAAGATCTCTTGGTGAACTTCTTTACTTCCATATGAAGGCTTGTGCAATGAGCGCTTACCTTAATGGTTTAAACCCATTCAACCAACCAGGTGTTGAAGTATATAAAAAGAATATGTTCCACCTTCTTGGTAAACCAGGATTTTAATTTAATTTCATAATCAGCTCACGTCTAACGCCGAAAAAATTGACAAAAAATATCAAAAAATATTGACATAAGTCGGCTTCCTTTGATATATTATTTGAGCGCGTTAAACGTGAGCTGGATGTTTAGCTCAGTTGGGAGAGCATCGCCTTTACACGGCGGAGGTCATAGGTTCAAGCCCTGTAACATCCACCAACGAGTCGAAACTTCTGGGAGGGTAGCGAAGTGGCTAAACGCGGTTGACTGTAAATCAATTCCTTCGGGTTCGGCAGTTCGAATCTGCCCCCTCCCACCAGATAGGTCTTGGGGTGTAGCCAAGAGGTAAGGCAACAGACTTTGACTCTGTCATTTCGCTGGTTCGAGTCCAGCCACCCCAGCCATTATTAACATATGATCCACTAGCTCAGTCGGTAGAGCACTTGACTTTTAATCAAGGGGTCTGGAGTTCGAATCTCCAGTGGATCACCAAAAAGTGCCCAGGTGGCGGAATAGGTAGACGCGCAGGACTTAAAATCCTGTGGTAGCAATACCATACCGGTTCGATTCCGGTCCCGGGCACCAAAGTTTAAATAAACTACAACAGTAGTTATTCCTAAAGTAAACAGAATGTTTACACCGTAATTGAAGATTTGCAAAAATCTTCTTTTTGGTCAATTTTCAAACTAAATTAACTTTCGACTTTATTTAACTTTTTTGCTTAAA
>ERZ779877.1292-NODE-1292-length-22061-cov-4.898982_pt1 | contig 22061 bp, 20 predicted proteins | sample MGYA00511556_ERZ779877 | MGnify/ENA primary metagenome ERZ779877 (study PRJEB29588, sample SAMEA2159338) | human gut metagenome | biome: human gut; feature: human-associated habitat; material: faeces | place: Denmark | collected 2008/2010 ...
TCGAATTTGCAGGGCTTCCCAAACAGAAACGCTACAAAGAGAGCGACCTGGAAAAAGCTCTTAAAGACCACATGGAACAGTTCCTTCTGGAAATGGGCCGTGGCTTTGCCTTCGTAGGCAGACAATATGCAATGCAGATAGGCAGCAGACAATTCAAAGTAGACTTGGTATTCTACCATTGCATCTTGAAATGCTATGTATTGATTGACCTCAAACGAGCTGAAATAAAACATGGCGACATCGGACAGATGAACCTCTATCTGAACTATTTCAAGACAGAGGTTTGTCAACCTGATGACAACCCTCCAGTTGGCATTGTATTGGGCGCAAGAAAAGACAAGCTCCTGATGGAGTATGCCCTGGAAGGCATCACCAACCAGCTGTTTGTGGCACGCTATCAGCTCTATTTGCCGAAGCGAGAAGAGCTTCAAGCACAGATCGACAGACTTTTGGATGAAACTGAAGTGCAACCCTGATTCGACACCAAAACAGTGCCGAATTTCTGAAGATTAAGGACAATGACCGGAAAACAATTAAAGAACAGCATACTCCAATGGGCTATACAGGGGAAACTTGTACCGCAAGACCCTAATGACGAACCGGCATCGGTACTTCTTGAACGTATCAGAGCTGAAAAAGCCCGACTGGTCAAGGAAAAGAAAATCAAAAAAGACAAAAACGAATCTATCATTTACCGTGGTGACGATAATTCCTATTATGAGAAGTTTCTCGCTACCGGAGAGGTGAAGTGCATCGATGAGGAGATTCCGTTTGAGATTCCAAATGGGTGGCAATGGGAAAGAATTGGAAATATTTTTGAAACAACAAGTGGTTCTACGCCATTAAGTAGGAATCCAGATTATTATAAAAATGGCAATATCAATTGGGTACGTACAACAGACTTGAACAATGGAATTTTGAACAAAACCGAAATACAAATAACCTCGAAAGCAATTATAGACTACAATCTTTCTATTTTACCCCAAACCTCAGTGTGTGTTGCAATGTATGGTGGTGCTGGGACAATAGGCAAACACTGTATCTTGCATTTTGATACAACTATAAACCAATCTGTATGTGCCATCCAGCCTAATGGATTTTGTAATATGGATTACATCCATACTTTTATTGAATATCAAAGACCATTTTGGATGGATTTTGCAGCAGGTTCAAGAAAAGATCCCAACATAAATCAACTCATTATTAAGCACTGCTTGTTACCTATTCCACCACAAGAAGAACAACTTCGCATTGTTACAAAATTAAATCAGTTATACCCATATATTTATCAATATGGAAATAGTCAAAATAGACTCAACCAAATAAATAAAGAAATATGGCATAGTTTAAAAAAGTCCATTCTTCAAGAGGCAATACAAGGTAAATTAGTTTCACAGATTGCAGAGGAAGGTACAGCCCAAGAATTACTTGAACAAATACGGCAAGAGAAATTGCAACTTGTCAAAGAAGGCAAACTTAAAAAGTCTGCTTTAACCGATTCCATTATCTTCCGTGGTGACGATAACAAGTATTATGAGAGGATAAATGAGCAAATCGTTGAAGTTGAACTTCCTTTTGAATATCCCAATAGCTGGATTGTGTTACGCTTGAAAGATATATGCCAACTAACAGACGGTGAAAAAAGAAACGGAAAGGGCATTTGCCTTGATGCAAAGTTCCTACGTGGAAAATCATCTGCAACCATTATAGAAAAAGGCAGATTTGTCTATGCTGGAGATAATATCATTCTTGTGGATGGTGAAAATTCAGGTGAAGTTTTTTCTATTCCACAAGATGGATATATGGGAAGCACATTCAAACAGCTATGGCTTTCTTCGGTTATGTGGAAGCCTTGTATTTTGGCTTTCATCTTGTTCTATAAAGAGGCATTGAGAAATTCAAAAAGAGGTGCAGCAATTCCGCACCTCAATAAGGATTTATTCTACAAGCTACCAATCGGTATTCCGCCATTGTCTGAACAGCAACGTATAACTTGTCAAATAAATAATTTATTTCAACTTATCAAATAATAATTCTATCATAGCCACTATTCGCCCTTGTTCATTAAGAGGCGGAAGTGGTAATAAAAGATTGTTCAAACTCTTAGAATTTAGTGTTTTACCTTTTATGGCATCTTTGGTATCTCCAAGATTAGATATAATCGGCAAAATGTGAAACAGAAAATTCCTTGCTTGATAATTTTTATCTACAAAAGGATATATGGATATAATTGCTTCATTATGATATGCCGAAGTATTTAGAAGAGAAGTCCTGCCTACCGTTAACTTAAAACTCATTATTAAAGTTCCGACAGGAGATATTTCTCCAAATAAACTTTTGGCATATTCTGAAACAGATTCTTTTGTCGTTGTAACCAATCCATAATCAGACATATCTGAAATAGAAACCCAAGGATATTTACCATTTGCCCAATACTTGGTTTCCCCTCGCGGTGGTGTCTTTCCGATAGACATTCTTACGTATTGACCAAATCTAACCCAAGTCCAGTTTTCAGGTAAATCAAAAGGTATTTCTTCTGTTATATCAATGTTCTCATTGCCTACCTGCTCATAATACTTGTTACAGTTTTAATCTTTTCAACAATTCGAGTTTGTTCCTTTAAAGGGGGAACAGGGATTAAGTATCTGTTCAATCGCACCATTGTCAAGGTTGCTACTGTAGTTCCATCAGACTCTGATAAATATTGGTTTGCAAAAGCAGACGATTCAAAAAATAATTTCAAATAATACGGATTCAAGCGAAAAGGATTACCTATACATAAAACACTACCGTCCTTGTAATAGAAAGGATTGTTTGTTTCAACAACATAAGTTTTACCAAGTGTCCCAACTGCCGTCATCATTAGGTCTCCAATTTGCGGAACTCCGCTTTTAGAGAACTCATCGTATAATGATTGTTCTATAAACAAATCGTTATCAACATGACCCCAATCAGCCATTTTACCAATTTCTCTTGCTCGATAAAATGGAATTCCAGAAGAACGCCAATCTCTTTCGTGTACTCTTCGAGCAGACCAAATATTTAAGACACTTCCTATTCTACACCATTTCCAATCATCAGGTATTTCAAATGGTATTTCATCAGTAATATCCTGCTCTGTTTTACCAACCTTCTCGAAGTACTTGTTATCGTCACCTTTGAAGATGACAGAATCAGTTAAGGCAGACTTTTTTAATTTGCCATCTTTGATGAGTTTCTGCTTCTCTAATTTTATCTGTTCGAGCAATTCTTGGGCTGTACCTTCGTCTGAACATTGAGGTACAAGTTTACCTTGTATTGCTTCTTGCAGAATCGATTTACGTAATTGCTCGTTAAGTGAGGCATTAAGTTCGTTAAGTCCATTCTGTGCTTGTTCATAAGTTTTGACTAACGGAAGTAGTTTTTCTATTTTTGAGACTATGCGTAGTTGCTCAGGAAGCGGAGGTAAAGGTATAAATACTTCAACTATATTGGATACAGCCAAACCGGGTTGAGCTGTTGCGGTTGCATATTGATTTAAGTTCAATGCCGTAAAAAAGTAATAGATGAACAACGATGGAATTATACCAAAGCCATTCACAACTACAGCGTGTTCTGTGGCATAGAATTTCCCACTTTCTATATTAAGGCATCCACATAATGCTCCTTGCCTGCCAATAATAGCAAAATGTCCTTCTGCATTGAATGTGTTTGTAAACCCTCGTAGTCCATTTCCACCGACACATCTATATGGGTGAAGAACTGACTTTTTATCATAAATTTCTGAAGCTGATATATTTTTCCCAGCCTGCATAGAACACATATGCTTCAATCTGCACCATTCCCACCCTTTAGGAATCTCAAACGGAATCTCGTCATCAATGCACTTCACCTCTCCCGTAGCGAGAAACTTCTCATAATAGGAACTCAATGAATTAGGCAATACCATACATTATTATGATAACGAATTGTTTAACTAATAATGTATCTGACATGAACATTGAAAATTTTGAAACGTATCTTCGTCAAGGGAATATGGCGGAGAACACAATTGCAGCTTATCTCTATGCCGTAAAAGAGTATTATTCCCGGCACAAAGAATTGAACAAGCGCAATTTGCTTGTGTATAAAACCTATCTCATTGAGAAATTCAAGCCTAAGACAGTGAATCTTCGTATTCAGGCAATGAACAAGTATCTTGATAGCATGGGAAAATCTCGTTTGAGATTAAAATCCGTCAAAGTGCAGCAGCGGAGTTACTTGGAAAATGTAATCAGTAATGCCGACTACGCTTTTCTAAAAAACAAACTAAAAAAGGAGGAAAACCAAGAATGGTATTTCGTAGTTCGTTTCCTCGCAGCAACAGGAGCAAGAGTCAGTGAACTAATCCAAATGAAGGCTGAACACGTGCAGATGGGTTATTTTGACATCTACACCAAAGGTGGCAAAATACGTCGTATTTATATTCCGAAGTCCTTGCGCAAGGAAGCCACAGAATGGCTTAGCAAAGTCAATCGTACCACCGGCTATCTTTTTCTTAATCGCTTTGGTGAGCGTATCACTACAAGAGGGATTGCGCAACAGTTGAAAAACTACGCAGCCAAATACGGATTGAATGAGAAAGTGGTTTACCCCCATTCATTCCGTCATCGCTTTGCTAAAAATTTCTTGGAGAAGTTCAACGATATTTCTCTACTTGCTGACCTGATGGGACATGAAAGTATTGAAACAACTCGTATTTATTTGAGGCGTAGCAGTGCCGAACAACAAGAGATTGTTGATAAGGTCATAACATGGTGATGTATTTGGAAGGTTGGTCAATCCATCCTTCCAATTCCTTAAAAGAACTTCATATAGATTATCAATCCTCCCAATGTCAAACAGAAATACGCATACAATATCCAGAATCCGACAACGGCACATTTGGCTATTTTGCCATTAAGAGAAAACGAAGTTTCAGATTTCACACATTTATGGACTTCTTTCCAGTGATTCGTATGAAGTGTCTTCAATTCTGTTATCTGCTTCTCAAATAAAGATTTTTCTTCTTCAATCAATTTATTGCGATATTCTGTAAGAATAGACTTGTCTTCATCGCTAAGTTTGACATTTACAACAGTATTCTCTGCCTGAATAATTGCACGGCTAATAGTATCAGGGATATTGTCGGATGTTTTCACTGCAGCATTAAGAACCTGTGCTGATTCTTCAAAAGTTAACACTGAAGCATCTACAAATGCTTTTATCTGTTTCAATTCTTGGATAACATCTTTGATGTCCTTAATCTGATTCGTGAGATTTACAAGCTCGGTTTCAAAATCAACACGATTTTCAATTTTGCTAATGTTATCATCACTATCTATGCTCTTGCTATCCTGCACAGGCAAAGAAGATTGGTCATATTTACTTTTACGCATGGTTATATGTGATTATAAATGAAATACTATCTACCCCTGCTACGTTTAATCGGTTTGCAGAGCCATTTTGCCATTTTTGCACAACGAACAGCCCAGTTACGCTCATCATCGTCCTTATCTTTACCCCATCCGCTACCGGGACTGCCACCACCTCCGCTTGAAGCCGCCATAGAAGTGGCTGCATCCAAATATCCGGCAAATAGTAAGGCGGCAACTTTGAATAAATTGGTCTGTTTGACTTCTTCATCAAGGCTTCCAAACTCTTCGTCAAAGACAGACTTAACCATATCTGGTATATCAACCTCGAGTTGTTCTCCATCCACTGTTATGGAATAGTGGTAAATAGAAGGCTTTGATTGTGGCATCACCTCTTTATTATTATGCGCCATCGTTTGAGTACATACTTCCTTTGACTGAATTGCAGTTTGTTTATCAGAAGCATGTAATCCCACCCAAGTCGCTTCAATTTTTGATGGCATCAATTTTCGACTTTTACCCAATATCGAGGATTTATAAATAGAGTTCCCTTTTCGTATAGCGTACCCTTTGACCACTTCCTTATCGTCCTTTATCAACTTAATATCGTACCCCTTAGCGTTTAACATTTGGCTATAAGTTTCCCAATCAAATTCTGGCATAGCTTTCAATATTGCGATGCAGTCTTCACTGATTTGCTGAATATTCTCATCACGACGTTGCACGGATTGCACCCAGCCACGTCTCTCATTGATGATGTTGGCAGCATGAACGGCACGTTCACCAATATAATGCGCATCGTTTGTCTTGCCCATATTGTCTATGCGGTTAGCTACAATATGCAAGTGAGGGATGCCACTTTTGCTGTCGGTGTGTAACGAAACAACATACTGGCTATTTTTGATATTGGTCGGTTTAAGATGACTATCTGGTTTGCCACATCTTCGGTCAATGCCGTCAAGTACTGCAATAAACTCATCCGCCAAATTCTGCCAATCCGTCATTGTCCATCCTGCCGATTCTTCTTTGGCTGGAGATATTTCAAAGCGCAGTGCGTTCAGCTTTATGGGCTTCGGATTATATCTGTCTTTCATACATTGATGCTGGTGTTGCATCATCCGTGACCACATAGCCAAAGGTTCTATATTTTCTGGCAAGTCATGCACCTTAACGAGCTGGGCTTTATCTTTTTCCATAGAATACTCAATGGCTCTTGCTCCATGAGAAATTGCCTTTCCTTGTGCTATCATAATTTCAAATTTGATTTATACTGTCTCGTATTTGTCCCCATCGAACAATAAGCCTATTTACTGCCTCTATCCAAGCACGCATATAATTCTCATCTCGGAAATATCGTTTTTTAATCTCATCAGGTTTACCTTTGAGTACATTCTGAATGCGGATAAGGTCGGCTCGTGCATCCGATAAAGAGTTCAATCCTTGTACTTCCTCGTCTGAAAGTCGTTTGTTTGGATGGTGATTTTGCAATAATTTTCGTCCGTAGTTACTAAGTGTCAGTCCACATTCGGCAGCTTTTTCTACTATCATTTCATACTCATTTTCAGTCAGACGAATGTCTATATGACGAGTACGAACACCCTGTTTTCCATTGTTTTGTTGTATATCCATAAGCGTTTATAACTGGAATTTATTAATAAAATGTTCTATCCATTGCGAGCCTGCGAGTAATGCAAGAAGCCTCCAAGACGACAAATGAGTGAAACCATTTTGTCGGACGGTGGTACTTCTTGCATAGAATACCCATTAAAAATGGGGCATTACATACCTTAATGCAAGCATTGTCTTTGTCCGAACTATGCCATTTGTCTGTCAACTTTAAGAGTGGCTATTGTCACCTATATCCATTTGGATAATCAATAGTTTTACTTTCCCCTTAGTTTGGCTTCTCCATAAACACATCACTAACCGGAATCCACCAGTTCCAAATGCAAGCAGTCAATCAAAGTTTGTAGGTTTGGATTTCGCTTTATCATCTTTTGAAGTATCATCGCAGGTGTTTCAGTCATCAATAAGAAATCCGCAATATCAAGTCCGTTCTTGCGCTGTTCGTCTGTGGCGCATTGTTCCAAACTATCACTCAATACAACTTTAGAACATACGGAAGTGAGTAAAGCCATCTTGGTTTGCCAAACCTCTCTTGCACCCAAATCCGGGCATAGCATAACCGACCGACCTTTCAATACACTTACCACGTCAGACTTGAAGCATCCATGCATTCCACCTGTTGCCAACCATATAAATTCCGGCATATAATGGGTAGCTATCAAAGCGGATTTTTCGCTTTCCACAATAGCAACAGGTTTGGTCGGATTCTCAGATAACAGATGTTCGCCAAACAAACATTGCTTCAAATTGTAGTTTGGGAGATTCAGTTCTGTATGTACCCAACTAACATAACTTCTTGGCTCTTTTGTCCGATGTCCTGTTTCTGCATCATACAACATTATCTTCCCTGTTCGTACATTACCTTGCCAATCAATTTGCCAATAGACAGTAGAACCGCCCCACTTCTTTGATGTGCCAACATGATATAGTTGGAATATCCGAGAAGTCTCATCTTTACCCAACATCCCAGACAGGTAGATGTACAATGGATTCATACCATAGTTAGTAAGAGTACGTTTCATTAGTTCATTGACAACAAAAGAGGTTGGAGGCAGTAAATTGGGCTTAGGCTTATCGGCTTCAATGAAGTTATCTTTGTTGTAATCCACTACCATTGGGTTATCATGAAAATAATCCGATGGAGTGTAATGGTATTGGCAAGATTGCTCATGGTCACATCTGCCTACATAATCAGGAAAAATTATTTCTCCTTGGCTATCTATGTACTTGACAAAACATTGTTTCTTTCCACACTTCGGGCATGAAAGTTTTGACCCACGCTTATATTTTTGAAGAGAAAATCTATATTCAGCCATACTTCTTCATTTTGTTATTGCAGTCCGTGCAGTTTGCACTTATTGCAGTTTTGCAGAAATCCTATGTCAGCGCAAAGTGCAAACTGCAACAACTGCAAACTGCAAAAGGTGTCGTTTATTGCAGCTTCTCATATTCACCTCGCTTTACTTTCTTGATAACCTTATTCGTAGCAAGGCTAACCAAAGAATACATTACCGACCTTTCCGACAACCCTACTTCTTTTCCGGCTTGAATGGCATCGGCAGTAGTGAAAGTTGCGGAAAGGCAATCAAGCAATTCTCTTTTTTGCGGTTCAACGCTCTCTCGCAACATATATTTCTGAATGTTGGTATAACAGTTCTCAAAGTATTCACTCAATGCAATAGCAGATTTGGTTGAGTCAATATCCACAAAATCCTTGTGTTCTTCACCGCAAGCCCAACGAAGGATTTGCAAGACTAAAGCTAAACGAGCCGTAATCATGGGAGCTTTAATCACTCTGCTATCCACCAATCCATCATCTTGGATTTGATTAACAGCCCGAACTGCATTATTGCGCCAGTTTGTAAAATAGGCTTTGGCTTCCGAAGAAAATTCCAATACATTATGTATGGCTCTGTCATCTTCATTCTCTATAAATGGCAAACTAATTACCTTATTTATAATAGAATCCCACATTGATGAGTATTTACCAAAAGTTGATACGGAAGATTCTTCATCCAGCCCCCAATCTGAAATTTCCTTAGACGATGGATAAACAAAAATTATTCTGTCTATCAGCCCATTGTCTTTATATCCTTTCTCTATCAGTTCGTGCATACGTGTCGTTTGCATCGTGCCGACAATATTTATAAAAGGATGCTCTATATGAATAGGTACAGGGATGCTACATCTTGAAATATCCAATGGTTTTCCGCTAAAGGCTGTCAATAGCTGCTCAATGAGTTGTCCTTTGCTATATTGATTCACGGCATTAAACATTCCCATAATTTCATCCACATATACCACGACACCTCGCTGATTGTCATCCAACGCACGCATTAAAGCTTCCGGTGTAAAATCGGATATGATGGTTCTTCGTAAAATTGGTTTGTCCGGCAATGAAGAGGACTTGTCTTTTTTAGCCTTATTGTTTTCAACCAAGCTATTATAATGCTCCATATCCAATTTAAATTGTTTGATGATTTTGGCATCATGCTTTCGGATAGGACGGAATGCAAAATCCAAAGGTGGGGTTTTGCCCATTCCGGGACGACCTACCAATATCATATAAAGGGCAGGATTACTAATCCATCCACCACGAATACGAATATTGACAGCGTTGCCGATAGCGGTTGACACTGCTACCAAAAGAGAAGCCATCATATATTCTATGGAATAATTCTCTTGTCGGGATAGAGCCAATATCATATCTTGAATTTTGGCAGGAAAAGCATCCAAAGGAATCTTGTTTTCAAAGATTCCTTCAAATTCCATTCTGAGCGCATTGCATAAATTGGTTGAATCCATTAGAATTTGGTATTTCTTTTTGACTTTATGAATTGGGCGGCTTCATCTTCCAAGTTTTTATCAGATTTGATTTTGCCGGCATGGAGCCATTCGTCAATTTCCGATTTTAGAAACATGATACGCTTCCCTCTTTTGTGGAATGGGATTAGATGACAACTCGTCCAGCCATATACAGTTTGCTCTGCCGGGTGACTGGGAATATAATCACACAATTCCTTAAGGTTCATCCATTGTTCGGTTGGAACGCTTTGATTCTGATTGTTTAATCCATCTATTTTAGAATCCAGCTCATTCAATTTATCCATCAACCACGACATTGCTTTGGGTAAATCTTCAAATGTAATGTTCTTCTCACTCATATTGCTACTTGTTTTTTGATTTTTCGGCAAAATAACAGCGATTACGCATACTGATTTCATAGTGTAATACATCACATAAATAAGCAGTAACGAAACATAATCATCATAAGGATTACCCATTGATTATCAACATGAATAGTGGAGAATTCAGCAGTAGATTTTTATGATAATGTCTTCAATCATAAAGGAATCATAAGATGGTCTGAAGAAAAGACCATAGATAAAAACAAAAAGCCACCCACGCAGATTTTACGCAGATGGCTATACTTACAAAGTATAATAATGGTTATTTTGTTTGAGATAAATCCAATTTAATAGTTTCTGTAGCTTTCTCTTTCTTTTCATCAACAACCTTTGCATACACCTGTGTTGTTCGCACATTTGTATGTCCCAACATTTTGCTGACCGTATAAATATCAGTTCCTCCAGCCAGTTGCAGGGTTGCGTAGCTGTGCCTAAAACAATGGAAGGTAATGTGTTTGGTGATTCCGGCAGCTTCAACCCACTTTTTGACAGGACGGTTTATCCAAGAAGGGTCAGGAAGTCCGGCAAAAACCAAAAGTTCACCCTCTTTTGGCTCTCCACAGAGATTATATGCTTGCTCTGATATAGGCATATATTCAACTCCTTTTGTCTTTTGCTGAGTAAAATTCAACCGATAGCCTCCATTGAACATTTCCACTTCCGACCACTTCAACTTCTGAATGTCGCAATGACGGATTCCTGTTAAAGCAGAGAACAAGGCAGCACGTTTCAGTAATGGGTCACAAGGTGTTTGAGCCAGTCGGTTCAATTCCTCTACCGTGAGATATTCTCTCCGGCTTTCCCTTTCTTGAATGCCTTTGACTTTTGCAGAAATATCAATAGTCAGATATCCGTCTATAAAAGCCTGTTTCAATCCGGCTTTGAAGATAGAGAAATAGGTTGCTGCTGTATTTTGAGAAATCGTACCTCGTTTAGTGCCTCCTTGTGGGGCATTCATTATGAATTGCCGGAACGATTCAACCATCTTTAAGTCTATTTGCGAAAAGAGAATGGTGTCACCTTTTGCGAAAATCTTCAATAATTCATGCACTCTCCTCCAGTTGACAATGATAGAATCAGAGCTATGGGCATGCCTTGTTCGCTGCACATGGTCGAAGTACTCAATGAAATTACTTCGGGAGCGTTCCAACTGCTCCGCCTGTTCTGCATCGGTATCGGCATATAAAGCTGCATTGTCGTATTCCTTTTGTCGTAGGCTTCTGACCTTGTCGGCATAGATACATGATTCCTGGTCTAATTGCGACTTACATTGAATGACACCGTTCAAATCTCGCTTCGGATTATAAGTGGTTTTGCCTTCGGCATTAGTCCTTGCATTGCGTGACTTATCCCAAATAGGTGTTGTAATGGTACGATTGAGATATTCACGCACTCTTTGTGGCGTATCTTTTCCGGATTGGAATACAGGATAAGATTCCACATAAAGATACCATTCATCACGATATTCAGATTTGCGGAGCTTTACCGACACTCGTGTATTGACTAATGCTTTCTTCATCGCTTCACACCTTTATATAAGTTATCAATTTCTTTCTTGGGTACATACACAAAGTTCCCAATCTGCCGGGTAGGGATAGAGTATTTGCGTATGTGGAGATAAACTGTACTTTCATTCACAAGAAACTTCTCTGTGATTTCTCCAATGGTATAACAATCTTTCGGCTCCAGACTATATAGTTTGGCAACAGGTTTCGGCTTTGTGAGAGCTTTCTTGCGTGGAGGATAGAGTTTCATCAGTTCTGCTTTTGATAGTAATGTCTGTCTTTCTCCTGCATTTACACTGGGGATTGTACCCTTACGAATCAAACGATAAAGAGTTTCCTTGCTTATGCCAAACAATGCGTATGCTTCAGGAACCGTGATGTACTCTTTGGACTTGGGTATCTTCTTAACCACTTCGTCCAACCTTTGCAATCTTTGTTCTTCATCCTTGCGTCGCTTCCATGCAATTTTGGAACATTTGGGAGAGCAATACCAAGATTCTATTGTTTTGGCTAAAAACTCTTCTCCACAAATCTGGCACTTCCGTTTTATTTCAAATTTTGCTGCTGGCATAATCTACTTTTTACTTATATTCCTCATTCTCAATACCGGCATTCTTGTAAGTGTCACATTATCTACTTTTAAGTGTCGGTACAATTATGGTACAAATATACGATAAAAATCCGAGAAATAAGCAAAGCCAAAGAAAAGTCTACAAAAAGAAATAGGGCGTAACTTATTGAGTTACACCCTATATTCCTATTTATTGTTATCGTTATTTATCGATACTTACTTCACTTATAGGAAGATAAAATCATTTATTCTTTCTTTTGCGGTTAGGAATAATTGCAAGATTGAAGATTTTGATGTAGCTTATCTTTTACATAGGGCTATGATGACGGTAAAATCCACATCCCAGTTGCGGAACATAACTACCGAAGATTGGGATTTCTTCCTTAGATATTTCAAGGTGTTTACCCGCAAGACGAAAAACGACCGTTGGATGGTCAGTCATTTCAGATCACATCCTTTCATCTTGTTTACATATATAAAAGTTTGCCGTTCATTGAGGAATTTCTTGGCGCGGACAAATATGTGGGGGATTCTTGATGCGTTGAAAAAATAGTGAAATGACAGTATCCTTTTATGGGGATACAATGAACAGAAGTGGACTTGCTGATATAATGCAAGTATCATAAGATGATTCCAAAGGTTGAATCTGCGATGAATTAGACAATAAATCTGGTAAAAAAACATGTGTAATGGAACAATCAAGCCCATTAATTTCAGTAATAGTCCCTGTTTATAATGCTGAGTCTTATCTTAATCAATGTATTGACAGTATTCTAAATCAGAAATTAACCGATTTTGAATTGCTGTTGATTGATGATGGTAGTACTGATAAAAGTGGAGAGATATGTGATGTTTATCAAAGACAAGACAACAGAGTTCGTGTTTTCCACAAAAAGAATGGGGGGGGGGCATCTTCTGCCCGTAATATGGGCTTAGATAACGCAAAGGGAGAGTGGATAGCATTTGTGGATTCAGATGATTATGTTACGCCAGATTATCTATTCGATTTATATGATTCTTTAAAAGAGAATGACATAGATTTGGTAATTCAAAATCTAAGTGTCTTTAAGGATGGCACAGAACCTTACCGTAATGCAACTAGTGAATTGTCTCATGAAATAGAAGTTTATGACAAGTATGAATTTAAAAAAATGCTTGTTGAACAACTTTTAGTTCTTAGATGTTGGCCGGTATCTAAGCTATTTAGACGGTCTCTAATAAAAAGGCATAATCTTATATTTTCATCAGACCTTAATTTTGCGGAAGATTATTATTTCCTGTTTGATTATCTTTTGCATATAGAGAAAGGTGTTGCTTGTGCATCAATATCAAATTACTTTTATCGTGAAAGAGAAGGGTCTTTAGCACATATTGGCTTTGGAGACTTTGAAAAAGGCTATCAGAGTTATAAGATGTTTAAGGAACAGGGACTTCGGTTTGTTGATATGTATAAATGTTCGGTAGATGATTTGAATCTGGTATATGCTCTTCATAGAACTATAATGACTGCAAAATCCACATCCCAGTTGCGGAGCATAACTGCTGAGGATTGGGATTTCTTCTTGGAACATTTCAAGGTGTTTACCCGCAAGACGAAAAATGACCGTTGGATGGTCAGCCATTTCAAATCACATCCTTTCATTCTATTGGCATATATAAAAGCTTGCCGTTCACTGAGGAATTTTCTAGCCCGTACAAATATGTGGGGAATTCTTGATGCGTTGAAAAAGTAATAATAGCATTCCTATGTACCAGAATTATAAAGTGGTAGTCAACACGGCGGCGGGACGCCGTCGCTATATGCAGTACCTGATTCCTTATATCGTGTCCTCGGACATTGTGGACCGGTATGACATCTGGGTGAACACGCATAATGGGGCGGACATTGAGTTCTTCAAGAGGGTGGCCGAAAGGTTTCCTAAAGTTAATCTCGTGTGGCAACCCGACGGGGTGGTGAATGGCAATAAGAGCATCAATGCTTTTTATAAGGCCTGCATTGAGCCGGATACCGTCTATTTCAAGTTGGACGATGATGTGGTGTGGATGGAGCCGGGGCTGATAGAGAAGATGGTGCGCTTCAGGATTGAGAACCCGCAATATTTCTTGGTCTCTCCCTTGGTCATCAACAACTCTTTGTCCACTTATCTGTTGCAGGTGGAGGGGCGGTTGAAACTGAATACTTACTATGAGGCGAACGCCAGTCATTCCGTGTTGTGGAAGAGCGGTTATTTTGCCAGCGTGTTGCATGATTGGTTTATTGAAAGTTATTTGAAAAAACATAAGTGGGACGACCTGTATGTGGGCAAGAAGGAGATGGGCATGACGCGTTTCTCCATCAATGCCGTCCTATGGATGGGAGAGGAGATGCGGAAGTTCGCGGGCATTGTTCCCGGGGACGATGAAGAGTTCCTTTCGTGCATCTATCCCACGCAGCAGGGGATGTCGAACGCTTGGAACGGGGATGCCATTGTGGCGCATTTCGCTTTCTTCACTCAGCGTGAACAGTTGGACCAGTTGCATATCCTTGAACGCTATGGTGAGATATGCAAGCAGGAGTTTATGGCTTCGGAGGGGTTGCGGAAATATTATGAAGGAGTGCAGGAGGCTATGGAATATGTTCGAGAGCACGAGTCGGAACTGATGAAACGTCAATCGCCTTACCGTTCCGTGCAGGTGAAAAAGACTTTGCGCAGCCGGATTAAGAGTTATTTGCCTGAAATCATCCAAGAGTTCTTGGTGCTACGTTACGACAGGAAACAGAAAAGCGGATTTATCGTGGAGTAAAGGAGATGGAGAAGGTTTTGACCGTTGTCGTACCGACATATAATATGGAGCAATATTTAAAGTATTGCTTGGATTCATTATGCGTGGGAACAGGCTTGGAGGACTTGGAAGTGTTGGTGGTCAACGATGGGAGCAAGGATGCTTCGTCTGCGATTGCCCATGAATATGAGAAGAGATATCCGCAGACATTTCGGGTGATAGACAAGAAGAACGGCAACTATGGCTCGTGTGTCAATCGTGGACTGGCCGAGGCGCGGGGAAAATACATCAAGATATTGGATGCCGATGACAGCTTTGATACATCAAATTTTAAACAGTTCATCGCTTTCCTGAAAAGCGTTGACGCGGACTTGGTCTTGTCTGATTTTGCTGTGGTGGATACGGATAGGACCATACGCAAGGTAATAAGGTATGACCAAGGGCTTGGCCGTCTGTTTGAAATGGATAAGGTTTGCAATGCAGCCAGATTCCAGAACATGCAGATGCATGCTGTGACATATCGCCTTGAAAATCTAAGGAATTTGGGGTACAGGCAGACGGAAGGCATATCCTATACGGACCAGCAATGGATTTTCCTGCCCATGGTGACTGTGCGCACCATTGCATACTTCAATGAGTATGTCTACAAATATCTGGTAGGCCGGGTGGGGCAGACCATGGAGCCGGTGTTCAAATTGACGAATATGCTTTTTGTCATTCGTTGCGCTCAGGATATGGCCTCTGCATACGAAAACCATAAATCGTTGATAGAAGACAGACCCGTACAGCATTATATGCGTGCGCGCATGATTCCGTTTTTGAAAGCGGCGTATGTAACGGCATTGACTCATTATAACGCTGATACGAAAAAGGCCCTCGTGGACTATGACGGCGAATTGGAAAAGCGCAGTAGGGAAATCTATGAACTGATAGGCAGCAAGGAAGTCAGTTCCTTCATGGGTTTCAGGTACATTGATTATTGGAGGCAGCACAAACATGCCAACATGTTTGTGATTCGCACGTTGAGCAAGCTCTATCTGCTTATGCTTAACTTGAAGCAATCTTTCCGTAAACCGGATGACATGGCAGTGCCTGTGTCTTTTTGAAACGAATGAATATGGCGGCAAAAGTATCGGTTATAGTACCTATATATAAGGTAGAAAGGTTTATCGACAAGTGCGCCTCGTCGCTTTTCGAACAGACGCTGGACGAGGTGGAATTTATCTTTGTGGATGATGCTTCGCCGGATGGAAGCATGGACTTGCTGGGCAAGTGCATTGACAGGTATCCTGCGAGGAAAGGACAGATAAAGATAGTTTGTCACGAGGAAAACAAAGGATTGCCGGCCGCACGGAACACGGGACTTGCAGAGGCTACGGGTGAATATGTGTTTCATTGCGACAGTGATGATTTTGTGGAACCGGATATGTTGGCTGCGCTTTATGGGACAGCAAAGGAGAAAGATGCCGATATTGTGTGGTGCGACTGGTTTCTGTCATTTGAGCATAATGAACGGTACATGGCACAGCCGTCTTATAAGACTCCCTTGGATGCCTTGAAAGGGATGCTTGGCGGAGTGATGAAATTCACCGTGTGGAACAAGCTGGCGAGACGGAGCCTATATGTGGACAATCAGATTAGTTTTCCGGCAGGGTATGGCATGGGGGAGGACATGACCATGATGATGCTGTTTGCATGTGCCGGGAAGGTGGCCTATTTGCCGAAAGCATTTTATCATTATGTGAAACTGAATACCGGCTCATTTACGCAGACATTTTCTGACCGTCATCTCGTAGAACTGAAATATAATGTGCAACGAATTTCGAACTATCTGCATGATAAGTTCGGCGACACGCTGGACAAGGAAATAGCTTATTTGAAATTGGCGGTCAAATTCCCGTTCCTGATAAGCAATAGTTCACAGAAATACCGTCTGTGGAAAGAATGGTATCCGGAAGCCAATAAATATATATGGGGAAATAAACAGTTGTCTTTGCGTAGCCGCATCGTGCAGTGGTGTGCCTGGAAGGGATTATTCTTGGTGGTCAGAGTCCATTATGTATTATTGCAGAGGGTAATTTACGGACTGATTTATAGATGATGAGATGAAAGCCTACGTTACGCTGTTGTCCAACAGGTCTTATTTGAAAGGAGTATTGGTCTTGTATCGTTCGTTGAAGGCGGTGCAGGCGCAATATCCCCTTTATTGTGTCCTTTCGCTATCAGTGGAAGATGAAGTGCAGAAAGAATTGGAGCGGGAAGGCATACGTTGTATCCGTTTGGTTCATGCGGCAGTCGATGGCAATGTCAATCCGGAAGGACAAGGGTTTTCGCATTGGAACTTCACCTTTGACAAGTTGCTGATATGGGGATTGACACAATTTGAGAAGGTTGTTTTTCTTGATAGCGATATGCTCATCGTCCGGAACATTGATGGATTGTTTGAACGTGAACCTTTTTCGGCTGTGTGCGCAGATTCCTCATATCCGGGAAACGAAAGGTGGGCCGGCGGCCTGAATTCCGGTCTCATGGTAATAGCACCGGATAAAGAAACGGAGAAACAACTTTTGCAGTGCGTGAAACCTGTGGTGGAGGAAAGCCAAAAACAAAACAAGCTGGTCGGCGATCAGGATGTGGTGAAATACTTCATCTCGGATTTCGGACAACGGGGTTCATTGCATTTGGATGAGGGATACAATATCTTTGCGGACCACCTTACTTATTATATACGCCACTTGGGATATTCACTGGGCAATAAAACAGGGAAACCGATATATGTGGTGCATTTCATAGGTAAAGCCAAGCCTTGGATGAAGAAGACATTGAGACAATATGTTTGGCTGCTGAAGATGTGCTTGGGAAATCCACATTATGTGGCTGCATATCGTAAATACATGAAATATCTAAGGAAGTGAGGAATGATACGTATCATAACTACCATATTATTAGTCGTAGTCTGTAGTTTATATTATTTCCCGGTGTCGTTACAGGCTTTGCCTTCTGTCAATTCCAAAATGGTTGTGGCAGCTGTGGGGCTGGCACTTTTTGGCTGGGAGCATTTGAGACGCAAATCGCCCTCCATTCGAAAAGATCTGCTTCCGGTCTTGGTGATAGGGCTTCTTTTTTCCTTGTCGTCCTTCTTCTCTGTCGTCTATAATAGTACGGACGACATGGTTTTTGCCACCTATTTCGTTTCCATGTGCGTGTGGCTTGGTGGGGCATATTGTGTGGTTTACTTGTTGAGATGGATGTATGGCGAAGTGTCTTTGCATACGATTTTCCTTTATTTTGGGATGATGTGTGCCGGACAATGTGTAATCGCTGTGATGATTGATAACATGCCTGCGTTGGCCAATTTTGTTAATACGGTATTTGTGGGAGCAGATCCGGAATATTTTGAGAATAATCCCCGCTTGTATGGCATTGGAGCAGGTTTTGACACGGCCGGTATCCGTTTCTCGTGTGTCTTGCTGGGTCTTGCCTATCTGATAAAGGACGATGTTGCGCAGTCGAAGAAGAATTTCTATATATTGTTGTTCCTGATAATAGGAATAGTAGGGAATATGATGTCCCGGACTACGGTAGTAGGCATTGCGGTGTCTTGTGCTTACCTGTTCTTGTCGTCAGTACCTTTGAGGCGGCTAAACATTCTGATTACTGCAAGAGGATTATTGTGGACCGCTGGTGGCTGTGCAATGCTTGTCTTGTTGTATTGTGCGGGAGTCTACATGTATAATACCATGCCGGGAGTGCGGGCTGCTTTTGACTATGGATTCGAAGGATTCATAAATTTGGTTGAAACAGGAACATTTTCCACTCATTCGTCTGACTTGCTTTTAAATCATATTGCAGATATATGGCCGGATAATACGAAAACCTGGATTATAGGAGACGGGTATTTTGCAGACCCTTATGACCCAAACAAGTTTTATATGGGTACAGATATGGGATACGTCCGTTATTTCTTTTATTGTGGCGTGACGGGTTTTCTCATATTCTTGATTTACTTCATTTGCTGTACTTATGTGCTTTGTAAACAATGGCGAAGTATGACGTTGCTTTTCATGTTGTTGCTCGTTATCCAACTGATTGTTTGGATTAAGATACCGACCGACATCTTTTGTTTTTATGCCTTGTTATTGTTGGCTGACTGTCAGAAGCCTTCCGCCAAAGAGGACAGGAGCCTGCTGGCATGTCCGACCTTGACTACATAGCTTTTCTGAAAGATAGAGACTTATGATACCGAAAATAATTCATTATTGTTGGTTGAGCGGAGATCCATATCCCGAGAAGATACAGATGTGTATGGATTCGTGGAAGAAGGTGATGCCAGACTATGAATTGAAACTGTGGAGCACCCAGAATTTCAATATAGACGAGAGCATTCCTTATGTACGAGAGGCATTTGCCCATCGTAAATGGGCTTTTGTTGCGGATTACATCCGTCTTTATGCATTATATACGGAGGGGGGAATCTATTTGGATTCGGACGTGAAAGTCTTGAAGCGTTTTGATACGTTCCTGCGCCATCCTTTTTTCACCAGCATGGAATACCATCCGTTCATGGTTGAGCGTGACAATTCGTTGGAGGACATTGATGCGGAGGGGCATAGGGTCGCAGACAAATATATATCCGGCATTGAATTGCAGGCTGCTGTCATGGGAGCGGAAAAAGGATGCCCGTTTGTCAAGCAAGTGATGGACTGGTATCAAGATAAACATTTCGTGAGGGAGGATGGAAGATTGGGCTTGGACGTGATAGCTCCTCAGATATATGCGCGTATAGCTGAAGATTATGGGTTCAGGTATAAGGATATGGATCAGAAACTGGATGGAGACTTGATGATCTATCGTTCAGAGATATTTGCAGGCAATCGTCGTGAAGTGACACCGACTTCGTATGCGATTCATTATTGTGAAAATAGCTGGAATGAGCGTCCTTTGTGGGATAAGGCTAAGCATTATTGGAGATTCTTTCTGTTTTTGCTTCAGTCGAAACTGAAATAGACAAGCCTTATGATATATGTTAACGGGAGGTTCTTGTTGCAAAACCTGACAGGCGTAAATCGCTTTGCGTATGAAATGTGTCGGGCTTGGTCTAGGATGGGGATTCGCTTTGTTCTGTGTTGCCCTCCGGGAAAGATAAAGGAGTGTTATGACACTTCTGGTTTTTCGATTGTAGTCTGTGGTTGGGGTAAGTCCCATGTATGGGAACAATTGGCGTTGCCATTTTGGTTCCGACGGATAAAAGGAGAAAAGATCTTGATCAGTTTTACGGGACTGGGGCCTCTGTTGGAACGCAATAAGATTATGACCATCCACGATTTGGCGTTTATGGCCAATCCTCGTTGGTATTCGCGTTTCTACGTATTATGGTATAAGTTGATGACTCCGTTATGTGCAAAAACATCCAAGAGGATTTTGACGGTGAGCAAGTTCTCCCAATCGGAGATAGAACAAAGGCTTGGGATTGATAAAGGTGATATTTCTGTTATTTATAATGCTGTTTCGGAGTCGTTTCATGATGTTGGAGTGAAGAGGAGTGTCAGTGGAGCAACCATGGTTGAAGACAGATATATATTGGCTGTCTCTTCCATAGATCCGAGGAAGAATTTCCTTGCGTTGTTAAAGGCTTTTGAGTATGTAGAAGATCCGACAATAAAGTTATATATTATCGGCGGACAAGATTCCATTTATATGGCCTCTGTTTCAAGCTTAAGCAAGGTGAATTCATCTGGACGCATTAAATGGTTGGGACGTGTCAGTGACGCAGAGCTTAAAAACTATTATGCCCATGCATTATGCTTCGTGTATCCATCATTATATGAAGGTTTTGGAATTCCCCCCTTAGAGGCTATGGCTTGTGGGACTCCTGTCATTGTTTCTGCCATTCCTTCTTTGGAGGAAGTTTGTGGGGATGCGGCATTATACGTGAACCCATACGATGAAAAGGATATTGCAAAAGCGATAAATAATATTGTTTCTCTGAAAGGATTGCGGGATGATTTGAGAGCAAGGGGGCTAGAGCATAGCTCGCAATTTAGTTGGAAGAAAAGTGCACGGAGGCTAATGATGGTAGTTGACGATGTGGTAAATGGACATCGCGAATAGGATATGGATGATTTGGTCGCTCGTTTGAAGCCTTCTTCCTATAATCTTTCCCTCCCCTTCCGTGAGCGGGCTGCCGTCTTGCGGCGTCATGCCTTGCATTGCAAGTACGAGAAGGCGGTGGAGTTGTATGCCAACACGGGCATGCCGCTCAATGCCATCGCCCGGCAGTGTGAGGTGTCGGTGGACGGACTGGGCAGCTACTTGCGCCGCTATTGGCGCGAATTGGTGTTGCGGCGCCATCATATCCCGGCCGAGGGCGGGGCGTTGCAGGACATTAAAATCATTGCGGTGGGACAGCAGAACGTCAATGCGCATGCCAAGTACAAGGATGCCGTGCGGGCATGCGAGGCCTTGGATTACATCGACCTCAACGTGTCACAGGTGGCCCGCAAGTTCGGGCTCGACGGCACGGCGCTGGCCAACTTCATGAGGGTGCATTACCTCGACATCTTGCTGAGGCGCGAGGAGATGCGCCGCCGGTTGGGGGTCAACGATAATGTGCTTCATGGCGCCCGCCCGGAGTGCATCGCCCAATATGCCGCCGCGGTGGAGCTTTATCGCACCACGGCGCTCACCATGGCCGAGGTGGCCGACCGTTGCCACGTTTCGCGCAGCGGGCTGAGCCAGCACTTGCGCTTCTATCACAGGGCCGTTATCGTCGAGAAGCGCCGGATGCGCCGGGAGGCGGCCTTGGCGCGCAAGCAGCGCGGCGACCTTTCGGGCAACGGCCGCAAGTATGCTCCCTCGGCGCGCATCGAACAGAAATATGCGGCGGCCTTGGCGCTCTATCGCGACACGGCCCTGCCCCTGAAGGATATTGTGGAGCGCACGGGCATTCCCATGGGCGGTTTCCGCTTCTATCTCCACAAGTGGCATCGCGGCCTCGTGTTGGAGCGTTCGGGCATCGACGGTCCGTTGGACGAGC
>ERZ779877.1299-NODE-1299-length-21999-cov-6.084579_pt1 | contig 21999 bp, 17 predicted proteins | sample MGYA00511556_ERZ779877 | MGnify/ENA primary metagenome ERZ779877 (study PRJEB29588, sample SAMEA2159338) | human gut metagenome | biome: human gut; feature: human-associated habitat; material: faeces | place: Denmark | collected 2008/2010 ...
TAAAATGGGGAGAAATTTCTCATTTTAACTTGTACTAAATCTTGACATAGGACCAGTGATTTCTATCAGATTTACTTTTTCATATTTACTTTTCACCTCGTTCTGCTGTATCATACCAGTCAATTATGTGTTTCAGATTCTCGGCTTTCACACGTTCACTTCCATTCAGCATCATATCCAGCATGTCATCATCCTCGGGCGTCCTGTCGGATTTATCAGCCAATGCTTTTCCGGCGGTCTTTACCATGACATTCATCATCATTTTGTAAACACCATGAAGTTTTTTAACATCAAAGGTTCCCTGCAGTGTAAAAAGTGGAATCCTCTGTGGCACTTTATTTTTCGTTCTGATCTCAACAAGCTGTGTTCCTGTCTGTCCCATTCCAACACCGCATACTGCCTGGATATTGTACTTTCTGGCAGCTTCCGGATATCCTTTGATTTTTCCTGCCATAATCCATCCCATATAAATGATTTCTGCTCCCGGCTTCACCTTTGTCTTTGCTTCCACCATGCTAAATGACGGAACACAAATCTGATGTGACAACAGCTTTGCATATTTAGCTGTGCTACCTGTATTTGATGTATAAACGATTGCTCTCATAGTTCTTTTCTCCTCGTTCATGCGTATAAACTATGAGAAACACGCTTCGCGAGTTTCTCAAGTTATCGCGGCAATCGCCAAGGTCTCGTGCAAGCACGGACTTTGGCTCGTTGCTCGCGTAAATAAAACGCAATGTGAATTGTAGTATTACTTACAATCCGCACTGCGTCTTAGCGTCTGGCTTATTTTATTTCTTTTACCACATATTCCTTTGCATCTATCAGACTTTCTTTTTTACATTTCGGGCAGAATAGCGGAAAATGTGTAAGAACTGTATCTTCTCGAAGTCTCAGTCTGGTTTTATTTCCACAGACCGGGCAATACACCCATTCCTGAATTTCGGATATGAGCGAAAGGGAGACAGCCTGATCCTTTATTTTCACAGTGCCTATGAAGGCCATAAAATGGAGATTCTGAAAGAAAACCCGTCCGTCTATGTGCAGATGAACTGCGTGGATGAATTTATCAGTGGAAGCCATGAAAACCCGTGTGCGTTCTGTTGGAGGTATGACAGCGTGATGGGTGCCGGAGAGGTTGAGTTTCTGGAACCCCCGGAGGAAAAAGCCCATGCGCTGAACTGTATGATCCGGCATCTCGGCAAGACAGAGGACTGTTTTCAATTCCCTGCCGAAAAATTAAAGCGTACCTGCGTTTACCGTGTCTGCATTGATGCCCCAACAGGAAAACACCATGAATGATCTTCTTAATTGGACAGGACTCATAATCGGATCTGCAACATTTTTTCTGAGCTGTCGTCCACGACATTGCCTGCCCGCTTTGTCGTGAAAAACACGGCAATACCAACGGCAAAAAGCAGGAACTGGAAAGTCCTCCGCTAATCGAGAATTTTTTGCCGCTCTCTCAGCAAGTCCTTTTCATCATTCAAAAATCTGTCCCGGAAGTTTTTCCTTCTCCATATACGGGAACTCTCTATCAAATGCCTCTGCTTCCTTTTCATTTACCAGATACCCTGCCGGTGCTGCATATTCACCTATTATGTCATCCAGATAACCCGAAATCAGCTCTTTACATAAAAAGAATGAAGCATCGTCCCCTTCTTCCAGACCATGGTAACGAATACCAAACTCACTCGCCTGTCTGAATCCGCTTTTTCCATAAAAATCAATATTCCCTTCAAAACATAGTGCTCCGCATCCAAGCTCTTTTGCTTTTTCTAAAGAATAATCCAGTAAAATCTTTCCATACCCCTTCCTTTTAAGCTCCGGTGCAATACAGATCGGTCCCATAGTCATAATTGGAATACTTCTGCCATCATCGACTGCAATCACAGCCTTCATAAACATGTTCTGTCCAATCAGCTGTCCATCTAATGTCATGACAAAATCCAATTCTGGAACAAATGCCGGATCGTTGCGAAGCTGATGGAGTACATAATGCTCCAGACAGCCTGGGCGATACACATTCCAGAAACTCTCCCTTACCAGATTTTCTACCTCATGGTATTCATTTTCTCTTTCCAATCGAATGATAATATTTTCCTTCATTTTCCTTTTCTCCATTTCTTTATATAATGTTACTAATACTTTTTTCAAACTGCTCTTTTATTCTTTTTTTATCCTTTGCTCCATCATACAGACTATAGTAGAAAAACATGATGGAATAAAACATGGTTGCTTTTTTATCTGCCTCCACAACACCAATGCTCTCGAACATATCTTTCACATATTCTGCCGGACCGGACACAAGATACTGCTGATACAATGCCTGCATCTCCCCATTCCGAAACTGCTCTAACGTAAGCATCTTTCGAAATGACGATGCAAAATCATTTTCTGTCCAATACGAAAACATAGATTTACTGTATTCCATGAAATTGTCCGCAGAAATCTCTTCATACTGTTCAGGTTCATTTTCCTTTTTATCAGCAGGCATATCATGTGATTCTGCCTGTTCGCCATCCCCCTGCTCCATCCTTTTTACAATATGTTCAAAAATATCTCTCTTACTCTCATAATGCCTATACAATGCACCTTTTGTCATGCCAAGCTCACCCGCAATCTGACTGACAGAAACTGCTTCATATCCATCTCTCGCAAATAAATGTAATGCAACAATCAATATATCTTCCTTTGTAGTTTTTGACATACACAAACCTCCTGTTCCATAAAATAAACGACCGTTTACATTTCAATTATAGTAAACGATCGTTTATTTGTAAAGTCAGACATTCCTCTCTACTGCTCTTGTAAAGCTGGCTGCATACGCCTTTGTAGCGTAATAGGTCGTCATAAATGGTCCTGCCGGAAGCATTCCTGCTGAGCTTGCCACATTTAGTCTGAATTTTTTCCCTCTTGCTGTGTACTCTTCCTTTTCACCCGGCATGGTGACAAATTTGGCAAGCACATTGTGTACCAGTGAGTCCTGCTTCACATGTATAGGGGCCGCTGTGTTTACCAGATCTCCAAAATTTTTGATATACAGCTGCCGCTGTCTCATACGCATCTCCGTCTGCTTCCAGTTCAGCCGTACCTGCCACAGCCGGAGTGACCAGCGCATCTGCCATGTGCATAAAAATTTCCCCTGAGACTTAGTTTTTTCTGTACCTACTTTACCATAGAACAGAAAAACCACAAGCCCCAGGGGGGGTGTTTGTCAGCCAGATTCCGTCATCCCATTACTGTTTAATCGTGCCTCATTCCAGTAACGTATTTCCAACAGCTGTTACTTCTTCTTATTTACGGTTACGGTCATTCTTATGACCTTTGACTGACCGTTTTCCAGTCTGACAACCGCCTTGACAACTGTCTTTCCGGGCTTCAGCCCCGTGATCCTGCCATTTGAGCTAACGCGCGCCACATCCGGATTGAGAACCGAAAAAGTCACTTTATCAACATTGTCCCAGTTTACCCCTTTCTTAAACCAAAAGTACGTCCCCTGCTTCTCGCGGATGCTGGCTGATTGTTTCGTGGCTTTGATCGACCGCAGTATTTGTTTCGTGAGTGCTTCTTCCTCATCGGCTGTCACTAACTCATAGGTTCCGTGACCCAGCTCATTATGATCCAGTTCAACGCTTCCATCTGCCGCTACCCTGAAAGGCATTTTACTGACTACAAGCTTCTCACCTGTTTCTGGATCTATCTCGATGATCTTCATTTTTTTAGGTCTCACGGTTCTTTTCAGAAGCGTATTTACATTGACCGTCACTTCCCGGATGACCCAGTCGTTTTTCGTGAGCATCTTGATCGTGGTCTTTACCTTCTTCGTGCCTGCTGCCTTTACGATCTCTGAAAGTGCTTCCCCGGAGATCTTCACATTGCCAAAACCTCTATCAAGAATTTCTGCGGTAGCTGAAGTGATCTTCCCTTTGGCATTCTTCGATACATTGACCACGATATTCATTCCTGTCTTTTCATTTCTGATCTCGGTCCTGATCTGTATGGAACCGTCCTCTGCCCGGATTTCAGTCGTGGTCACAACTGTACCATCTTCTCTGGTTTCGGTCTTAGTCTTAGTCGTAGTCTTGTCCTTGTTATCCTCCTGTGGCGGAGCAGTTTCAGATCCGCTGTCGGTGGAACTGCCTGATGAGCTGCTGCCACTGCCCGAGCTACTGCCGGAACTGCTTCCACCGGAGCTGCTTCCACCGGAAGTGCCCCCATCCGAACTGCTGCCGCCGGATGATTCTTTCGCAAATACCCTTCCGACCACATCACTCATGATATGACCATCTTCTATCGCAATCGCCTTGATCGTAGTCGTCTCTGTCAGCGTAATCGGTGTTTTGTACTGCTGCGATCCCTTTGTTGGCACTGTATCATCTGTTGTGTAATAAACGATTGCACCGGGGGTCGTTGTGATCGTCACCTCCGTGCGGTCCGAAAACTTGTCAGTACCGGAGATCGTCGGAACGTCGCTGTCTCTCGGAGTTTCAATCTTACAATTGCCAGCTGACAAAATATTATTATCTGATCCAACCGCTTTGACGTGAAGATCAACCATCTGACGCGCACCAAACTTCTCTTTCGTCTGAAGCTCCTGCAATGGGTAATAATCTGTGCCATTGATACTATACTGATAGCTCACCGTATCAGTTTCTGCCAGATTTGTCACCTGCATAACATATACGGTAGCGCTATCGTTTGGTACTATGACCACATCAAACGGAAGTGGTTTCTCCTGTGGCTCTGTGCCCTGATCTCCGGACTCTGCCGCCCCGGTGTTGTCGTCCGCGTATACCGTTTCCGGCGCGAGCAATCCACTAGGTGCACTCATGGATGACACGACCATAGCTGCGGCAATCCCCAGGGTCAGGATTTTTGCTAATGATTTGCTTTGTTTTGATTTCCGTTGTTTCATTTTTCGTTGTCTCATTCGTCGATTCCTCCTTTTACTGATGCTGTTATTAGGCGTTTGCGAAACTATTTTTATTATCTGGGCTACCTAGCTGTGGGCGCAGTGGCATTCTGATCAAGCTGCTTGGGATTTTAATCCGATCTACAATATAATTGCTAGAATCTTTGATGTTAACTGCATTGATAGGATTGTTCGTCTTAGAAGTAAATACCAGATCCTCAAATCCTTCTCTCGGAGAAAACCGAGTCGCAATGTCTTTATGGTATGTTCTCTGATATATAAGCACATCATGCACTTTCTTAATCATTAGAATCTTGCGAAATCCTGCATATTTATTTTACCCATATAATTTTCTCCAAAAAAATATGGAGAAGATTATATGTCTCTCTTCTCCATAAATGTATCATGTTTATCACTTAATGTCTACGGCTTTTAAGCTAGGGAAACGCATCCTAACTGCTCCTTGACTTTTTCGCCTTCTTTTTCTATAATAAAGACAACAAGGGAAGCCGTAGACGGTTTGCCTATGAACAGTTACATAAATAACCGCATCTTTGGCGAGGGGCGGTTATTTTTTATGTCCAATCTGAATTACCAGACTGATGACAGCAACGAGCAATAAACAAAATTGAAACAATTCTGAATATGTAATCATGGCTAAAAACCCTCCTTCGTGAGGGCAAACCGCCTACCGTTTCTGCTTCCCTATGTTGTGATGACAGTATAACAAATTTCGGCATGATGCGCAAGAACAAGCGTTCCTGCCAGATACCAAGATCCCGGTATGAAAGACAACCATTCGCTATTGCATATGCTAATTTGCTCTCACAAAATACACTTCTTCCTAAAACAGATGGTGATAATTGTCTGTCCAGAATGAGCCTTAATCCTTCCTCCCTCGTCCCTTCAAATCCAGGGCAGAAAAAGTCTATCCCATCAGACATACTCTTTGCTATCTGATTGTAATCCTCTCCAAGCAGTTTTTCCGCAATATCATCTGTAAAAATGCGAATGCTGTTATTATTATAATGATAAGCCCTTGCAAAACAGCTTACCTTTGCTGTCATATTGTCCATTCCAATCCCCCTCGTACTACCCAAATAGTATTTTTGCCACACCATTCTATTTCAGCGTATGAATATCCTCAACCTACGGAGAGTAGAGTTCGAATTTGCTCATTTATTTTTCCATCCCATCCAGAAGCTTTATAAATCTTTTATCATTCATCTGCTCATTCGTAAGATATTCTCCATTATAAAACAATGCATAGGTTGTAACCGGTGTCGGAGCATTCTGTGCTTCTTCTTTCGTTTCCAGTCTGGTTGCCTGAAACGGAACCCCTCTTTCCCTGGCAACTTCAAGAAGCACCGGAACATACTTTGCATTAAATGGACATTGATTGGTATAGTACAATACATAGCCTGTCTGCTCAATGTGTGGATGCTTCGCACACTCCTTAAATTCAGGCTTAGCCGCATCCAAAGAAAAAGGCAGATACCAGAGCTGAATACCATTATCTGCCTCATCACAGATGGTAAAGTCCTTATATTTCAGGAACTTCGGGTCTGCCAGAAAAGGCTTTTTCTTAGCGGCTGACAGGATACAGATTCCCTTTTTCCCCTTCGCTTTGCTGTCTTCTATACAGGCATTCAGTAAATCATTCGAATAACCATTGCCCTTGAAAGAACCAGCCACCCACAGACAGTCAATATACATATAGCCATCTGCATTGATTGGATTCCATGCATTTTCTGCCGGAATATACTCGATAAAGCATTTTCCACGCTCTATACTCTTGAGAAATACCAATCCATCATCAAATCGCTCTTTCAGCCAGTTTTTCTTTGATATTACCTGTATATCCTTGTTGCTTGAAATCGCACAGCAGATATGCTCGTTTTCAATATTTTCTTTCGTCACTCTTATATATTCCATGGATTTTCTCCTACTTATATCTTCTGCACCTCATTCTCCAGCGTATAGTAGTGCATAATATACGGAAACAACAACACCAGAAACAATAACGTCAACGCATACAACAACGGATTGCAGATCATAAGCGCCGCCACAATTGAAATCATTGTCAGAATCGCAAATGTAACTGTCACGATCAGATGTACCAGCCTCTCATGTTGGAAAAAACCAATCTGTGTCAGGTGTTCCTGCAGAATTGCGTTCCATTGTTCCGGAGAGATATTGTCCGCATTGGCTAAGAGTGAATCTATTTTCTGGCGGTAGGTTATTATTCTTTTCTTCATTTTTACATTCTCTTTCTTATAGTACCTTTATTATACCAATATACCTTTGGAATCACAACGACATATTTAACTGAAGGTAATTGTCCATCAAGATATCTTGTTATTGTAAGTTCCCCAGAATAAACAAAGGGCAGTGTCTGAACAACATCGCCCTTTGTTTTTTATAATTATACTTCCGAAAGGAATCTGTCAACTGGTTTATGCAGCAGCGTCCACTTCGTCATCCATATATCCGTCATCGGCATTTTCCGAATCATCATCCGAATCATCATCCAAATCATCGTTCCAGTCATCCTCTGTGCTGTCTGTGATAACAACCTTGCATTTCCACACCATACCATGTACTTTTGCTTTGACTGTAACCGTACCGCTGCTATACGGTATCAGTATGCCATCCTCTACCTCGCATATATCGTCATCAGAAGATGTCCATTCCACGTCATGACTGCATCCCTTCAGATCCAGAGAAACCGTATCTTCCACGTCCATCTCCACTGCTGTCTTATTCAGTTCCGGCGTTTCTACTGTCACCTGACAGGATTTTTTCTGCGTTCCCTTCTTTACCGTAATGGTTGCCTTGCCTTTTCCTTTTGCGACCACTTTTCCGGCGGAGACATCAGCCACCGCTGTATTACTGCTGCCCCAGGAAACGATTCCTGCACCACCCTTTACCGTAAGTTTCCTGCTCTGTCCTTTTACAAGCACAATCTTTGTACTGCTGATCGACAGCGGACTTATCTTCGGTCTGGTGTTCTTTTTCTTCGTTGTCTTCTTCGTGGTTGTCGTGGAAGATTTCCGCGTCTGCGAATATCCGCCCGATGAGCCAAAACACTTCTTGCACGGTGTCAGACCGCGTGCCAATGCATTGGAAAGTGTCGTCTGATAAAAATTTCCCCGCCCGCATTTGTGGGTATGGTATTTACTGCCGGTTGGCGTCACATAGACCATTGTCTGTGCCTGTGCCGTTACCATGCCGGCACTGTCACCGACTGGCAAAATCATCATAAAAAATACAAGTGTAAAACTTAGAATTGTTTTTTTGATTGTTTTCATCAATTGCCTCCTTATCTTTTCCTCCGCTTTAAACATGTCTTATATTTTTATCATACGCCTTCTCATTTTCCAGCACAATACTATTTTATCAAATTGACAATTCGCGTTTTGTCAAATAATCTATAGTGTTTTTCATTATAATGGTGCAGGTTCCAGGAAAACAAACCACCGTGCGGGATTTTGTCAGCTATTTGTCATGTCTTGATATTATTCACAGCGTTTGGCAAGGACACGGCACTCCTTGTCACAGAATGCAATTCCATACAGCCAGATGTTCTGGACTTTATAACGTTTCAATGGTGCTACATACTTTTTGTCAATAATCTGCTGCACAGCTTCCTCTGACTTTTCGTCCAGCTTCCTCTCATCTGCCGTGTGTTTTACCTCCACAATAAAGCCTGACTTTCGGTCTTTTCGCTCCACCAGAATATCGCTTCTCCCTTTTCCAGATTCTAGGTTTGAGGTAGCATACCATGTCTCACAGGAAGACAATAATGCCATTAAGAACCCGTGATAGAAGGATTCATGATCATCGTGATAACTTATCGCATCAAGCAGCTTCTGGTTTAAAATCTGCTCAATTTTCGCGGCATCTCCTGCTTCAAAAGCCGTATAAAGCTCAGTCAAAGCTGCATCCAATGAGAGGTTTTCATGAAACCATTTCATGACCTGCTGTATAAATATCTGACGCACTTCTTTATTGGGAATTGTCAATTCATAGCAATTTCCATTCGGAATACCTACCATTGTGAGATACCCCGTCATATAAAGCAGACTCCACAAATTTTGAATGTCCTGATCAATTTCTGCATGTGTGAGTTGATCGTTAATCTCCTTGTGAATCGTCTGACCGTCAATGAGGTTCTCAATTTCCATCTGCGCTGCCACAGTGTTCGATTTTTCAATCAGTCTGCGAATTTTGTCGTTGCCACTGGTATTAAGCCAATATGCTTTTGGCTGTGCTTTCGTAGAATTTATCAGGTCGTAAGCATAGTTGAGTACATCCCAAGGGCAGTATACATCCTGCTCACCAAAACGATATCCATCGTACCATTCTTTAAACTCTGCCTGATGTGATTCAATCCCATATTCTTTTAGAAGTGTCTCTACTTCTCCATGGGTAAATCCAAAGTATTCATCGAACTGTTCATCGGATATGGAATGCACCTTCAAATTGTTTAAGCCTGTGAAAATGCTCTCCTTTGACACACGAAGGCATCCGGTCATCACAGCGAAATAAAGACTGTCATTGGTTTTCAGTGCTGCATGAAACATTGAGCGAACCAAATCCAGCATCTCCCTGTAGTATCCATTCTGAAAGGCTTTGTCCAGTGGAACGTCATATTCATCGATTAAAAGGATGACCTTCCTTCCATAATAGCTGCATAGAAGATTGGTTAATGTAAGCAAAGCCTGTTGCAAACCATACTTTTCAAAGCTACCATTAATCAGGTCTTTGCAATCTTCCTTCTCGTCTTCCGATAAAATGGTACTATCCTTCAAAAAACGAAATCGCTTGGCTTCTTTAATAATAATATTAGCTAAACCGCGCTCTGCATCTTGATATGTCAGTCCCTCTACTCCCTTTAGGCTTATAAACAAAACTGGGAACTTCCCCATATACGCTTCACAAAGCTTCGTCTCTTTTGAAATGGCAAGTCCATCAAAAAGCTGCGGATTAGTTCCAATCTCAAAAAAGGACTTTAACATACTCATATTCAGAGTTTTTCCAAATCTGCGTGGACGTGTGAACAGATTGACTTTTCCCCATCCGTTAAGCAGATCTGCAATAAGCATGGATTTGTCAATGTAATAGAAATCTTCTGTCCTGATTTCTTCAAAATTTTCTATACCAAGAGGTAATTTTTTCATTGCCATCACTATCGCCTACTTTCCGAGGTAAACTTCCCCAATAATCTACAGTATTGTTGAGACTGCGAAAACCAACTAAAGGTTCACATTTGCTAATACACTCCCGAATGTCCATAATCAATGTATCAATTTCAGCCTTCTTTGTCAATTATATCAATTTGTCTACTATAGCATATAAAAGGCAAGATTACTTTTCCTCATTGTGTCGATAAAACAATCCTGTCCTCTTATTACACTCACAAACATAATCTGGAAATACCATCTTAAAAGGTTGATTGTTATAACGAAACACACAACAAATCCCTTCTGGTTTACTTTCGCCATATAATTTTTCCACTAAATCATTGGTGGTTTTATCCGAACAAAAATCAGAAGAAATCTCATTATGAATCACGATGTTTACCGAATACGCTTGCTGAATTTTTTCAACACAATCCTTAAATCCAAACATAACATGAACTTCTATCTCTAAATCCGGAAATTCCTGCAACATTTGACTCACAGGAATTTCAAGATTCAAATAGTCTCTTCGATCATTATTCATTCCCCTGATATGGTACTTTAACAAACTTTCCAAGCTAGAACCATGCATCAGATTATCGACCATGAAAACAATTTTTTTTAATGGACTGCCTCGCCACAAAATTTGATTTCCGGCTTTTTTCAGTTCCTTATTCACTTTACCTGAATCAAAAGCCAGGCTTAGAACACATCGACCACTATTCTCATTATGTTTATATTCCTCAAACAAATATTGCAATGTAGAATCATTACCACTACTTTCTTTTGCAATCACAAGAGTTCCCGCCTCTACTGCAAGCTGCTGCATTTTTTCAAAATATGTATTAATTGCATCTGTATCTTCTACCATTCCTAAATAATGTTCCTCTAACATTAGTTTCCAGAAAGAATCTATTACCTCTTCCGTAATTCCAAAAACCTGAAAATGCCAACAAAGTTTGTATAAGCAAACCATTTCCTTTGTTTCATCTCTACATTGAAAGCAATCAAATACTTCCTTTTTAAGCCTATTAGCCACCAAAATCCGAAGCATTCTCTTCATATTTTTCCCAAAATATCGTTGACGCTCATCATATCGCATAACCTGCTCATCGACTAGCTCCTCTAAGAATCTAACCTTGCCTTTGCTTTTCCGTAAATCTTCATAATAAACAATTGATTGATCTTCTGAATTTACAAAAACATCAATATCTCTCTGTGGAACGTTTCCTCCGTGCTCGGTTATCTTCTGTAAATCCAGATCCAGGAAATCTGACTTGCGAACCTGACGTCCATCGACTTCCCACTTTTTAGATTTCGATTGAAAGATTGCTTTTGTATATTTCCACTGAGTTGCACTTTCTCCCCAAAGCTGCAATCTTATATGTTTCTCAGAATAAAACTTTCCTATCTGTTCTGCCACTGTACCAATCCACGGAAAAGCCAATAAATCCCCGTTCATTAGCGTATGCTCATCAACCTGCTCAAAATTGAAATACTGATTTATAAAAGCATATAACTTCTCCACAACCATTCCTGCGTCTTCCATAGAAGCCTCCTGAAGGGTCTCTGTCAAATAGCGGTCCATCAGGCATTCCTGATAAAATTGATTTTTATGGTTGTCCAAATCCACGCAAAACTTCCATTGATTCTTTACTACTTCTAAATAAAAAGCTGCATAGAAATCAACTGTCAATACATCGCAGTCATCTTTAAACAGCCAACAGCCTCTAAGGTTTTGTATTCCCATACGTAACATTTTAAGGAAACCATCCTTTTCATTTTCTTCCTTTGTGTCATTACATACGATTGCCTTATCATGCGAAGCTGCCGGATTAAGTAATCTAAGCACTCTATGATCCTTACTGTTTCTGACAATATAAGGAGCAGAAAATAAATTATAGGAAGCCTCTTCTTCCATTAATTTGAGTAATGTGAGCTTTTCATTTTGTGTTCCCTTCAAAAACACTTCTTCCAACGTTATTGTTTCTTCATCAGGTGCAAGCTTTACAACGATATACCAAGCTAATCGCTCCTCAGATAAAATATCTTCCTCCGCAACCAGACCTTCAAAATACTCTCTATGAATATTTCTGATAATAATATCCCGCTCACACTGCACTACCAGTGTCCCATTATATCGATAATCTTGCGGACAAGAGATAATTTCTCCATTATTAACAAGTTTTTCCAGAAATGCAATTCCATGTTCTTGCGCAATTTCTAAAATTGCCTTACGCACTGCCTTTTGTTCATTAATCTCTACATAGCTGCTTATTTTTTCAAAAAGCTGTAATGCAATCGCCAATTCCACAAGATGTTCATTGTCCTTTTTAAAATCCTGTGCCAATCCAATTACCAATTCATAAACCGGGTACACTTTAGTTCCATCTGTATTTTCCAACAAAAATATACCTTTTATCGTTGGCAATATATCCTGAAATTTCCAATAACTTTGAACAATATCAGATGTCTTTTCCGCGCCGCCTTTTTCCCTCAATCCACGAAGGAAATATAAACACTCTTTGTACGCATTTTTAGCAGAATATTCTGTTACCGCCATCATCTCAATACATTCTGAAATTTTTTTGCTAAAATCTGTATCCCTTTTTACTTTTTCCCAATCATGAAACCACTGTAATTCCATAATAAGTATTTCAGATAACTTTTCGATTTCACTTTGTCGCAAAGACGCTTCTATTTGATTAATTTCATCGATTAAAGAAAGAACCTCTTGCTGACTAACCCGATGAAAAGCCAATCCTCTCATTTCCTTGTAACGTTTATCAATTCCAATGCTTGAGTTCATACTTGCCTCCCATCAGTCCAATAATTGCACCTACGGTTCCTTTCTCCTCCATACACCCTTCCGAGATAATATTTAGCCATTCTACAAAGTTATCTTTTATATGAGCATTCAATATTTTAATTCTAGACACACTAAAATAACACACACTCATAAAATTCTTAAAATTAACCGTATTCTGTGGAATCTGACGATATAGTTCCATAGCAAAAAATTTTTCAAGCCACTCGTCTCTTTTAAACAATTCTTCGTATAACCGCTTGTAAATACTTCCTCTTCCAACCTTCTGCTTTACAAGCGTTATCGCATACTTGTTTAAATATTCATCCACAAATATCGGATCCAGATATCTGTTCAAAATAAAATTTGCATCTTTAATACTCCAGCTTCCTTTTCGATGAAGATACTTCTCAAACAGACGTATATTTTCTTGTTGTAATTCCTCATCCTCCAATTCCATTCCCTGAATACTTTTCATCTCATAATTTGCAGCACCATTCTCAAAAAGGCTTTCTTTTTCCCTCTCCGACATATCACCAATGCATTCATAGATTAAGGTCTTACTCCTATTTATTTCCAATCCTCTGGCAAAAATATATTCTGAAAATCGATTTAATAATTGATTTCCGTCTATCCCACGATAAACAATGAACATATCATCCACATATCGCATGATTCTACACGTTTCCGTAGTATAATGATATTTTCTGCAAAACGAATCCAACACCGCCGTCAAAAAAAGTTCTGCAAACACTCTGGCATATGCCGGTCCCTGTGGCACACCTCGAATATTTCCTTTCATCTGTAACATTAACTTTTCTGTGTAATTCCCAAGATAACGTAATATTGCATCTATTCGTTTTTTCTTTTCTTCATTTTCTGTTTGATTTCCCTGTTCCTGTATCTGCCGAAACAACGCATGAATATAAATTGAGTCGTAAAACTTTGTCAGATCCAGCTTAATAATTCCATTTTCACTAAAAAAATCTAAGAACAAATAATTTTCAACGTCTTGTTGGAACCTTTTCCAGGAGTCGTACCAAGGCATAAAAACAGAACCTGCATCATAAAAATAATTCAGGTTATAGCTATACGAATGAAATCTCTGTCCCATGTTTTCAATAAGTTCATAGATTAATGCTGTCGTAAGTACTCGATCATACGGACATAAAGATACCAGTATTCGCGGTTCATTCTTCCCTTCCTCCATTCTCTCATACATAGTATATTTGACAGGTAAATCGTGCTCCGTAATATTCCCTTCTATAACCGCTTCAAATTGTCTTTTAATACTCAACAAATCAAATTGACACAATCCAGATAATTCCAGATAATCATCTACCGATAAAACCTCATCATCATATTTCATATATTGAAGTTCTTTTTTTTGTATCATTTGAAAATATTTTATATCCTTCTCTACCTTTTTCTGAGACAAAACCTCTTTCTGCTGGATTTTTTCAATCGAAATATCTAATCTATCCGCAATGTATTCTGCCAAAGTAATCTGCGGATCAATATTTTCTTCCAGTTTTTGTCCATACAGATCATACAAATATCTCATTGTAATCGGATAATACCGGTTCTTTAATTTATCTAAATATTGTCGTGTAATATCTTCTTTAAAATTATGCTGTTGTTTCAAAATATCCCACAATAATGCACCATTAGAAAAATTGCGAAAGCATCCAACTAATACGAGGCGATCCAAATATTTCAAATTACCTTCTTCTGCACGTTTCATAATAACATATAAAACAGAACTTTCTTTACAACAACTTCGGATCTCTTCTAAAGAAAACATCCTGTTTGCAACCAAATACTCTTTCTTGTATAAAAGCCCCTTGTCTGATTCTTCTTTCTCTGGCGATATATTCAGGCATTTCCAAAGATATTCCAAATCATTTGGTATATAGGTTTCCAAAATATCATCCTGTATTTTCCAAAAATCCAACTGTTCAGGCAAATGTATCCAATCATCTACTTTCACATTAATAACATCTGGAATAAAAAAAGAGCGTCCACCTTTACGATGCACTGACAAAGGAAGTTTTACCTGTTTCCCTAATTTCATTCCCCCTCCAGCAACTGCCGGGAAAATATCCAAACCATACTTTGTATCTGCAGATAATTTCAGTCGATATGCCCCTGTCAATTCTTCGATCATGCTATACCCTTGGGATTTTGTAATCATTCCCTTGGTGTGAATCCAAAGATGCACACCTCTTCGTCCTGAAAACTCTGCCAAATAATGGATTCCAAGCTGTTCCAATCGTTTCGCAGCTGGAATAACATACTTTTCTACTAACCCTTCCAGCTGACCACCCTCTTTGCAATCAAAATCCAGGCATATCCACTTGATCCATGATCTTCTATACTGTTGCTGATACATGCCAAAAGAAGCCCCTTTATTCAGCATGTCATAAATGAGTAATGGTGTACACGTAATTCTTTTTGGAATATAACGTCCATCCGGCATCTGAACAGCTAGATACTTGTCATTCATCACATAAAATTCGTATAGTTTTTGCGCGATTGTATACTTTTCATTATCCATAATATCATCCAACAAAATGACCAGACCTCCATTACATGAGCAATAAAAAAATGTGCAATCTCCTCTTTTATAAAGGGAATTGATTTCTCCCTAATAAAACTAAGAAAGCACATTTTTATTATAAACTATTATCCATCGAATGTAAAAGAAAAATTGAATTCTATCATCTTATCCATGGCTGAACATCACTGGCTCTTTTCCAAAAATCCTGGCCACGATTTTACACGCCAGCGTCTTGGGAAACTATCTTTTTATGATACCATGCGTCTGATCATAAGCATGGGGAAAGGCAGCACGAATGATGAGATCATGGATTACTTTGACCTGGACCCTGACCTTATCCCTTCACAGTCTGCTTTCTGCCAGCGCCGCAGACAGATTTCCCTCTCTGCTTTTGAATACCTTTTTTCGGAATTCTCTTCTTCTTTTCCATCCACTACGGACAAATTCAAAGACCATTGTATTCTCGCCTGCGATGGGTGCCACGTTGTCTATGCTACCAATTCTGATATTATCGAGGACTATAATAAGCCCCGGCTTATCGACTATAAAGGTTACAACCACATGCACTTAAATGGTTTTGTTGATGTTATCAGCAAAGCCTTCCTTGATGTCGTCATACAGCCCGGACAGCAGCCGGATGAGCGTGAAGCGCTCCACTCCATGCTGGATCATTTCACACCCGACGATCCGCAAAAATATATTATAACTGCAGACCGCGGTTACGAATCCTATGATCTCCTGTTCCACTGTGAGCTCAAAAACCTGGGTTACGTTTTCCGTGTAAAATCACCATCTTCCCAAAAAAGCATTCTTTCTTATTATGCATCTGAGTTTCCGGATGATCTTGAAGAATTCGACGTTACGATAAAGCGCTTTTTTACGGATAAAGCCACAAATATTATGAAAAGCCAGTCAGATGTTTACCGCTACATCAATCCCAGTAAAAATACCCCTCATTTTTATGAGCTTCTCAGGAAAAAACACAGTCATCTTTATTTCCTGCTGTTTCGCGTTGTTAAGATCAAAACCGTTGAGAATACACAGGAAATCTATTCCCGCCTGATTCTGTACAATTTCGGCATTTTTATCGCAAACGAAGCGGCAGAAGAAAACCGGAAAAAGAAACGGGATGGCAACAACAAGTATCTCTATGAACTTGACTTTTCTTCAGCATTAAAAACAGCCAGAAAGTTCTTCATGCGCAGGGATTCTGGAAGGCACATCGATATTATCCGGCTGATGATGAAATATGTCCACGCAGTGAAAGACAGGTTCCGGCAGTTTCAACGGCCTCTCCGTGGAATCAGCGCAATTCATTTTGGATATCGGTAAGTTCTGCAACTGAATATCCTTCTTTTTGGCAGATGGACAGCATCTGTCTTTTTGGCATACCTGTTTTTTGCTTTTTGAGTTTAAAATATCGGATATTTGACAACAACTGAGCTATCGAACAAAACTTCGAACAACTGACTTAATGGCATTGCCATTGTTTTTCCATTTGTTCCTTTGATGAATCTTCTTTTTTATCTTCTTCACCAGTTCCTGAATCTTCTGGAAAGATTCTTCGCTGATTGTATGTTCCATCCGGCATGCATCATGATTTGCAGTTTCTGGAGATACCCTATCAGTTCTAAGAATTTATTAAGAAATTCTGCCGTTCTCCATTTCATATACTACATCGGCCACGTTCATTGTGGATACTCTGTGGGATACCAGGACAACCGTTTTCTTCTTGGCCGATTCTTTCAATGATTTTAAAATGATTCCCTCGTTTAAAGAGTCGAGGTTCGATGTAGGCTCATCGAGCAGGATCAGAGGGCATTCATGGAGAAATGCTCTTGCAATTCCGATTCTCTGTTTTTCACCACCGGACAGCGTATCACCCAGTTCTCCGACTTCTGTATCATATCCTTTCGGAAGTGTCATTATGAAATCGTGGATAGACGCTTTCTTTGCAGCTTCCATAATCTCTTCTCTGGATGCTCCCGGCTTTGCGATTGCGATATTGTTTGCAATCGAATCATGGAACAGGTGCGTTTCCTGTGTGACATAACTTTCCATATCTCTCAAATGCTTGGTCGGAATCTTGCGGACATCTGTACCGTCTACCGATACACTTCCATCCTGCACATCCCAGAACCGCATCAGCAGTTTTAAGAGCGTAGATTTTCCGGAGCCGCTCGCACCATGAATCCCTGTGATTTTACCCGGCTGTAATTTCAGTGAATAGTTATCTAAAATAACCTCATTATCATAAGCAAATGTTACATGCTCTGCCTCTGCTCCTGTAAATTCATGTTCCATGCTCTCTGCACCGGAAGTTTCCACGTCACCCGGAATTTCTTCCACAAGCGGTGTCTCTTCCAGAAGAGAAAGAACACGCTCACCACTTGCCAGTGTCTGGTTCAGGTTATTGGAAAGGCTTGATAATGCTACTACCGGTCCGAAAGAACCCATCATTGCGATGGTGCAGGTTAAGATTCCCTCGAATCCCATCGCACCTTTGTCGTACAGCCAGATCGTCAGTGCAAGCATTCCAAAAGATGCAAGCAGGATAACCATGTTCGTAAATGAACGCTGTGAGCCTTCCATTTTGCTTAATGACTCCTGCATTCCTGCAAGATTTTTGGAATGCTCAGACATCTGCTCTTTTCTCTTTTCACCCTGTCCGTACTGGATGGTCTCGTCCAGTCCACGTAAAGAATCCAGAACAAAACTGTTCAGTTCTCCGAAGTTTGTCCGAAATTCCATTCCCTTCTGGCTTCCACGTTTTCCATTCCACATCGGGATGACAACACCGACAATCAGATAAGCTACCAGAGCAATCACTCCTGCCAGCCAGTGATATCTTCCGATAAAAATCACCATAATAATTGAGGTCAGCGTTGCAATCGCAATCGGAGAAATGGTATGTGCATAGAACACTTCCAGTAATTCGATATCGGTTGTAATAATCGAGATCAGATTTCCCTTATCCCGTCCTTCCAATTTTGCAGGGCAGAGCTTTCTCAGTGCCGCAAACACTTTGTGACGGATGATTGCCAACAACTTAAATGCGATAAAATGATTACAATACTGTTCCACATAATGCAGGATTCCACGAAGCACTGCAATTACGATCATGACTGTAATAATCGTTTTTACTGGAGTAAATACCCGCCACATATTGTCCACCGGAACAATCATTCCGGCTACTCCTGTCAGAAGACCATGCATGATAACCTGTCCTGCCAGTATCGTCAGGAAGATTGCACATAAATAACCCAATGTTCCAAGGATGATTGCTGCCAGCATGATATGGAGCAAGGGTTTTACCAGACCAATCAGACTTCCCATGATCTGGATGGCACTTCTGCGTTTTGTTGTATTCGTATTTTCACTCATTATGCCATTCCTCCTTTTCCATAGTTTTCCAGTGCCATCTGGCTTTCATACAGATGTCTGTACGCACCATTCTGGCTCATCAGTTCGTCATGCTTTCCGCTTTCTTTGATTTCTCCGTCTTTTAAGAAATAGATCTTGTCAGACCTCACGACATTTGCCAGTCTGTGGGAGATCAGAAGTACCGTCTTTGTCTTTGCCAGTTCGTGAATCACATTCATGATTAGTTCTTCACTTTCTACATCGATATTGGATGCAGCTTCATCAAAAATATAAACCGCACTGTCTGTCCGAAGCAATGCTCTGGCAATTACCAGTCTCTGACACTGACCGCCGGACAGGTTGCTTGCTTTTTCCAACAACTGTGTCTGCAAGCCATCCTGTGTTTGTAAGAACCCTAAGAGATTCACTTTCTGAAGGACAGCTTCCATCTCTTCTTTCGTTGCGTCCGGTTTTGCCATCTTCAGATTTTCTTCTACTGTACCTTTGAACAGGTAGCTGTTATGGCGAACCAGAACAACCCTCTGCATCAGATTGGTTTCATTCACTTCATTAAGCGGTACGCCACCGATGATGATTTCTCCGTTATATCCCCGGTTCTTTGCTGCAAGGATTCCGGCAATCGTACTCTTACCACATCCGGATTCACCAACCAGTGATACAAAACTTCCTGCCGGAAGATTTAAGCCTATTCCTTTTAAAATCTCTCTGTCCTCTTCATAAGAAAAGTGCACATCTTTTAATGTAACATCTAACGCTACATCCGGCAGTGTTTTTTCTCCAGCCTGTGGTTCCGGCAAATCTAAAATTTTGAAAATCTTATCACTCGCTGCCATACCATTCATTGCGATATGGAAGAATGAACCAAGCAGTCTGAGCGGCAGGAAAAACTCGCTGGCAAGCAGAACGATACATAACGTTCCTGCTACACTGATATTTCCTTTTAAGAATTCAGATACCGCAACCGCCATACCGATCGCAGCTCCACCATACGCCACAATATCCATCACGCTGGTTGAATTGAGCTGCATGGTCAGCACCTTCATCGTAATCTTACGAAAGTTCTGGGATTCCACATCCATCTCGTCTGCTTTCTGCTGGTCTGCCTGATAAATCTTCAATGTGGTAAGTCCCTGTAAATTCTCAAGGAACGAATCTCCCAGTCCAGTATAGATGCTCCAATACTTATTCAGTAATTTCTTTGCAATCTTCTGTACCACCACGATAGAAATCGGGATCAGCGGTACACAAATCAGCAGGATCACACTCGCTTTCAGGCTCACTCTGCAAAGAATGATAAATAAGGTCAGTGGTGCGATCAGGCTGTAAAATAATTGTGGAAGATATTTTCCAAAGTATGTTTCCAACTGCTCCACACCCTCAGTTGACACCTGTACGACCTCCGAAGAGGATACCTGCTCACTGTAGGAAGCTCCCAGCTTTAACATTTTCTCATAAATCTTTTCACGCAGAATCCGCTTTACATCCACACACGCCAGATAGGAAGACCTTGCTCCCATCCGTTCACAGATAAATCGGATCACCACAACCAGAACTAAAATCAGTATTGTCCGCTCAATGATCGGTACGGTTACTGCCCGGTATACTACCCGTTCCAGTAAATCTGCGATAGAAAAGACTGCCAATACCTGCGACAGGAGGGCTGCCCACTGCCACAAAATCGTATACACGATATACTTTTTTGCGTGGGACAACAGCCCCACCAGTCTTGTTTTAATCATAAGTAACTCCTTACTTTTTCTTCTCTTTGTTGCTACACACCAGATGCCAGATAGCAAGCACCGGATGATACAACAGCATCCTTGGTCCTGAAAACCGCATAACCTGCCTGATCTGTTCTCTCATCTCCGGCTTATAACAATGTACCTTACAATTCGCACAAAACGTCTTTTCTTCCATGAATGGACACTTTTGACTTCTTTGTTTTGCATAATCCGAAAGTTTTTGACAGTCAGGACACATCTGCCCTTCCTGTCTTTTTTCTTTCGGATGTTTTTTTCGGCAATACAGCCGGATCATCTCTTCCACGACATACTGTTCTTTCTGCCGTTTCTTTTCTACTTTGTCCATCTTACTCTACGCTTTCTGCCATTTCAGCTTCAGGCTTTTCTGTCTTAACTCTTAAGAAGAAGTATAACAGGTGGCATACCCACACAACTGCGATACAGATTCTTCCGATTGGTACATTCTTCACGCAGATAAAGCCGATTGCCATGACTACCGTTACCATTCCTGTCGTGTGAGTTCCATGTGCCAATTTCTATCATATTCAGACATCAATTTCAATGTAATTCACATTTTATGACTCTATTCGCAACCATATTGGATTGCACTTTCAATTTGCAACTGTTTTCGATTGCGCTTTTACAGGAAGCTGCACATCACGAGAATAATGCTCATTTTGAGCAGGAAAAGTAATGGCACATCATTCTTAACATCACATTAACATCACGGAGCAAAATAAAAGAGCCACAATCCCAGTAAAATAAGGATTTGTGGCTCAAATGTCCGTTATTCAAACTCTTGGGCGGAGAGATTTATCTGGCTGTTTCTAGGTGCACATTTGTGCATTTTATTCTTCATATTCATCTTATTTCGCATTTTTGTGTACCTCGTCTAAAATTTTTAGAGCCAAAATGGAGCCAAATATACTCTTAAAAATATACGTTATAATAATGAACTCACATATCAAAAATACTTAGCTGTGTTTCTTTTAATGACTCAACTTTTCTAATCGTTATTTTGTCATCTTCTTGAACTTGCCCACATAGAAGAGGTGACGAAGGATCATATTTGGCAGCGTTTGTTTCTACACTTTTTGAACTATAATTTGCATAGCAATATGCACATCCATTTTTGCATGTATTATAAGTACCTATTTCAACGCTTTCAACGCATCCACATTCTTTACGCTGATTTTTGTCTTTGCCAACATTAAGTTTACATCCGATAATTTTTTCAATTAATTCTCTATCTATGCAACAATTATGAATTATACCACATTCATCCAAATCTATTTTTTCTGCACAACTTCCAATCTTAATATTATTATCCGCAGCTATCTTACTTAATTTCTCAGCAAATTCCCGCAGCTCATCATCATTTAATTCATAACTTGACAATCCATCCATAT
>ERZ779877.1305-NODE-1305-length-21926-cov-3.538247_pt1 | contig 21926 bp, 21 predicted proteins | sample MGYA00511556_ERZ779877 | MGnify/ENA primary metagenome ERZ779877 (study PRJEB29588, sample SAMEA2159338) | human gut metagenome | biome: human gut; feature: human-associated habitat; material: faeces | place: Denmark | collected 2008/2010 ...
AACCCAGAGGTTTTCGTACTCTGCATTCGGTGCTGGCCGCGCCATAGGCGCAAGCAACGAATGAAAAAACTCGAAAAAGTGGCGCTTAGCCACTTTTTCGAAAGCCTCACTTTATGGATTCCAGCCGCTCCCGGAAGCACCTGGCAACTATCTCATACCCTTTTTCGGTGGGGTGCAGGCCGTCGCCGGATATGAGCTGGCTAAACGGGCTGCCTATGCACTCGAGAAATGCGGAGCGCACGTCAACAAAGGGCAGCTCCTCCGACCGGGCCAGCTTTGATATGGCGACGGAATACAGCTCCTGATAGCGGTATATGGAAAGAGGCGTACCGAGGAATTTCAACAGGCTGCACCTGTCAACACCTTTGGATATTATGTATTCATAGTACTTATCGGAATCCACCGGCGGCAGCGACATTAGTACCGGTGTTATGCCTGCGCCGCGCAGCAGTCCTATGCATTCCCGCATGGTGGCTTCAAAATCGGCAAGGGCTGTGACGGGCTGATGGGGGTAGTCCGGATCCCGGCCTATGGCCGGCCAGTCGAAGTTGCAGTCGTTGCCGCCGTATTCCACCAGGGCGTAATCCGGCTTTTCCCCGGCGGCTATGGCCTTTTTAATGAGCCCCAGCCCGCGTTCCGCGGTGTAGCCGAAGCGGGAGCGGTTATCAAGAGCTATGTCCAGCCCCTCCATCTGGGGCAGAAAAACCTCGGTATAGCAGGAGCGGTACCTTCCGCCCTCATACACCGTGCCCTTCATTATAGAATCCCCGAATATTATGGCGGTCTTTTCCGGCATGTGAACCTCCCATATGAAGTATGAAGCACAAAAATCATACAATAATTTTAAGTATATTATAATGGGGCAAGGTTAAAGGGCGATTAAAGGAATGTGAATTAAAAGGAAACACCGCCCTGGGCAGCGGGACGGTGTTTTATTTGCATGCTGCAAAAATCAGTCGTCTCAGGTATCGCAGTCCTCGTCGGGATTCGGAGTGACCGCGGGAGGCGTTATGATCTTTGAGCTGTCCACGGGCTTGGCTACGACCACACAGCGCTGGTTGCGTGTGCCCAGGCCGCTGTTCCAGCTTTCGCCGTAGCAGGTGATTAGCGTCATGCGGGAATCGCCGGTGTCGTAGGCCATCACGGTTTCCGGTACGTCGTCTATGCCGTAAATGTCAACGTTGGTAACGGTGAAGGTCATGGTGCTGCCGTCATCGTATTCCACTATTATCTCCTCGCCCTCCTCCATCTTGGGGAGCACGGAGAAAACGCCCGCTACCTTTTTCCAGGATACATGGCCGTTGAATATGGCGTTGCCGTATTCCCCGGGGGAGGCGCTGGCATCCAGCCATGCGGCTACCTTCTCGGAATCCACCGTACCCATGGTGTACACCGTGCTGCCGTCCTCGGCCTTGACCTCCCTGCCCTTGCTGTCGGTATAGGGCACTATGCCCACCGTCTCTACCGGGAAGCTTATCTCCCTGCCGGTAAAGTACATCATCACGGGTATCTTTTTTACATAGGGGGTAGGCTCCGGGGTGGCCTCCACAACCGGGGTAGCGGTGACTGCGGGGGTTGGGGGCGCCTCGTATTTGCCGGGCAGGTATACGTACTGGCGCAGCACTATTATGGCCGCAAATAATACCAGAGCGATGCTTATGCAGGTCAGTATGGTGTTGCGGAGGCTTTTTTTGCCGCCGCTTTGCCCGGGTGCGCCGCTTTCGGCGGGCTTTTCCTCGGGGGAGGTATCCGGGGTGTTGAGTTTATTTTCGTCCATTGTATTCTCCAGGGGTTTTTGTTTGATTATATCATTGCGGTTATGGCCGTACAAGGCGGGATTTGTGAATAATATAGGCATAAATGGGGCTTTATGCCGCCGCAATATATTGTATGGGCAGGGCGGCGCGCCCACAAGTTTATTGATCGTTAACAAATTCTTAAAGATAAACACGACATTTTTTCTTGATTATTGGCTATAATAAGGGTACACAAAGGGCGAGCGAAAAGAGCATCGCCGGACTATTCTATCGGGAGGTATGAATAAAATGAAAAGAAACGTTTCTAAGGTCCTTTCGGTCCTGCTGATAGCGGCGCTCATGCTTAGCTTTACCGCGGTCGCTTCCGCAGAGACCAGAATGTACGCCACCCGTGCGGTGAATGTCCGCAGCGGCCCCAGCACAAGCTATTACATCTTAGGTTCCCTGGAGCAGAATGAGATGGTAATGGCTACCGGGCGCGTATACGACGGATGGTATGAGATACAGTGGGGCAGCTACGGCTACGCCTATGTAGCGGGCAACTATCTCTCCTATTCCAAGTATGAGCCCGGCTACAACCCCAACTACAACTGCTACCCCGGCAACCGCGGCGTCACCCTCAAGGTATGCCCGGATTGCGGCGACACCTACTACTCCACCACCGCGCTGAACGTGCGCCGCGGCCCCAGCACCAAGTACTCCATCGTGGGCTCTTTGAACAGGGGTCAGAAGTGTACCGTCGTAGGCAAGAGCGGCAACTGGTATAAGCTTCTCACCGCCGACGGCTCCGACGCTTACGCAAGCGCAAAGTACCTGAAGCTCTACGCAAGGCAGAACGGCAGCACCCCCAGTACTCCCCGCACCCCCAGCTACCCCAACGGCAACTACGGCACCTATTACGCCACCACCGGCCTTAACGTCCGCCAGGGCCCCAGCACCAAGTACCGCGTGGTATACACCCTTGACAGGGGCGAGGCTGTGACCTTCACCGGCCAGACCAGCGGCAAGTGGATCTCCGTAAAGACCCGCACCGGCGTGCAGGGCTATTGCAGCAGCCTGTACCTCACCCAGAAGGGCAGCTACAATCCCGGCGGCAGCAGCCAGGGCAATAAGTATTACTGCGGCAGATGCGGCAAGGAGATAACCTACGGCAACTCCTACTGCCCCAACTGCGGCGCGAGGATCGATTACAGCGGCGGAAGCTGCCTGCCCAACGCGGAGCTCACCGTGGGCGGCCAGTATTCACCCAACTACAAGACGGGGATCTACTCCTCTCCCAGCACCTCCAGCACACAGATCTTTGACCTGTACCCCGGCGACAGGGTGATAGTTAGGAGCTACACCCCCGGCAGCTCCTGGGCATACGTTCAGGTGCTGAGGAGCGACATCTCCAACACCGTCGGATATGTGCTTGTAGACGCAATCAAATAACAAACGACAGCATAAAAGGAGCGGCAAATGCCGCTCCTTTTTGCTATCCTTGGGGTTGTTAAGGGGCCGCAGCCCCTTAAATTTATTCCGGCTTTGACGGCGTGTACGTCAAAACGGATGAAAACCGCAGGTTTTCGCACTCTGCGTGTTTTGCCGCCCGGGAGCGTAAGCGAGAGGCAAAACACGAAAAAAGCTCGCATAAATGGATGCAATCCATTTATGCGAAAGTAGTATTGTACTTTTACAGGAGGAAATGATATGATAGACGCCAGAGGTCTCGCATGCCCAATGCCGGTGTTAATGACCCAGAAGGAGATAGCCAAGAACTCCCCCGCCAAGCTTGAAGTCATGGTAGACAACCACTCCGCACGGGAAAACGTAAAGCGTTTTGCCGAGAGCGCAGGCTATGCCGTGGCAGTGGCCCAGGAGGGCGACGACTACCGTCTCACCCTAACCAAATAGTTATCAGGAGCGTTTTTATGCCCAGCTACATAGCCACCTTCCATACCCACCTTGCCGCCATGCGCAGCCTGAAGAATGTAAAAGGGCACGCCGCCTCGGCAGCCCTTTCCCCCGTTCCCCGGAGCCTCAGCTCTTCCTGCGGCACCTGTATGCGGTATGAGGCGGAGGACACGCTCCTTGAGCTTATGGATAAGGATCTGGAGTCCATAGCCGAAGCGCTGGGCAGCGAAAAATACAGCGTAATCTATAAATCAGAAGAATAGTTAATCAAAAGAAACGGCTTTACAGCTGCCTTAAGTACAATGGGAAACCCCATGCTCCGCTTCGGAGCATGGGGGTTTATGGATATGCTGAAGCACCCGGGGGTGCTTTTGTCGTTTAAAACTTCCGCCCGCCGCCTCCGTGATACATGCCGCCGGAGGACATATGCACAGTGCTGGTGCTATGGCCGCCTCCGCCGGAGCGGGGTCCGCTGTCGTTGTTGCGGGGTATTACCCGAGTGGTGACAAACTTATTCACCAGCTTTGAATCGTTTACCCGGAGGTTGAGCTTTGACTTTGCACGCCAGTTATATTCCGAAGGCACGTACTTTCTGGCATAGCTCTTCTGTATGGAGCTCTTGGCTATCGCCCCCGCAAGGAGCCCTACAAGGCCGCCCACGCCGCCCAGCACAGCCGCGCCCTCCGTACGCTCCGCGGGGGTCGCCGCCCTGTCTGGGCCGTAGGTGCTGCCGTATTCCGAGGGATCCATCACCTCGCCGGTAGCTGCGTTTATGCCGGTATGATCGTCTGCCACGCCCATTTCAATAAACTTATCGGTGTAATCCAGAGCCTCTGAAAACGCGCCCATGTAATCGCCGCCGGAAAGGTATTCCATCTGGGCGTCGAATATCTCCTCACGCCGCTGGTCGTCTATTATGTCTATCATGTCGCCGGTGGTGGTGAGATATGTCTCCCGGTTATACATGTCTATGCAGAACAGCACACCGGTACGGTTTTCGCCTATCCCCATGCCGCTGTTTTCGTAGAACTCATCGGCAAACTCCTGCGTACTCATAACGCTTTCGTCCTCTACCGTGACTATGCCTATATCCTGATTATACTGCTCAACAAGGCCGTCAATACGGCTTTGCAGCTCCGCCTCCTCGTCGTCTGTCAGCAGATCCGCAAGGTCAAATACCCTTTGCACCTTCCCGGCTTCCTCCGGATTGCACACGGCGGATTCCTCGCCGGGAGCCGCGGTGGGCTGGGCTGGGCCGTTGAACTCATCGGCGGATATCACATTCTCCCCCTCAGCCAAGGCCCCAGAGCATAAGCCAAGGCACAGTGCGGATATAACGATTGCCGTCAAAAGCTTTTTCATATGGCAAGCCCTCCTATAAGCGCGCCTATCACAAGGCAGGCGGCGGCGATCGTCCACATGAGCCGGTTGGTCTTCTTCCTGCTCACCGGCACACGGCCGGCGATCTTGCCGGTCTGGCCGTTCATGGCAAAGTAGTAAAGCTCACCCTTGTAGCGGTATGTCATGGTCCACGCAGGCATGAGGGCGTACTTCCAGTCAGACTTGACCTCGTCCACCGCCATGTTCTGGCCGGTAACGGTGCCGTAGCCGGAAAGGGTGCCTTCAAGCTGACCCTCCGCAGCAGAGCGTATTATCTCGTTTGCCTGAGGCTCGGCGGCGTTCTTCTCAATGTTGCGCTTTTCTGCCATGAAGCCCGAAAGGAAGCTCATGTTAAAGTCCTTAAGGCCGGACATATCATAGGGGTATACGCCGTTGAGCAGTTCCGCATCCTTCCGGTCCAGCGCCTTTACGGTGATCTCGCTGAGCTTTACGTCGCCGCTCCTTGTCAGGGCGTAAACGCTGGTCTCGGTGTATTCTATATCGCCCACCACCCATACTTTAAGGGAGTTGGACTTGGCGGTCATGGTGGCCCTTACGTCGCTGTCCACCAGCCAGAATGGAAAGTATACGCCGGTGAGCTTTTCCAGCTGCATCTCGCTGAAGAAGCCGTCGTCTATGTACTTTTTCGACTTGCACCAGCTTATGAGCTGTTCCTTTACCTTTTCCTTTGGAATGGAGAAGGGTATCACCTTATCCGGGGCCATACCGCCGGAAAGCCGGCCCTTTAATATTACGGGATTATGGCAGTAAAAGCAGAAGGTAGCTGCCGTTGTGTCATCGGTTATTACCTCCGCGCCGCAGTTGGGGCAGGTATATACCACCGCGTGCTCGTCAAAGGCGGTGCCTTCGCTCTCCTTCTGTTCATCTATTATCTTCTGGTTTTTGATAAGCTCATTAAGCTGCTCCCCGGTGTAGCTGCTGCCGCAGTACTCACAGCCGAAGTCTCCTGTAGCGGGGCGATACGTGAGGTCTGCGTCGCAATTTGGGCATTTATAGGTAATAGTGGACATGTTTCACCTCCTGATGAGTATATCGGATATATTTTATTACATAATGTAAATACGGGCAAGTGCCGAAAAGCCATATATGCCGCTAAGTGATTTCGACAAAACATTAAAATATTTTAATTATTCTGCCTTAGCCGCTATTATTTCACAAATTTGTATGGTATAATCCATAGGTAAATTTATACCGAATTAATGCTTCTACTTTACGGGAGGAATAATTTAGATGGCTGAAAGGATAAAAAGGGGCGACCGCAAGGACGGCGTATGGCTTAAAGACCTTGACCCCCTGCACGGCTTCATGCCGTACCTCTACCCCAACAGGGCGGACAACGAGGCCTTTATTCAGGAGCAGATAGATATAACCGCCCTGAACGAATACCTTAAGAAAAAGACAGAGGGCGACCCGGAGTTCAAGTATACCTACCTCCACGCCATAGTTGCAGCGCTGGTACGCACCATAACCCTCAGGCCGAAGATGAACCGCTTCATCTCAGGCAACAGGATATACCAGCGGAGATGGATCACCGCCGCCTTCATGGTAAAGCGCCAGTTCGCGGACGAGTCCTCGGAATCCATATTCTACAAGGCCTTTGGGGACGATGACAACATCGACACCATTCACCGGAGTATAAAGGAGAGGGTGACCTCCTTCCGCAAGGGCTCGGCAGAGGACAACTCCACCGACAAGATGGGGCTTTTGCTCCGCCTGCCCCCCTTTATGATGCGTCTCGTGATGAAAATACTCTTTTCCCTGGACCGCAAAGGGAAGGTGCCTGATTTCCTCATAAAGGAGGATCCCAACCAGGCCTCGGTGTTCGTTACAAACCTCGGCAGCATAGGGCTGCACGCCGGATATCATCACCTGACAAACTGGGGTACCAACTCCATATTCGTGGTAATAGGCGAAAAGCACATGGCTCCCTTCTATCAGGAGGACGGCTCCGTAGAGATGCGGGAAGTAATTGACCTTGGCGTTACGCTGGACGAGCGCATCGCCGACGGCTACTATTACTCAAAGACAATAAAGCTCCTGAAGCACCTGCTTACTCACCCGGAGCTTTTGGATCAGAAATCTAATGAGGAAGTTGAATTTTAATATGGGCAACACAGCATACGCACACAGCTACATCGATGAAAGCCGCGTCACCGCCAAGGCTCCCTGGCTTAAAAGCTATGACCCCGAGTGCCCCGCACATCTGGATTACTTCATGGGTACGCTGGAGGAAGCCTTCGAACGTATGGCGGAAAAGTACCCGGACTATATCGCCTACGACTTCATGGGCAAGCCTACCACCTATAAGAAGGCCATAGCGGACATACACGCCTGCGCAAAGGCACTGAAGGCAATGGGGATAAAGGAAGGGGACAAGATCACCATTTGCATGCCCAATGCCCCCCAGACAGTCACCATATTCTATGCGGTAAACATGGTGGGCGCAATAGCCAACATGGTACACCCCCTTTCCGCCGTAAAGGAGATAGCCTTTTGCCTGAGGGACTCCGAAAGCGTAGCGGCCATAACGCTGGATCAGTTCTATGATAAGTTTGTTGAGGTGCGCCGCGAGGTTGAGCTTCCCCATCTAATCATAACCTCCGTAGCGGACGCCCTTTCCCCCATAATGAAGCTGGGCTACAAGCTCACAGAGGGCAGGAAAATAAAGAAGCCCGAAGGTGATGACTTCATATGGTGGAAGGACTTCCTCAAGCAGGGCGAAAACGTCACCGATTACCGCTGCCACAGGGACGCCGGTGCTCCCGCCGCAATACTTTACAGCGGCGGCACCACCGGCACCATGAAGGGCATAAGCCTGTCAAACCTCAACTTTAACGCTCTGGCGGCCCAGATAATCGCCACCAACAGCTTCTTCCGCCCCGGCGACAAGATGCTGGCCATAATGCCCATGTTCCACGGCTTCGGCCTCGGCGTAAGCATTCACTCCATGCTGGCAAACGGCGGCCACTGCATACTGATACCCCGTTTCACCCCCAAGAGCTACGCGCAGCTCTTAAAAAAGCACCGCCCCAACCTGATCGCAGGCGTACCCTCGCTGTTTGAGGCGCTTCTGCGCGTGCCCGAGGCGGACGCTCTGGAGCTTTCCTGCCTGAAGGGCGTATTCTCAGGTGGCGACTCCCTCTCAGTGGAGCTGAAGAAGCGCTTTGACGCGTTCCTTGGATCCCACGGCGCAACTATCAAAGTCCGCGAAGGCTACGGAACCACCGAGTGCGTCACCGCCAGCTGCCTTACCCCCATGCACAAGGCAAAGGAGGGCAGCATAGGCCTGCCCTTCCCGGATACCTACTATAAGATAGTAAAGCCCGGCACCACCCAGGAGGTACCATACGGCGAGGAGGGCGAGATATGTCTTGCCGGCCCCACGGTGATGCTGTGCTATGTGAACCATCCCAAGGAGACCGCAGACACCATGAAGGACCACGGCGACGGCCTCATATGGGTACATACCGGCGATCTGGGCAAAATGGACGAGGATGGCTTCATATACTTCCGCCAGCGCATCAAGCGCATGATAGTCACCAACGGCTATAACGTATACCCATCCCAGATAGAAAACGTGCTGGAAGCCCATGAGGCGGTACACCTTGCCTGCGTCATAGGCGTAAAGGATCCCATAAGGGTCCAGCGGGTAAAGGCCTTCATAATGCTCAAGCCGGGCTATGAGGGCAGCGAGGAGCTGAAAAAGAGCATACTGGAGCACTGTACCAAGTACGTGGCCAAGTACGCAATGCCCCGTGAGCTGGAATTCCGTCCCGAGCTCCCCAAGACGCTTGTGGGCAAGGTAGCCTACAGAGTGCTGGAGGAGGAAGAGGCGGCCAAGGAGCGGTAAGGGCAGAAAAGCCCGACAAAAACAAATAAAAAACATAATACCAAAAAGGAACGGCAAGGGCCGTTCCTTTTTGAGTGAGTGATTTAATTCTTTATTGCCTCCGTCCAGTACTGCGCGCCGTATATATCCGTGAGCCGGAAGGTGGAAAGGGCTTTCTCCTGCGCTATGCTCACGTTGGTTATGGTAAGCTCCCCTTCAACGGTCATCTGGTTGCCCAGCATGTAGCTGTCCAGATACTCCCCGTCGTAGCTATAGTAGTCGCAGAGGAAGTCCAGCGTGTCGCCGGGCTTTATGTCTATAAGGCCCTTCATTACGGTTCCCGTCTCATCACCGTATACTATGCGGGCTCCGGCCACAGTACCGTAAGGATCCTCATCGGTGAATACCAGTATAAGGTCTACCCGCTCCCCGTTGAGCAGGGCCGGCACCCTGCCGGTTATGACGTAGGAGTCGCCGTCCACGTCGTTGGACATCAGCTCATAATGCACTACCTGGCCGTTGAGGGCGATCCAGGTCTTGTCGTAGTCCAGTATCAGGTCAAGGTCGTCGTCGAACTCGTAGGTGTTGTCTATGCCCAGGTCTATGTAGCCCTCTCCGTCGTCTATGAATACGTTGAGCGCCGTATCCTGCACCAGATCCCACTCGGCATCGGTGAGCTTCAGCACCTTTTTGCCGCCCTTGTCGGTCGCTATGAGGCGCGAGGCGTCAAGCCGGTTGTTCGCGTAGAAGTCCTCCGCCGCGGTCATGGCGTCCCTGTCGAGCCACCTTGCCTTTTTGTTCTTTACCGAACGCATGCCCGCGAACATATCGAACAGGTCGGAATAGCTGGAGCCGCCGGAGGAGTAGCTGCTGCCGGAGGAGTAGCTGCCGCTGCCGGAAAGCGCCGCGGAGAGCAGCTCGGAAAGCATATCGGCGCTGTTGCCGCTGCCGCTCATATCCCCGAACAGGGAGGTGAGGGGGGAGCCTGAGGAGCTGGAGGTGAGCTGGCCGCCCGCCGCCACCGAGGCAAAGCTCCTTATGCAGTTGGTATATGCGTCGTCCATGCCTATCTCGTCGTATATATCCACCATGCTGTTCATGGAGGAAAGCTTCCGGTAGGGGAAGTAGATGGAAATGCCGTTGGCATTGGCAAGGGACTTGGATACCCTGTTGTACTTTATGCAGCCGCGCAGCGCCTCGGAAAGCGCCTTCGCCTCAGGCGTTCCCATATTGTCGGCAAAGTTTATCAGGTCTATCTGGTTTATGCCCGACGAGAACTCCTTTGCCCTGCTGCGCGCATTGGATACCACGGTATAGCTGTCGGAATCTATCAGCTCGACCGTGGAGGAGGCGAACTTATTGAAGGCCTCGGGCACGGTTCCGGAAAGCTCCGCAAGGTCCACCAGGGACAGCGTGGTCTGGTTGGAGGAGGACTGCTGGCGGCATGCCGCCGTGTAGTCGTCTATTATGGTTTTGCCTATGGATACGGTATCCATGGAGGTGTTTTTGCTGAGCTCTGTCAGCCAGTTGGTATAGTACCAGCCGCAGCCCGGCTCAGTTTCCTCGCTGGCGATGAAGTAATCCGCGTACTGCTCGGCCACCATGGCGGTCTCAAGGGTGGCCATGAGGCAGGCGTCAAAGCCTATGAAGTCGAAGGTGCAGCCCGCGTCCTTCAATGCCTTGTTGAACACGTCCAGCGTCATGGAGCCGTTGGGGAATTTCTGGTCGTAGCCGTAGCCGGTGTTGGACCCTCCGCCGTGATCCCACATTATGAGCGCATAGCGGTCGGCGGGGAAGTTAGCCGCGCAGTATTGTATGAACTCGGTAAGCGTTTCGGCCTTTGTCATGGCCTTTTTGCCGAAATCGGCCTCAAGGCGCAGTATACCCTCGTTCTTTATCTGATATATCTGGTTGACCTTGCTGCTTATTACGGTGTTCTGCCACTTATCCGCGCCGCCGGTCTCCACGATTATGTTGACCTTATCCGAAAGGTCGGCATGGAGCATCTCGTTTATGTCCGATGTGGCCATGCCGTAGTTGCTCTCGAGGTCGGTTCCGCACATATATACCATTATTGTATACACGTCCTGCCCGCCGCCCCTTATTTGGGTGCGCTTTTCCCTTGCGAGATTTGATACCGTGGTATCCGCCGCCACCGCCTGGGTCTGGGCGAGCTGGGGCTTTGGGGTGGGGGTGGGCTCCGCCTCGATAAGCTGTATGTCGCTGCTGCCGTCGTAGCCGCCGGTACCGTCCATATCTCCCGCGACGCACTGCACCACCATATAGCCCAGGGCAAGTATCACAAGAAGCAGTATTATTCGGGAAAGGCAGCCGCCCTTGCGCTTGCCGTTTCCGCCGCTGCCTCCCCGGCCTAAGAGATATGCTATGAGCAGGGCGATAAGGCCCATGCTGCCGCCGCCCCTGCCGTCCCTGTCCCCAGAGCTGCCGGAGCTGCCCCCGAAGCCGCCGCCCGAGCCTACAGGCCCTGTGCCGAGGCCGCTGCCCCGCCTGAATACGCTGCCGCTGCCGGATATGCGCTTCTGCCGTCCTCCGCTTCCGGGTTTTCTTTGCATTTGTTTATTCCTCCAAATTATATGTGTATATTTGCTATGCCTGTTTTCCCGCGTCCTTCCTGAAGAATGCGTAAAGCTTCGGGAAGGCGGGGGAGAAGTCTATGTATCTGTGCATTACCTTTGTATAAAGGCCTATGAGAGTACCGGAAAACAGCGCACACACCACCGTCCCCACACCTATTGCCCTGAGCTTCCCGAAGAATACCAGGGAAAGTATTACGGAGGACAGGCAGCAGCACATGTCGAAGCAGGTCTTTACCCTGTGGAGCTTCCAGCCGAACCGCTCCACGATGCCCGTCACGAACAGCTCATACACCTGCAATGGCAGGTAGGTCTGGAAAAATAAGGCCACGCCCAGCGAGTTTATCAGCATCCCCATTGCGAAGAAGAGTATGCGCTGTACAAGGGTTGCCGCCTGAAGGTCCCGCATCACCCACATTATGCCGTCCAGCACCACGCCGAAGATAAAGGCGGAGAAGAAGGACAGTATGTTCTTCCAGTCGAACCTGCGTACTATTATATAGTACCCTATGAGCAGCAGCCCCTGAAGCATATAGTCCGCCATGCCGAAGGTCAGAAACGGCACCGCAAGCGATATTATATAGGACTGGGACGTCACCATGGACATGCCGAGGCCGCCCTTTTCCATAAGCGAAACTCCTAAGGCTATGAAGAAGGTGCCCAGCACGAAGGCAAGCTCGCCCCACCTGCAAAACAGCTTTTTATCCTGCGGTTCACGCTCCACGCTATATTTCCCTCGTATATTCCCTGAGCCACGAAAGTTCTTCCTCCCTCATATTGGGGGCGAGCCTTTCGTATACCTCCTTATGGTAGGCATTGAGCTGCAGTCTCGCAGTCTCGGTCAGGGTATCCTCATCTATGGCGTCAAGGTCTATGGGCGCGAAGGTTATGGGCCGGAACTCCAGATACCTTGAGCCGGGCTCAGCCTCCACGCACTCCGTCAGGTTCTCGTGGCGAACGCCGTATTTGCCCTCGATATATATGCCCGGTTCGTCCGAGGTTATCATGCCGGGGGCGAAGGCCGCGTCCTCGGACTTCACCCGGCGCTGCCATTGTATGCCGTTGGGGCCCTCGTGTACCGAAAGCATATAGCCTACGCCGTGGCCTGTGCCGTGGTTGTAATCCATGCCCCTGCTCCAGAATGGAGCCCTGGCTATGGCGTCCAGGTTAAAGCCCGCGCAGCCCTTTGGGAACCTGAAGGTGAGCAGCGCAAGCATACTTTCAAGGACTATGGTAAAGGCCTGCTTTTCCTCTTTTGTCAAGGGCCCCAGGGCTATGGTGCGGGTTATGTCGGTGGTGCCGCCCATGTACTGCCCGCCGGAATCCACCAGCAGCAGCCCCTCCGGCTTTACGGGTATATCCGTCTCAGGGGTAGCGGAATAGTGTACTATGGCTCCGTGGGGGCCGTAGCCCGCGATAGTCTCAAAGCTGGGGTACATATACCCTTCCTGCTCTTTGCGGAAGCCCTCCAGCGCGTCGGCGGCCTGCATTTCGGTATATCCCTCTTTTGCGTGGGTCTTTGCCCAGTGCATGAAGCGGGTAACGGCCACGCCGTCCTTTATGTGGGTCTTGCGCATATTCTCAAGCTCCACGGGGTTCTTTACCGCCTTCAGCAGCTGCACCGGATCCATATCCACCACCCTGCATCGCGCTATGCCCTGATACAGCTTATAGTTCAGTATCGACAGCGCGCACATGACGGCGTCCTTCTCGCCGTAGCGGCCTATGAATTCATATATGGCGTCATATGGCAGTATCTCTGTATCCAGAGCCTTGAGGTGGGCCGCTATGGGGGCCGCCTTGGCAGCGTCCATGAATACATATGCCTTCTGCTTTTCAACTATGGCGTAGGACAGGGCCACGGGAAGATACTTTACGTCGTTGCCGCGTATATTGAACAGCCACGCTATATCCGCAAGATCCGTAAATATGCATGCATTGGCATCGCACTTTGCCATCTCGGCGCGGACAGCGGCGAGCTTATCACCGGCGGATACACCCGCAAGCTCCATAGGCAGCACATACGCCGGCTCCCTTGAAAGCTCCGGCCTTCCCTCCCAGCAGCCGTCTATCAGGCTTCGGCAGTCCTTTAATATGGCTCCGCCCTTTTCAAGCTCCATGCCCTCGCTGGCGGATATGGTGCGAAGGTCAGCGCCCAATACGCCTCCCTTTATGTTTTCCGCTATGAACTCATCTACCGTGGGAACGCCCGGCTCCCGCATCTTGAACAGGTCTATGCCGCTGCCCTCAAGCTGCCTCTCCGCCTGAAGAAAATACCTTCCGTCGGTCCAAAGCCCGGCGCCCCCCTGCCATATGAGCAGAGTTCCGGCGCTGCCCGTAAAGCCCGAAAAGTGCTTGCGTGCCTTGAAGTATTCCTCCGGGTACTCCGAACCGTGGGGGTCTGCCGAGGGTATCAGCAGCATGTCTATATCGGCAGTCTTCATAGCCTTCCTGAGTTTTTCCAGCATATATTTAAGCCTCCTGTCGCTTTTTTAATCATATATAGTTTACACTACGCCACGGTTTTTTTCCAGACGCTATGATGATATTGGGACGGATATGTGTTATTATAGGTGCTGAAATAGTATGGCATGAGATGCCCTTGGAGTAAATTGACATGAGAATTTCCGTAAACGCAGACAACCGGGAATACAGCGTACAGATAGGTCCCGGCATGATAAAGGAAGAGGGCCTGTTCACCGGCTTCCGCAGGGCGGCGGTGGTGACGGACGAGACTGTGGCAAAACTGCACCTCGATACCATCATGGCCACGCTGGAGCGGGCAAAGGTCAGAGCCGGCAGCATCATACTGCCCCCCGGCGAGGAGATAAAGAGCCGCGACAGGCTTTTCGACATATATTCCGGCCTTATGGACAACCTGATAGGCCGCTCGGACGCGGTAATAGCCTTTGGCGGCGGCACCGTAGGGGACGCGGCGGGGTTTGCCGCAGCCACGTACAGGCGGGGCGTGCCACTCGTACACTGTCCCACCACGCTGCTGGCCCAGGCGGATTCCTCCATCGGGGGAAAGGTGGCCATAGACCATCCCCGGGGCAAAAACCTCATAGGCACATTCTACCAGCCCGTACTGGTGGTGACAGATACAGCCCTCCTTTCCACACTGCCCAGGGAGCACCTCGCCTCCGGCATGGCTGAGGTCATAAAGTGCGGCGCCATATCCTCGGGCGACCTTAACTCAGGGGAGGACGACCTCACCCGAACCGTATACCGCACCGCCATGATAAAGGCGGGCTACGTTCAGACTGACCCCAAGGATACCGGCATTCGCCGGGAGCTGAACTTCGGCCACACCATAGGTCACGCGCTGGAGCGGGCAAGCGGCTTTGAGCTGCTGCACGGCTGCGGCGTATCCATAGGCATGGTAGCCATGGCAAAAATAGGCGAGAGCATGGGGCTGACCGAGCCGGGCACGGCGGAGCAGCTCATATCCGCCCTTTCCGCCGCCGGGCTGCCCACAGAGATGGAGAATATAGACAAAGATGCCTTCCGCTCCGCAATGCTTCTGGATAAGAAGGGGGACGGCGAAACCGTCAACGCCGTGTTCCTGAAAAAGATCGGACAGGCTGCCGTGATCGCCATGCCCATAGGGGAGCTTTGCGACAGGGCGCTGAGTCTGGCCCGATGACGCGGTTTTCCGGGCGGCCCCATGGCTCCGTGACAGCCATACCCTCAAAGAGCGCCGCACACAGATACATGATATGCGCCGCCCTGGCCCAAGGCAGAAGCGTCATACGGGGTCTGCCGGGGGAGCTGCCGGACGACCTGACCGCTACCCTCGACTGCATACGCGCCCTCGGGGCCGCAGCCGTATTCCGGGACGACACCCTTGAAATAACAGGCATAAATGCAAAGCCGGACGTCCTCCGCCTTGACTGCCGGGATTCCGGCGCCACATACAGGCTGCTTTACCCCGTTGCTCCCCTCATTGGGGGGAGGGCGGAGTTTATGCTGTCACCGTCGCTGGCCGCCCGGCCAATGGAGCCCGTAACAGAGCTTCTCAAAAGCAAGGGTGTAGCAGCGGAGAAGCTCAGCGTCTCCGGGAGCTTCGGCCCCGGGGAGTTTCCCATAAGGGGAGACGTTTCTTCCCAATATATAAGCGGGCTGCTGCTGGCGCTGTCGCTGCTGGAGGGGGAAAGCCGCATACGGCTCACCACTCCCCTACAGAGCAAAAGCTACGTCGAATTGACCCGCGCTTCGCTCTCCGCATTCGGCGGCGAGAGCCAATGGATGGGCCAGGACACCATACTGGTAAAGCCCCGGCGGCTCAAGGCCGCGGACGTGACCGTTGAGGGGGACTATACCCACGCATCGCTGTTTTTAGCGGCGGGCGCGGTATACGGTCCCGTAACCGTGACGGGCCTGGACCCCGGTTCCATACAGGGAGACAGGGCAATGCTCAGCATACTGGACCGCATGGGGGCAAGGGTGGATATGGGCGGCGGCAGCGTCACGGTATCCCCCGGCCGGCTTCGCGGTATAGACGTAGACGTATCCGACACTCCGGATCTTGCCCCCGCCATAGCGCTGGCGGCTCTGGCGGCAGAAGGCAGCACCGTGGTCAAAAACGGCGGGCGGCTGCGCTTCAAGGAGTGCGACAGGATAAGCGCCATCGCAACCGAGCTTAAAAGGCTGGGGGCGGATATAGATGAGGCTCCCGACGGATTCACCATAAGGGGCGGCGGGAAGCTGCACGGCGCAGCCTGCCTCTGCCATAACGACCACCGCATAGCCATGCTTTTGATAATGGCGGCGGGCCTTTGCGGCGGGATAGAGCTTAATGGGGCGGAGTGCGTCAGCAAATCCGCGCCGGGGTTCTTTGATGAATACAGACAGCTGGGAGGCAGCATATCATGAGGCCATGGGGAAGCATAAAGCTTGATATCTACGGCGGCTCACACGAAAAGCGGGTGGGCCTTACCATGGAGCTGCCAAAGGGGCTGAGGCTGGACGGGGAAATCATTTCCCGGGACATTGAAAGGCGAAGGGGCGTAAGCAAAAAAGGCGTTACCTCCCGGACGGAGGCCGACGTTCCAATATACATTTCCGGCGTGCGCGGCGGCGTGACCACGGGAGATACGCTTCGTGTGGAATTTGAAAATTCGGACTTCAGACCGAAGGATTACGCGGACATATCCTCACTGCCCCGTCCCTCCCACTGCGACTACCCGGCGTACATAAAATACGGCGGCATACCCTCCGGCGGCGGTATATTCTCCGGCCGCATGACGCTGCCTCTGGTATTCGCAGGGGCCGTGGCCCGGCAGCTGCTGATGCAAAGGGGCATGACCGTAGGCGGGCATTATTACGATATCGGCGGAGCCTGGGACTCTCCCTTCGACCCGCTGCAGGTGGACAGACATACGCTGGACAGGTTGAGAGGCTCCGACTTTCCCGTTTTGGACGTAAGCGCCCGCAGGGCCATGGAGGACAGGATAGGCGAGGCGGCGGAGCGGGGCGATTCCGTGGGCGGCAGCGTGGAGCTTTGCGCGCTGGGATTGCCCGTAGGGACCGGCGGCCCTCTATGGGAGGGGCTGGAAAGCTCAATAGCTTCAATAATGTACGCCGTTCCCGGGGTGAAGGGCGTCGAATTCGGCGCGGGCTTCCGCATGGCGGATATGCATGGCAGCGACGCCAACGACGGCATAAGGATAAAAGACGGCAAAATAGCCTTCGAGAGCAATAATTCCGGCGGCATAAACGGCGGCATGGCCAACGGCGCGCCTGTGCTTCTCAGGGTGGCTTTCCGGCCTACCCCTTCCATAACTCAGCCCCAGCACACGGTAAACCTGCGGGAGCTGCAAAACGCCCGGATAACTGTAGGGGGCAGGCATGACAGCTGCATAGCCCTCCGGGGCCTGGCTGCGGCGGAGGCGGCGCTGTGTTTGGGAATATTGAACTGCATGGAGGGGCTATGATATACCTCATTGGCATGATGGGCTGCGGCAAGACCACCAAGGGCCGCGCCGCGGCGGAGGCGCTGAAGCTGCCCTTTTACGATATCGACGAAATCATTCAGCGTAGTTCCGGAATGACGATACCCGAAATTTTTAAGGAATACGGCGAGGCGCATTTTAGAAAGATGGAGCAAAAAGCGCTGTTTTCCCTGGGAAACCAGCCCTGCGGCATAGTCTCCACGGGGGGCGGCATAGTGTGCCGGGGTGAGAATATACAATTCATGCGCCGCACCGGTGATATAATCTGGATATTCCGCGATATCGAAGAAACCGTGGCGGATATAGACGCCGCAGACAGGCCGCTCCTTTCTGGCGGAGCGGGCAGGCTCCGGGAGATATTCGCACAGCGGCGGCAGCTCTATGAGGACGCCGAGCGTCATAACGGGGAACTGTTTTCCGGCAGCGCGGAGGATCTTGCCCGGCTTATTTCTTTAAAACTGAGGAGATAACACTTACCGTATGACTACAAAACGCATGACACGCATCGCCCTCTGCGCGGCCCTTCTCGCCCCCTGCGCATGGCTGTCGATACCCACTCAGCCCCCCTTCACCATGCAGACCTTCGGCGTTTTCCTGACGCTCCTGCTTCTGGGCGCAAGGGACGGGGCCATAGCCATAGCGCTGTACATACTGCTGGGCGCTATGGGCGCGCCGGTGTTTTCCGGCTTTAACGGCGGCATGGGGGCGCTTCTCGGGCCCACCGGCGGCTACATAGTTGGCTTTCTGCTCATATGCCCCATCTATGGCCTGCTCTGCCGCAATAAGGCGGGGCTTTTGGCTAAGGCGCTGGCGCTGTTCCTCGGCCTGCTGGCCTGCTATGCCTTCGGCACCCTCTGGTTCGTAAAGGTTTACGGCGACACGAAGGGTCCCATAACGCTTCTTGCCGCCCTCTCCAAGTGCGTATTTCCCTTCATAGTGCCGGACATCGCCAAGCTGGCGCTGGCTCTGTGGGCAGGGAAAAGGCTGGAAAAATATAGGCAATAAAATAATAAATATCCCACGGCTGCGCCGCGGGATATTTATTTTGTACTTCATCAATAAAAAGTTGCGACCTCCTGCTCGGGCTTTTCGGCGGGCTCCACTGAGATTATGTTTAGTACCGGGCCCTTGCGCCCGTAAAACTTGCTGAAGCGCAGCTCTATCTTTGCAGTCACCGTGCCCCAGGTGCGGTTCTTCAGCTTGTTTGCGTCCAGCCACTTGCATACCAGGCCGCTGTACTGTATGTCCTGCACGCAGCAGGTCATGACGTGACGGCCCGCCACGAACATGTTGTCGGGCATTTTGGCGTTTTTGGCTATGAGGGCCTTGAAGCGCACCGTCTTGCCCGAATACTTTTCCATCTCCTCGGACATGTCCCTGTACCAGAGGGCATAGTCGCTGTCCTCTATGACTATGGGGTCGGCGTTCACGTCGAAGGGCAGGGGGTCTTCTATCTCGTCGTACTCTACCCTCCCGTCAGGGTACTCGTAGGCGATGTTCACACGGCGGGACACGCCGCGGATTACCTTGTGTATCTCCATCTTGTCAAGGTCCGGCGTGGCGCGGTTGAGCACTATGAGCTCGGCTGTCATCAGCTTGTCCACCATAAGGCTCCTCATGTTGGCGTTGTAGCTGAGGAAGCACCGGGCATCCGCAAACATGAATTCCTGATAGACTATCCAGTTTTCCGGCATGGCCTGAGCAAGGTCGTTCAGGTTCCACATGCCGTTGTACTCTATGAGCACCCGCTCGGCCTTTGCTTTTTTCGCCAGCTCGTTCAGGTAATCGGCGTTTATCTGCTCCGGGGAATCTATCTCCTGTATCAGTATGTTCTTTCCGCCGCCAGGGAACCTTGAGGGGTCCAGCTCCTCAATGCCCTCCTCGCACTGCAAAAGCAGCGTCTTTTCGCCGGAATTGAACCTTTCGTCCTCCAACGTCTCCTGCATAAAGCGGGTCTTGCCCCCCTCCAGGAAGCCGGTGAACATGTATACTGGGATCTCCTTCATAAAGCGCTTACGTTCCCTTCATCAGACGCCGAACAGCTCGGAAAGCTCATGCTCGTTGAGCTTGGAGCCTATGACGCAGAGGCGGCCCATAACGGAAGCGGAGCCTGTGCGTATATTGCTCTCGCCGGGCACGTAGTCGAAGTGTATCCAGCAGCCCTCGCCCTTTACTATGCCCTTGGCGCGCAGCACGGCGCCGTACTTCTCCCCATCGTCCAGCGCCGCAAGGTCTGCCTTGAGTTCGTCCATGGTAAAGGCCTTGGGAGTCTCCACTCCCCAGCTGGTAAACACCTCATCGGCATGGTGATGGTGGTGATGGCACTCGCATTCGGGATCGTCGCACTCCCCGCCGTCGTGATGGTGATGATGCTCATGCTCTTCGCCGTCATCGCCGTCATGATGGTGGTGGCCGCAGCACTCGTGCTCATCGTCGTCATCGTCGTGATGGTGATGTCCGCAGCACTCGTGCTCATCGTCGTCATCGTCATGGTGGTGATGCTCATGCCGGCTCTCCTCCCTGAGAAGCTCAAGCTCTGCCTCAAGGGTGTTGCGCTTTTCCATGGCCTCCAGTATCTGGGCGCCTGTCAGCTCGCTCCAGGGGGTGACTATGAGGGAGGCATTCGGGTTGTGCTCCCGGAGAAGGGCTATATCGGTATTCAGCTTATCCGGGCTTATCTCGCCGGTGCGGCTGAGTATAATTGCGTTGGCGTGCTCTACCTGGTCGTTGAAGAACTCCCCGAAGTTCTTCATGTACATCTTGCACTTGTTTGCATCCACAACGGCCGTGAAGCTGTTGAGCTGCAGGGCGTCAGAGCCTACGTTCTGCACCGCCCGTATAACGTCGCTGAGCTTGCCCACGCCGGAGGGCTCTATAAGTATGCGGTCGGGGGCGTACTCGTCCACAACCTTCCTGAGCGCCTTGCCGAAGTCGCCTACCAGGCTGCAGCAGATGCAGCCGGAGTTCATCTCGGTAACCTCTATCCCGGCGTCCTGCATGAAGCCGCCGTCTATGCCTATCTCGCCGAATTCGTTCTCTATGAGCACCAGCCTTTCGCCCTTGTAGGCCTCGGCTATGAGCTTCTTTATAAGGGTGGTCTTGCCAGCGCCCAGAAAGCCGGAAAAAATATCAACCTTGGTCATTTGCTTTTACATCTCTTTCCCTAAGTTTTTCTTATTTGAAAAGGGCAGCCCCTTCCCAACTTTGTATTATAGACCAGCCCACGCCGATTATTCAAGCTGTTTTGCCCAACTTCACAGCCTGTTGACAATGTTTCTTGAAGATAAGCTCCGATGTTGGTATTATTATTATGCAAATACACAAAAGGAGCCGTTCCCAATGAAATCCCCTCTGGAAGAAGTCACTCATACAGATAACATAAAGCTTTCCGACGACGGGCGCTCGGTGGTGATAATCGATCAGACGCTGCTGCCCAACAGGCTGGAATACATAGCGCTTACCACAAGAGAGGAGATGTTCGAGGCGATAGCCATGCTCCGCGTGCGCGGCGCCCCGGCAATAGGCATATGCGCGGGCTACTGCGCCTACTGCCTGGCCCTTCAGGCCCCCCACGATTCCTTCGACGATTTCTACGACCACTGGGTGGAGGACTGCCGCTATCTCAACGGCTCCCGCCCTACGGCGGTAAACCTCAGCTGGGCGCTGAACCGCATGCTGGACGCCGCTGAGGATCACCGGGATATGCCTGTGGAGGCGGTGCTTTCGGCGCTGAAGCGGGAGTGCCTTGCCATACACAGCGAGGATATGGAGATGTGCCGCAAAATATCCGAATACGGCCTTTCCCTCCTTCACGATGGGGACGGGGTGCTGACCCACTGCAACGCCGGGCCCTTGGCCACCTCCCGCTACGGCACGGGGCAGGGGCCGCTGTTCCTTGCAAAGGAGCGGGGCATGGATATAAGGGTATTCGCGGACGAGACCAGGCCCCTCCTGCAGGGCGCCCGGCTTACGAGCTTTGAGCTGTACAACGCCGGCGTGGACGTCACCCTTATATGCGACAGCATGGCGTCAATAGTCATGAAAAACGGCTGGGTGCAGTGCTGCATGGTGGGCTGCGACAGGGTAGCCGCCAACGGCGACACAGCAAACAAAATAGGCACCAGCGGCGTAGCCATACTTGCAAAGCACTACGGCATACCCTTCTACGTGCTGGGCCCTACCTCCACCATAGATATGAGCTGCACCACAGGGGAGGACATAAATATCGAGCTCCGGGACGGGGAAGAGATCCGGAGCAGATTCTTCGCGGAGCCCGTGGCGCTGCCCGATGTCAAGTGCTACAACCCCGCCTTCGATGTGACGGACAATTCGCTTATCTCCGCCATTATCACGGAAAAGGGCATATGCCGCCCGCCCTACTCCGAGAGCTTAAAGATGCTTTTTGAAGATCAGCCCCTATAAGGCCCGTAAATACTCAAAAACCCCCGGGGTTGATAAGGGGCCGCAGCCCCTTATGGCTTTATTCGGATTTGGCGAC
>ERZ779877.1307-NODE-1307-length-21906-cov-5.170656_pt1 | contig 21906 bp, 26 predicted proteins | sample MGYA00511556_ERZ779877 | MGnify/ENA primary metagenome ERZ779877 (study PRJEB29588, sample SAMEA2159338) | human gut metagenome | biome: human gut; feature: human-associated habitat; material: faeces | place: Denmark | collected 2008/2010 ...
TTGCAGATCCGTCACGGGGCTGCAAGCCGTTCCTCTGCTCCCGATAGCACCCAAAGGGCAAAATCTCAGTTTATCAAGACCCGACAGCAAGGCAAAAAGACGGTTAAGACTACCGCCCGAAATACAGAAAAGACGGTCAAAGCAAGCGCAAAAGGTACGGTCAAGACCACTCAGAAAAGCGTTAAGACCGCACACGCTACCTCTAAGGCGGCTATCAAAACAGCCGAGCATTCCGCCAAAGCAACGAAGGCAGCGGCAAAGGCTTCGGCAAAAGCGGCTCAAAGGGCTGCGCAGGCAGCAAAAGCCACCGCCAAGGCTACGGTTACAGCGGTGAAAGCGGCGGTAAAAGCTACGATTGCCGCAGTTAAAGCGATTATTGCAGGCGTCAAGGCGCTTGTAGCTGCCATTGCCGCAGGCGGTTGGATTGCCGTCGTGATTATTATTGTTATCTGTCTGATTGCCTTGATTGCAGGCTCGGTGTTCGGTATTTTCTTTTCGGGCGAGGACTCTGGAAACGGTATGACAATGCAGAGCGTTGTACGGGAAATCAATGCTGAATACGATACCCGTCTTGACGAAATCCAAAGCAGCACGACCTATGATGTTCTGGAAATGTCGGGCAGTCGTGCGGTCTGGAAAGAGGTGCTCGCAGTTTATTCTGTAAAGACTGCCACCGACCCAGACAATCCGCAGGAAGTGGCAACGATGGACGAGGGTAAAAAGCAGCTTTTATCGGGTATCTTCTGGGAGATGAACGAAATCAGCAGCAGGACAGAAAGCAAGACCGAAACCCAGATAACCGAGAGCGACGACGGTCACGGGAATATCGTGCAGACCGAAACCACCGTTACACGGACTTATCTCTATATCACGGTCAGTCACAAGACCGCTGATGAAATGGCAGACCAATACGGCTTTAATGAGGAACAGCGGCAGCAGCTATCGGAATTACTTGCCGAGGAAAACAATTCGCTCTGGTCTGCGGTGCTTTACGGTATCTCTGTTGGTGACGGTGAAATCGTGACCGTTGCCTTGTCGCAGGTCGGCAATGTGGGTGGTCAGCCCTATTGGTCTTGGTACGGCTTTGACGGGCGTGTAGAATGGTGCGCCTGCTTTGTAAGTTGGTGTGCGAATGAGTGCGGCTATATCGACAGTGGCGTGATACCAAAATTCGCAGGCTGCGTCAACGGGGTGCAATGGTTCAAAGACCGTGGGCAATGGCAGGACAACGACTTTGAGCCGCCGGCAGGTCAAATCATCTTCTTTGATTGGGAGTGCGACGGCGAAGTAGACCACGTGGGCATTGTAGAGAAGTGCGAAAACGGCATTGTCTACACCGTTGAGGGTAACTCTGGCGACGCTTGCAGGCAGAAGCAATACGCTGTCGGCAGCAGCGTTATCTATGGGTACGGTATTCCTGCCTATTAAAAAAGGGCAAAAGAAAAACAGAGGTTTTTCTTTCCTCTGTTTACTCTTTTGCCTTACATAAACCGTTGACGGTTGCTTCTACAATGGACAGTTCTTTATCATCTAAATTGTCGAGCTGTGCGTCTAAGCGTCTGCGGGCGGAACTTTTATTGACTTCTTTATTGGGGAATATGTACTCGTCAACCGAAATGTTGAACATTGTCATAAGCTGAATAAACAGCTCCAGACTCGGCTTTTGCCCCTCATTTTCAATCGCCTGTAAATGCCTTGGGTCGTAGTCAACGATACGGGCAAGCTGTTCTCTTGTCATACCCTGTGCTGTTCTGGCTTTCTTGATAGCCAGACCGATTGGCGTAAAATCGAAGTCAAAATCATTATTTCTTTCGTCCATAAGCTCACCACCTTGTACCTGTAAAATCGTACTATATATATTTTACAGAAACGAGGCTTCTTATGAAACGGTCTGAAATCTCTTGCAATAGGATATTAAACCTCTTATATCAGGCGATTAAAGTTCATAATTGCATACTTGATACTGCTCGGCAAATCAATTATAATAAATGTTGTCATACCGTGTCAGGTTTTTGATGGTATCTTATTATCAAAGGAGAATAAGACAATGCAGGAAAGCAGGTTGTTTAAGATAGTATATCACTTACTTGATAAAGGTCGGGCTACTGCCTCAGAACTGGCGGAAAAGTTTGAAGTATCTGTAAGAACGATTTATAGAGATATTGATGCTTTAAGCGGCGCAGGTATTCCTATTTATGCGGAAGCGGGGCGAAATGGCGGCATTTATTTAATGAATGACTTTGTTATGGATAAAGCTGTGCTTACCGAAGAAGAAAAGCGAGAAATTCTAACAGCCTTGCATAGCATCAATTCCACAAGCAATATTGACAACAGCCAAATACTGCAAAAACTCTCTGCGATATTTAATGTCGGTTCAGAAAGCTGGCTTGAAGTGGATTTTTCCAGATGGGGCAATAACGGAACTGATAATACAAAATTTGAATTGCTGAAATCGGCAGTAATTCAACAAAGGTGCGTGAAAATAACCTACGCCAACTCCTATGGAACGATTAGCGAGAGAATTATCCAACCGTTAAAAGTGTTATATAAATCTATGTCGTGGTATTTGAAAGCGTACTGTACGGAAAAACAGGACTATCGCATTTTTAAGCTGACTCGCATTATAACATTGGAAGTGCTTGCAGACACTTTTGATAAAAAGTCTTTTCCAGAATTAGATGAGATGTCGGGGCAAGTTTATAGTACAATCGTACTGCGCTTTGCCAAAGAAATCTCGTATCGTGTTTATGATGAATTTGATAATACTCAAATAAGCACAGAAGAAAATGGGGATTTAATCGTATCTGTTGAAATGCCAGAAGATGAATGGTTAATCGGGTATTTGTTATCATTCGGAACACAGGTGGATATTGTAGAGCCTGCGCATCTCAAGGACATCGTTGCAAAGCAGGCAAAAAGTATCTATGAAAAATATAAATCTTGACACAGGGTGTCAGTATAAGTGTGGTACAATCTACTCGCAAATTAGAATAAATGGAGATTTATAAGGAGAACATTATGGCTTTTGATTTCAAAAAAGAATACAAAGAGTTTTATATGCCGAAGAACAAACCAGAGATTGTTACTGTTCCGAAAGCTAACTACATTGCTGTACGAGGAAAAGGAAATTCTAACGAGATTGACGGTGCTTATCAGCGGGCAATCAGTATCCTATACGCTGTTGCTTACACGCTGAAAATGAGCTATAAAACAGAGCATAAAATCGAGGGCTTTTTTGAGTATGTCGTTCCTCCTTTGGAGGGGTTTTGGTGGCAGGATAATGTTGATGGTATAGACTACGCTGATAAAACTGCATTTAACTGGATTTCTGTCATTCGCCTGCCAGAATTTGTTACTCAAAAGGATTTTGAATGGGCGGTAGAAACCGCATCCGAAAAGAAAAAGCTCGATTGCTCATCGGCGGAATTTCTGATCGTTGATGAGGGCTTGTGTGTTCAAATAATGCACATAGGCGCATTTGACGATGAACCGCAAACGGTAGCGTTAATGGATGAATATATAGCGCAGAACGGTTATGAAAATGATATAACCGAAAGCCGATTGCATCACGAAATTTACTTATCAGATGCACGGAAAGTAGCACCAGAAAAATGGAAAACCGTTATTCGCCATCCAATTAAAAGGTTAAGGTAACTATCATAAATTTGCTATTGTTCCTGTGAATTGATTGCCATCATTTCATCGGCTCGGCTGTCTTTTTTCTTGTTAATGTTTGCGTCTTGCCGTATATGTTTTCAAGTATAAACGGATATGCAGATGCCATATAGTTTATGAAGCGAAAAACCAACGCAAAGATAAAATGCTACGCAAAGTAGCATAAAAAACCGAAATGTAATCCATACTTGCTTGTAATGCAAAACCCTTTTTCCTATACTTGAATCTGCCAACGAGAATGGCGGAAGCTGCTTCATATCCAAGTGAAGCAGTCAAAAAATTTTATGAATAAACAAGGAGGTCACAGGTATGACACTTGCAGAAAAACTGAAATCCATCCGCAAGCAAGCAGGAATGTCACAGGAGCAGTTAGCAGAAAAGCTCGGCGTTTCAAGACAAGCAGTTACGAAATGGGAAACAGACGCAGGCATCCCCGATATTGAGAATGTTATTGCAATTTTCACTTTTATAATAAATTGGGCTTTCGCACTTCATCCGATTTCGGCATTTTTCCGACAAGCGGATACCCGATGAAAGAGCCACGGTGTATGATGTGCAAAGAACTGTATCCCAAAGCTCTAAGCGGAATTACAGGGTATGTTGTTTATGATATGTACTGCAATGCCTAACGAATAATACATAAAATACAGCCAGAGGGCTTTTGCTTGATTTATAGGCGGCAATATATTCGGCAAAAATCCGAAATCTAAGGGCGTTTTTGGCGGCTGCAACCGTCGGTTGACATATTGAATGGTCTGGATTGGTGGTTAGCAACTTCGCAAAATGCTAAAATATGAGCACAACAATCAACTCAACAGGAGGATGAATATGATTTTTGCCGATAAACTTATACTGCTGCGAAAAAAAGCAGGTTGGTCGCAAGAGGAACTGGCTGACCAAATGAATGTAACACGACAGTCTGTTTCAAAATGGGAAGGAGCGCAATCTGTTCCAGACCTTGAAAAAATGCTGCGTCTTTCCGAACTGTTCGGAGTAAGCACCGATTATTTACTGAAAGACGAAATTGAAGAAGCTGAGCACATAGACTCGTCCGATGATACGCCGTCACTAAGGCGTGTATCCATGGAGGAAGCAAACGCTTTTCTTTCCGTAAAGCTGCGGACGGCTAAAACAATAGCGTATGCCGCCTTTTTGTGTATCTTATCTCCGATTGCCCTTTTGATATTGAGTGCAATCAGCGAAAGTACGGCAGGTGTCTTGAACGAAAATATTGCGAATGGAATCGGAATGATTGTTCTTATCATTCTTGTAGCAATAGCCGCCGTGATGTTTATATCAAGCGGCAGCAAAACCGCCCCATTTGCCTATTTGGAGAAAGAAAAGTTTGAAACCGAGTATGGCGTGAGTGGAATGGTAAAAGAGCGCAAAACGCAATACAAGGATTTGCACACAAAGAATAACATTGCAGGAACTTGTCTGTGTATTGCTGCCCTAATTCCTCTTTTTATCGGAGCGATAATTAACGCCGATAGCGACCTGTTTCTAACGATTATGCTTTCACTTTCATTTCTCATTGCGGGAGTAGGCGTGATTTGCTTTATCAAGACGGGTATTATATGGGCGAGCTATGAAAAGCTGTTGCAGGAGGGCGAATATTCTAAAGAGAACAAGGAAAGACCATCCTTTTCAGCAGCTATCTATACGGCGTATTGGGTAATTGCAACGGCAGTTTATTTGGGGTACAGTCTGTCATCAAATAATTGGGGGCAGAGTTGGATAATTTGGGTCGTTGCAGGAGTGATATTTCCTGCTGTCATTGCCATTACTAATGCCTTTGAGAAGAAATCAAAATGAAATTTTAGGAGGACATATTTATGAAGAAATTTAGGACAATCGTATCGCTGATTGCAATGGTACTTGCAGGTGTGGTCGGCTTTTTTCTCGGCTCAGCATTAGAAAGTGCTTTCGGCGGTGCAATTCTCTTTTCGCTGATTGTCGGGATTGCTTGTGTGGTTTACACGGTGGACAACCAGAGCGAGTAATCACTTTCAATCAGCCTAACATTTGTGATTTTGCTGTGAGCAGACCTTAGTAAACCCAAAGCAGTTAAATACTGTCAGAGTAGTGGCGGCAACGAGTTTGTGAACTTTTTGTTTGCCTCTTGACAAAACGGGTCTACAAGTGTTAGACTATAAGCAGAGGTCTAATGGTTGTAGACCTGCAAGGAGGATTATAATGAAAAATTACAGACTTGGAGATATGGAGCTGGAGTTTGCCAACTTAATCTGGGAAAATGAGCCGATTTCCTCTGGAGGATTGGTACAGCTTTGTGAGCAGAAATTCTCTTGGAAGAAATCCACTACATATACGATGCTGAAGCGTCTTTGTGATAAGGGCATTTTTCAAAACAATTCGGGCAATGTCGTTTCTGTCCTTTCAAAACAGGAGTGGTTTACGAAGCAAAGTGAGGGCTTCGTGGAAGAAACATTCAACGGTTCTTTGCCGCAATTCTTAGTGGCGTTTACCCGCCGCAAAAAGCTCTCAAAGCAAGAAATCGCTGAAATACAGAAAATCATCGACCAAAATGCAGAGGAATGACTATGAGCGACAAAGTATTTCTCGATATTGTAAATATGAGTATTACGGGCAGCTTCGCCATCTTAATTATTATACTGGCACGGCTGCTGCTGAAAAAAGCTCCAAAGGTTTTCTCCTACGCATTGTGGTTTGTTGCCTTTTTCCGCCTGCTTGTCCCCGTTTCCTTTGAAAGCGTTTTGAGCATATTGCCGTTCAACACAACGCCGCTTTCTACGGATATGCTTTACATTGAAACCCCTTATGTGGAAACGGGTATAAAAGCAATAGACAGCGTAATCAACCCTGTTGTAGCAACTGAGGTTTTCGGTTCTACCGCAAATGTATATCAGATATTTACCTTTTGGGGAAAGATTATATGGTTCATCGGCGTTTTTGCGTTTTGCCTGTATAGCATACGCTCATATTCCAGACTCAAAAAGAAATTACAGAGTGCCGTCCTTCTTCGGGATAATATTTATATTTCGCAAGTAATCAGCACGCCCTTTGCGCTTGGATTGCGAAATCCAAAAATATACTTGCCGAGCAATTTGGCTGACGCACAGGAATATGTAATTGCCCACGAACAGACGCATCTCGCTCGGCGTGATAACCTTGCGAAGATATTAGGATATGTTGTTCTTATCCTGCATTGGTTTAACCCTCTTGTGTGGCTTGCGTTCAAGCTGTTCGTTACCGATATGGAAATGTCCTGCGATGAAAGCGTAATCAGAAATTCAAAGGAGGATATTCGCAAAGAATACAGCCGGTCGCTTTTAGAGCTTTCTATTGAAAAAAGCACACTTGGCGTACCGATGGCGTTTGCCGAGGGAAATCCCAAAGAAAGGATAAAGAATGTTATGAAATCAAACACGAAAAAAATCATTGGATTTGCAGGTTTAGGGGCGGTAATTCTAATTGCGGTCATTTCAATATGCCTTATTCCTAACCGTCCGCAGTATGCGACGGCAAAGGATGCTATTACGGGCATTCCCGCAATAGCTACGCAGTCCGCAACTCATGCCGCAATAAAGACCGCCGATGGAAATACGACTATTACAGACAGTGAAGACTTCAATCAACTGCTGACCTTCATAGAAGGTATTGAGGTCAACACGAAAGAAGTCAAGAGAGGCTCTTGGAATGACAGCGAGGGAAATAATAAAATTACATTTTACCGAGCAGACAATTCTATGGACTCCGTAATCAGCTTCACTTCTGATTATTCTAAGATTTGGATTGAAACAAACGCAACGCTTTCTTTCACATATAGTGTCAAAGACCCAGCAGAAGTGCAAAAGGGACTTGCGGCTTTCCTTGGCAACAATAGCTAAGGCAATCTTGCGTTTGTGAGTCGGAGGAAATATGCCTAATGCAAAAAGAAAAGTTTATACTATGCCCTATCTACGGCAACAAAACAAGGGTGCAGATACGGGAAGATACAGAGTTAAAGAATTTTCCTTTGTTCTGTCCCAAGTGCCATAAGCAGACATTGATAAATGCAAAGCAACTGAATATCACAAAAGCAGAAGTGCCAGACGCTAAGACGCAGAGCCGATGAACTTGTGAGATACCTCACAGCTCGTCGGCTCTTTTTTCATCAATAAATTTGGCAGCACAGCCCACCAAATAAAAAAAACGGTGCTTTGGTGGGCTGCTCTGTCACGCCCAAACAAAAATAGCTCAGCCCTCTAAGCCCGTTTAAGGTTTGGAGGGATTTTTTATGTGTTGGTCTAATATGACCGCAACGCTGCTCATCAGAAGCAGCGGATACATATAGAGTGTCACGCAGGAACGAGGATAATCTGTTAAAAAAATCCTCGCCTGCTCGTGGCACTCTTATGGTTTTCAAATAGAGATTACATTTCTATGTCATAGGTATAGTTATGCTTATTGCCGCAGAGGTCTTTGTACCTTTGCGGCTTTTTGTTTGCCTTGCTTTTCTTTGATACAGAACAAGTCCGTATCTGGCGTTGGCTGCCGCAGTCCGCCTGCCAATCTGAGTTTTCAAAAAAATTCAGATTGGAGGAAACAGTATGGCGTACAACAAAGCCAGAGAAGAAAAGAAATGGCGGCTCTGGAAAGAAGCCGAGGAAAAACAGTTACGGAGCTTGGGGGTTAATGAGGACGATATAGAAAAGCTCCGTGTTCACGATTGGGCGATTTTCAATTCCGACAGGCGTTACTATCAGCGTATGCAGGAAACAGGTACATACCTTGAAGATGTCGCAGCAGATATGACACAGCCCGAAATAAAAACGGTCGAGGACTTTCTGGACAATATCGAAAATCAGCAGCTTTATCAAGTGCTGATTAAGGTGGATAGGCTTACCTTACAGGCGATTTTATTGCAAATACAAGGTTATTCCATTGCCGAAATCGCTGCCATTCTCGGTATGAAAGAGGATACCGTCTATAAGCGGTTAGGAAGGCTGAAGCAAAAAATTAAAAAACTTTTGGGATAGTGTCCAAAAAAGCACTTTCCCACGGGCTACAGGGTGAGAGGACAAAACCTCTCGCCCTGTTTTCCTTTGTGTGGCGAAAACGGGATTGCTCTTTGAAAACCGAATACCCATTCGCCAAATACCTTCTCTTTGTGATTGTGATGAGCATAAGCGTGTCGAGAGGTACGCCATAACCTGCCGTAAAGCAGAGAGCGATAACTACCTACTCAAAATATCGGGCAGCTCCCGATTTCGCCATAACCCACAAAGAGGACAATGATACTCCCGTCCAGTCACAGTCCGAGCGTGATAAAACCGTCGCAGGCAATGAGGGCGGCTCTGTCAGAACGACAGTTGGGGTGAAACTCCCGTGGCGTCAGTCCGCTGCTGACCGTTTGGCGACTTCCCAATAGCATTTCGGGGTGTCGAGGACAAATTGAAATGCTTTCTCATAGCAGCCAGACGCAGGGCGGTCATAAGAACAGAGAGATTGTTTACGCTCTCCCGACCTTAAATACTTCCTTGTGTTTGGCTGTCTACATAGGCAGAAAAACTCTGCCTAAATCATATTGGGAGGTCAAACACAATGGAATTGACTATCAAGCGTGGCGATATTTATTATGCGGAGTTAAATCCCGTTATCGGCTCGGAACAGGGCGGCACAAGACCTGTACTTATCATTTCCAACGATATAGGCAACAAGCATAGCCCTACGGTCATTATCGCTCCTATCACAAGTCGGATACACACAAAAGCAAAACTACCTACGCACACCTTAATTAAAGACTTCGACGGTCTGGATAAGAACTCGATTATATTGTTTGAACAAATCCGCACCATAGACAAACAACGCCTGCGTAAATACATTGGTATGTTACCGACAGTCATAATGGCAAGAGCCGACAAAGCTCTTGCCATTAGCATTTCTTTAAGGAGGACTGCGAATGAATGAGATTAGAATTGATAAGAATGTAGCAGCAATGAAACTCATTGAGATACTTCTTGCAAAAGGAATGATAAATCAAGCCACATATACAAATATCGTGAAACACGCAAATTCGCACATTTCACAGGCGGCTTGATAATCGGTATAATATACTCAGATAAAGGAATTGGAGGTATGCTTAATGAATACGGCAGCAAATGAATATAATTACAGATTTAAGCTCACGGACTATGCTCTGTTTGATAGAAACAGAGCCAGACAAGTTGGGATTTATGGTCGTGTTTCCACAGAACACGAAGCACAGTTGTCAGCATTGGAAAATCAGTTGCAATGGTACGATGACCAAGTTCGGTATCACCCGAATTGGACTGTGTATGACCGTTATATTGACGAGGGCATTACGGGAACACAGGCAAAAAAGCGACCTGCATTTTTGCGTATGCTTGAAGATGCAAGAAAAGGAAAATTCGATTTGATTGTTACCAGAGAGGTATGCCGCTTCGCTCGTAATGTTGTAGATACGCTTGTCGTGACCAGAGAATTAAAAAGCATTGGCGTCGAAGTGTATTTTATTGACGATAACATTTGGACTATGGACGGCGACGGAGAGCTTCGTTTATCACTTATGGCAACATTAGCACAGGAAGAAAGCCGCAAAACTTCTGAACGAGTAAAGGCAGGTCAGAAAATCAGCCGTGATAACGGTGTCCTGTATGGAAACGGAAATATTTTAGGGTACGACCGTGTTGGCGATACTTATGTTATCAATGAGGAACAAGCAGAAACCGTCAGAATGATATTTGACTTGTATTTGCAAGGCTTTGGGTCTATGAAAATTGCGCAGATTTTGACAGAACGCAAACGGAAAACAGCTACGGGTCTTATTAAGTGGAGCGTATCAAATATAATGAGAGCGATTAAAAACGCCACTTATACAGGGACAAAGTGCTACAACAAATCCAGAAGCAACAACTTTTTGGAGCAGAAACGAATTAACAACCTCGATATGTCAACCTATGAATATGTAAAGGGTGATTTCCCTGCTATTGTTTCACAGGAGATTTGGGATAAAGCACAGGCAATACGGGAAAGCAGAATGAAACCTGCATTAGTATCGGCGGAAAAAACCACGCACAGCAAGCGTGACTCCAGAGATATATGGGTAAATAAACTTCGTTGTTCCTGCGGCTCATCGTACAGAAAAAACAAATGGCATACCAAGTTGGACGGTAAAACTTCCTATGGCTATCAATGCTATAATCAACTCAATAATGGTATTAGGCGTAAACGAGCTGAGATTGGCTTAGACACGGAGGGATACTGCGACAGCAGAATGATAACCGATTGGAAGCTCGATTTTATGGCGAAAGCATTATTAGAGCATTTGTGGCAGGAACGAAAAGAGTCTGTGCTTATTGCGTTAGATCTTATAAGGCACTATTATAAGGAAGAAAGGACTTTGGATAATAAATCTGATGCTGCATCTATACAGGCAAGGATTGATAAGGCAAATAGCAGACTTGCTAATTTAATTGCTATGAGAGCCGACGGAGAAATTTCAAAGGACGAATATCAATCTATGAGAAGCCCTATTGATAAAGAGATTAAAGAACTCCAAAAAGCTCTTGAAGATACGCCGACAAATAAATGTTGTCCGAGAGGTCTGGATTTAGAGGGTATCCGTTCTACGCTAAACAGCCTTATTGATTTCAGCGGCAGTACGATTAGCCACGATGTTATTAATCAATTTGTTTATATGGTAACGCCGACTTCGGATACCACTTTTGATTGGTATGTTAATTTGAACGGAACGGCTGATGTAAAGGCGACCTTCACCGCAGAGGGTAGAAAGAAAAGCTGTATAATCAAATTAGAGGAAATTGAAAAGATTTCCTCGCTACATAGGAAAGAGAATGAGGACAATGCACATCTCATTAAAAACCCCATTGTTTTTGCCTTTCTGCACAGGCTGCCATCAAGGACGAGCAGTAATAATCGCACAATTTAAGTAAATAAAGCATGCTTAACGGCCACGCAGCTTCCCTGCGTGGCCGTTATTTTTCTCGGGAACAAAAAAATAACCGGCCGCAAATGCGGTCGGTTATAATTTTGCGTATCACTCCATCAGGACCCAGCAGTCGGTAGTGGGGGCCTGGCCGGAGCACATCGGAACGATGCGCATTTTGGCTTCGCCGAGCTTGACGTAATCTGCGCCCTTTGTTACGGTGTCGGCGGCGGAGGCGCTTTCGGCCGAGCAGTAGACGCGGTCGAATACCTTGAGCAGAATGTCGGCGCTCTGGCCGGTGACTTCGTCCGAGCCGTTTTGCAGGGCTGCGCTGCTCGTAAGCTGCACCGACATCTTAGTCGAGGACGAGCGCATTGCGCGCGTCACGCTTATGCCGAAGCCGGACACGGCGGTGACAGGCGTGGGCTTGACAGCCGCGCTTGAGGAAAACGCAAACTCAAAGCCGCTTGCCTCCGGCAGACGCATGCCCAAAAGGACGATCTCATCAACGCCCATTTTCGAAAGCTCGCTGCAAAGCGAGAGAATGTAACTCTTCACGGTCGCATTTGTCGGGTCGAGCCATGCGCCGTTTGAGTCGGAGTAAGCCTGCCCTGCGGTCGTTTTCAGCGCAAGCTGCGTGTATCGCGAAACGAGCGTGTTATCGACAAAGCAGCACATGCGCACGGCAACATACTTATCCTGCTCCTTCAAGGAGGACACGATGGACTTAAGATCGACCGTGCCTGCCGTGCCGTAGCCCTTGGCGATATCGGCCTGCGAATCCCAGACGAGCATTCCGGTGACGGTTTTCACGTCGAGCAGAACGCCGGTAGCATCAGGAGACTTGGATAGATACGACTCAACGCCCGAGGCTGTCACCGAGGACGCAGGGACGTATACGAGCTTGACGGCATCAAGATTTTCGCCGGCGACGGCCTTTATGTTTGAATAATCGGCCTGACCGATCTCAAGCTGCGCGTTGACAGGCTCGAAGCTCTGCTGCACGACCTCGCCGTCGTCGCTCTGGACGGGCTTTGCGCTGTCATCCTGGAGAAACGGTATCTCAAGATGCAGGCCGCTGTTTGTCACCACTATATATTTTTGCAGTCCGTAGAACAGCATGACCGCAAAGGCAATGACGGCCAGAATGATTATCGTGGCTATCAGCGCCGGGGCGGTTTTCTTGCGTTTTCCGCGGTAAAACTCAGAGTTGTTTGCCAATTAAATCAGTCCTCAATCTGCTTGATGCGGCGGACGTGCCTTTCGTCGCCGGAGAAGGGGGTGTCAAGGAAAGTGTCAACGATTTTCAGAGCAAGACCGGGGCCGACGACTCTTGCACCCATTGCGAGGATGTTCGCGTCGTTGTGCAGCCTTGTCATCTCGGCCGAGAAGCAGTCGCCGCAGAGGGCTGCGCGGATGCCCTTGACCTTGTTTGCCGTGATGGAAATGCCGATGCCGGTGCCGCAGATTATGATGCCCTTTTCGCACTCGCCGTCAGCAACAGCGTGGGCGACCGCCTTGCCGTAAACAGGATAGTCGCAGCTATCCTCGGAGTAAGTGCCGTAGTCTTTGTATTCAAGGCCGCGCGCGTCGAGGTGCTTCATGACCTCCTGCTTGAGCGCCCAGCCGCCGTGGTCGGAACCTAATGCGATCATATCTTTGTGATCCTCCAAATAAATATTACATTTTATTATCTCACTAAAAAGCGATAATTACAAGCAAATTTATCAAAACGGCCAGCTCGGCAGCCATTTGAGCAGATTTGATGCCAGCTGGGCGTTGACTCTTGCGCCGGACAGAACCGGGTAAAAGACGACAAACAGTGCGCAGGCAAGCCCCGTCAGCCCGTAGACGTTGAATTTCCAGCCCTTTGTGTTATCTTTCATTAGCCGGAACGTGCGCGCGAGCGCAAGCGCGAGGAACACCGACGAGGGAAAGTAGTGATACTCAAACGTTGTGCGCGTGATGAACACCCACGGCAGGAGCTGCGCGAGGTAGCCGATGACGATAAACAGCGAAACATCGTCGCGCCGCTTTATCGCAAACACGGTGCACATCGCCATCGCAATAAGCCCTGCCCAGCACAGCACGGGATTTAAAAATGCACCGAAGGATGAGCGCGTACCGTCCTCAAAATACTTGAGGTAGTACAGTATCGGCCGCTCATCTATCACCCACTGCCACCAGCGCGAGGAATAAGGGTGTTCGGCGTGGACGCCGGAGTGGTAGCTGAACATGAATTTCTGATTGTCCAGAACGAGGTTTGCGTAGTCGGAGGTGAAATACATGCCGACTCCGTTCATGCCGCTTGCCTGACCGTAGGGGTAATAGCTCATGTAGTATATCGCCGCCGGGACGATAACGAAGAAAACGACGCAGAACGCGCAGTTTTTGAAAAAGGCCTTCACCTCAAAATTGTGCAGCCAGTGGATGAGCCATATGACCGCAAGCCCGGCTCCGGCATAAAAGCAGGTCCATTTGCACGCGGCGCCTATGCCGAAAAACAGTCCCGAAAGCGCAAGGTCGTGTTTTCTGCCGCCGGTGATGTACATATACATGAAAAGATACATGAGCAGGATGAAAAACACGGCGTAGGTGTCGATTGTTGCAAGCCTTGTCTGCGCAAAGTGCATGAAGTCAAAGGCAAAGATCGCCGTTGCACAGGCGCAGATATCCGTCGAGCCGAACATGCGCTTTAAAAGCGTGTACAGCACCGGCAGCATAAGCACGCCGAACAGAACTCCGGAAAATCTCCAGCCGAACGGCGTCATGCCGAAAAGCTCAATGCCGATAGAGATGATGAGCTTGCCCAGCGGAGGATGTGAGACCTCGTACGGATACACGCCCTCGATGTTCTCGTACGCTGTGCGCGCGTGGTATATCTCGTCAAAATATGTGCTGTTTAAATAGCTCTGATATTCGGGCACGGTGTTCTGCTCGTCGAAAAGCTCCGGCGCGTCGGCGCATTGGCCGAAAAGCTCGCCGCCGCTGCGAACGGCAAGCTCGCCGAGGCGAACATCGCCCGATGCCGTCAGGCGGATATAGCGCGCGCTGAGTTCCTGCGATGCGTCAAGCTCAAAGTCGTTCCACTTGAACAGAGCAACATAGTTTTGCTCAAAGCTGCCGGCGTCGGAGAAACTATTGCCGTCGTCCGACAGCTCAAGGCGGTAGCTTCCTGCGTTCAGACCGGAATAGAGCATTATGCCGTCGATGCTGCGTACCTCGCCGAGATCGACCGTCACGCTCTCGCCGCTGCGAAAATCGTGGAACGACTGCGGCGCGTCGGTATCGCCGAGGCCGATAAATGCCGTCACGGTGTAGAGCGCGGTTATTATTCCGAGCGCTATCGCGTCGCGCCGGCGGAAGGCGCTTTTCGGCGCATTTTCTATCACCGCCGAGGCAGGGGACGGGCAGCCAAAGAAGAAAAGCCCTATGAAAAGCAGGATAAGTATCGGAAAAACATATGTCAGCTGCACGTTGAGCCTCCAATTCAAATAATAGTTAATTATATTAAATTGTACGCCGCTTGTCCACCGTGCGCGGCAGGTGTTTTAAAAAATTCATATATTTTTTGTTCGTGCTTGACATAATGCGGTTTTGGAGATACAATTAATCGGATAATATTTTAGACTACTGCACCCATTTGGGGAATTAGAATCGGTGCGGCTGTCATAAGACGCCCGGGGAGGCGTCTTTGCGAAAATATTAGTTTCAATTTTACGGACGGGAAGCGCTTGATGCTCCGTCTTACCCTTAAATTACACGGCAATTTTACCGAAGGGAGATCCCTTCAACTGAAAACCACCGCAAAATTCTTAAAGAATGGAGGTGTGTTTACTTTCTATGAACTTATGGTTAGCAATCGTTCTTATCGTTGCTTTTTGTGTTATAGGATTTGTCCTCGGCATGACTTACCGCAAAAAAGTCGCCGAGCGTGAGATATCCAGTGCAGAAGATGAAGCAAAAAGAATAATCAATGACGCCATAAAGAGCGCCGAGAGCAAAAAACGTGAAGCTCTCGTCGAGGCAAAGGAAGAAATACACAAAAGTCGCTCGGAGTTCGAGCGCGAGGAAAAGGCACGCCGTGCCGACCTGCAAAAGCAGGAGAGAAGACTTCAGCAAAAGGAAGAAAACCTTGACCGCAAGACCGATTCCCTTGAGCGCAAGAATGAAACTCTTGCACGCAAGATAGCCGATGTCGAAGCGCAGCAGCAGGAGATAGCTCTTATCAAGAAGAGCCAGCTCGAAATGCTCGAAAAGGTATCGGGATACACGGTCGATGAGGCAAAGGCATACCTCATCAATGCCATCAAGGACGAAGTTACGCACGAAATGGCCGTCAAGGTCAAGGAGATCGAAGCCCAGTACAAGGACGAGGCCGAGGAACGCGCACGCGAGATAATCGTAACGGCTATCCAGCGCTGTGCGGCAGACCACGCAAGCGAAGTCACCGTATCCGTCGTACCACTCCCCAACGACGAGATGAAGGGACGCATCATCGGCCGCGAAGGCCGCAACATCCGCAGCATCGAAACTCTCACGGGCTGCGATCTTATTATCGACGATACGCCCGAGGCTATCACCGTTTCAAGCTTTGACCCCGTCCGCCGCGAGGTGGCGCGTCTTGCTCTTGAAAAGCTCATTGCCGACGGCAGGATTCACCCGGCCCGCATTGAGGAAATGGTCGCCAAGGCGCAGAAGGAAGTAAACGCGACTATCAAGGCCGAAGGCGAGCGCGCGGTGTTTGAAACGAACATCCACGGCGTAAATCCCGAGATCATAAAGCTGCTCGGCCGCATGAAATACCGCACGAGCTACGGTCAGAACGTCCTGCAGCACTCTATCGAGGTCTCGCACATTTCCGGCCTTATTGCCGCAGAGCTGGGCGTTGACGTCAACACCGCAAAGCGTGCAGGCCTCCTGCACGATATCGGCAAGGCCATCGACCACGAGGTCGAGGGCAGCCATGTCTCCATCGGCGTTGATATCTGCAAGAAGTATAAAGAGAGCGAAGCTGTCATCCACGCTATCGAAGCTCACCACGGCGACGTTGAGCCGCGCACGGTCGTTGCCTGCATCGTTCAGGCCGCCGACGCCATCTCCGCATCACGTCCCGGTGCGCGCCGCGAGAATATCGAAAATTACGTCAAGCGCCTCGAAAAGCTCGAGGAGATATCCAAGAGCTTCCCCGGCATTGCAGGCAGCTATGCAATTCAGGCCGGCCGCGAGATCCGCGTAATGGTAAAGCCCGAAGATGTTTCCGAGGATCAGATGGTTCTCCTGGCTCGCGATATCGCAAAGAAGATCGAGGAAGAGCTGACCTACCCCGGCCAGATCAAAGTCCACGTCCTGCGCGAGACAAAAGCCGTCGAGTACGCAAAATAGGAGAAAAAAAGCAGAGCCATGGCTCTGCTTTTTTACGGCGAAAAATATAAAAACCGCACCAAACGGTGCGGATTGTGCTGCAAATTATGCCTGAGGAGGGTAACCAAAGAACTTGTCAAGCTTTTCAAGCTCATTATGAGTGCCGTTATCCTCATTCCAAAGAATATTGCGAATGATAGCGTAGATAAAAGTAATAGGGTTCATAAATTGTCTCCTTTCTTATAGTTTTTCTGACTATTTCCGCGGTTATGTTATCATAGCTTATCACTTATGTCAACCGATATTTGTGCAAAAAAACCGAAAATGACGATAATAAATACTTAAAATCCCATAAATTATGCACTTTAAATAAATCCGGCACAATTCGTTTAACAAAAAGCACCGCAGCGCGGTGCTTTTACATGTTCTAAAGCTTAGTACGGCTCGACTATGCCGAAAATACGATCAAGCCATGCAATCTCATCATCGGCATTGGGCTCAAATCTGAGAATTATATCACTGATAACAAAGTAAATATCAGAAATTATTGGAATATACATTGGCGTTTCTCCTTTAAATTTTATTGCAACAGCTTTTTCTTAAATCAGAAGGGCAGATTCTCAAAGAACTTATCGAGAACTTCAAATTCGTCCTTGGAGTTGGGCTCATTGTCGCCGACGATCTTCTTGATGAGGTTATAGATTGCTTTCATTCTTTTCTTCCTTTCTCTTAGTTATTAAAATTGTTTAATGACTATTTCCACCGTGATAATATCATTAAATAACCAGTTCGTCAAGGAAAATAAGAAAAATAACTAAAAAAATAGCGGAACGCGCGTTTTTAACACGCATTCCGCTGTTTTGCTGCCGATATCAAAGGTTCCAGGTCTCCACGCCTTCTTCAAGTATTTCGCCGTTGTTGTATGCCTCGACGATCTTCTGGATCGCGTGGTCGGCAAAAACGGTGCTTATCCTGTCCTCGGTGGCCTCGGGCCATTCCTCGTCGGTAAGCTCGGGTATCTGCTCGATGTTGCGCATCTGGTTGACTGCCTTGCGCCAGCGGTTCTGATTTTCAACCGTGTGGCGAACAAGCCTGTCATCGGGAGCAAGCTCGGTTACATCAAGCTTGCCGAGGACGCGGTCGATGACTATCGTGCCGTGGCCGTTTTCCTCGTTGCCGTGGGGGAAGTACCAGTAGACAAGCTGCTGGTCGTTTTCTTCTTTAAGTTTGAAAGTTACCATGTCTCATTCTCCGCTTATAATTATTGGATGATATGAGTATAACACAGCAGGCGCGAAATATCAATCAATATGAATGATGCTCTCCATAAGCTCGGCGGCGCTGACGTTGGGGTTGTGGTAATGCTCGCGCTTTACGCTCTTTTCGGTCAGAGTGATAGCCTCCTTCGGGCAGTATTGCAGACAGCTGAGGCACTGGATGCAATTTGTGCCGAAAGTGGGCTTTCCGTCAACAAAGCGGATGTTGCCCTTTGGGCAGAGCTTTTCGCACTGGCGGCAGCCGATGCACGCGTCGGTGACGGCAAATTTCTTGGCCTTGCCGACCGCAAGCTTCGGCCAAACCTTGCTCTCGAGCGCGTTAAGCCCCATTTTCGGGGGAGCTTTCTTGCTCTTTTCGCCCGCGAGAATGGACTTTACAAGCCTTTTCGCCATGCGCTCGCTGCGCTTCTGCGCCATCTTGGGCGTTACCGGCGGCAGCATGAGCTGATGGGGGAACAGCCATATGCATGAGCACTGATGGGAAAGCCCCGTCCACAGGTCGAGCTTGAACTGCTTGTCGATCTTGTGCAGGCCGCAGCCGAGATAGCCGGCGTACTGGCCGACTGCGAAGGTGTAGGCATTCGGAGAGATCCTGATGCTGCCGAGAAAGCTCTCGACGTCACCGGGCAGGCCGCCACCGTAGCAGGGGACGATAAAGCCGACGCGCTCGGCGTCTCTTACATCGGTTTTCACAGGCGCCTTGCGCATCATGATGATGTCCGTATCGCCGAGACCTTTTGCGACGTTCTTTGCAAAGTCCAGACAGTTGCCGCTGCCCGAATAGCAGAAGATAACGTTTTTGCTCATTGTTCATTACTCCCTTGTTAAAAATTCTTCATGTACCGATTGTAGCACAAAACAAAATGTGATACAATAGTACCGCAGCAAAATAATACAAAGGAGCCGAAAATGTACCACATCAAGGAAGATAAACGTGCGCAAGCCTCGGTTGAGCTTATATGCGGCGGGCTTCGGCGCTGCCTGAAGGAAAAAAGCTTTGAAAGCGTAACGATATCGGATATCCAGCGCGTATCCGGCGTAAGCCGCTCGACGTTTTACCGGAACTTTGACCGCATGGAGGATGTGCTTGCTCTTATGTGCGACAGAGTGTTTGAGGAGGCCTTTGCGTCGGATTACTCGAATATAAGCGAGGCGGTGTTCAGAACGTGGTTTCGCCATGCGGATATGATAGAGGCCGTTGTAGGCATCGGCCGAGGCGACATGCTGTACGCAAGCCTGCGCCGCTGCTCGGAAAAGCTTCGCCCCGATATCCCGGCGCTCGGCGACTCGGCGCTGCTTGACTATCTTGCGTCCATAATTGCGTCCTCGATGATGGGCATAATGATAACCTGGGTCGAGCGAGGCAAAAAAGAGAGCGAGGAGGAGCTTAAGGGCGTGATCCTGCAAAGCTTCAAGGCAATGAAATTCATCGGCCTGACATAAAAAATCTCCGACCGGACGGTCGGAGATTTAAATTACTGATATTGCAGGAAGTTTTGCCGCGGCTTGGGTCGGTATTTTACGCCCGAGACCAATCCGACTGCGGCATACATTGCGACGATCGACGAGCCGCCGTAGCTGAAAAACGGAAGCGTTATGCCGATAACCGGCGTTATGCCGATGCACATGCCTATGTTAATAAAGGTCTGGAACGCAAGCGCCGTTGCAACGCCGAAGCAGATGAGCATTCCGAACGGGCTGCCCGAGCGCACGCCGATGATGCAGCAGCGGATGATGATTATGCTAAGCAGAACGATGATGATTATGCCGGCGACCATGCCAAGCTCCTCGCCTATCGAGGCAAAGATACAGTCGGTGTGTCTTGCATTATAGCTGCTCTGCGAGAAGCTGCCCTCGCCGAAGCCCACGCCCGTCCAGCGGCCGGAGGCAAGAGCGTCCTTGCACAGATTCATCTGCCACGTTATGCCCTGACCCGTGGGATCGACCACGTCGGGAATATACGGCGCGAGGATGCGGTTTTTCTGATAATCGGCAAGGAAGAAGTTCCAGAACAGAGGGATCATTGCCGCAACGACAGCCGCTGCCGCGGCCATCCAGTACCACGCGATACCGGCGCAGATGAGCATGACCACGAATATCGCGAGGAATATAAGCGCGCTGCCCAGGTCGTTGGGGATAACGGTTATAAGACCGAAATACAGTGCCCAGTGAATGCCGAGCTTCAGAACCGACGGGAATTTGTTGAGCGTGCGCTGCTCTTTATATGTCGCCATCTGCTTTGCTATAAGGACGATGAATATGACCTTTACGATCTCAGACGGCTGAACGCCGATACCGGCAAAGCGATACCATGCACGCGAGCCGACCTCGTCGCCCTTGCCGAAGAAGATAAGTCCGACGATGAAAAGAACGTTGAATATCGTAAGATAAACCCACTTATCGGCAATAAGATCGGGGTCGATGACCGTGAATACGACGAATGCGCCGATGCCGAGGAACATTGCAAAGCCTTGGACGACGACGTATTTTGCCCAGCCGTAGGAGCTTGTCATACTGTAGATCATGACGATGCCGAAGATCGTGCATATCATGCAGACAGCGAGAAGGAAAATATCCGCCCGTTTAAAAAAGTCTTTAATTTTTCTGGAATCGATTTTAATCGCTGCCGCCGCCCTTCAAAAATGCCCGATTTCACAAATAATCGCAGCTTGATGCGATACATTTTAGCATATTATTGCCCTTTACGCAATGAGGTATCTTGTGGTATAATTCAAATTCAGAAAAAGTTTAAAAAATGAGGTGAGGTCAGTGCAGACATATATAAGCCACAGTGAAGCGGAAACAGAGAGCATAGGCGAAAAGTTTGCAAAGGATCTCCCCGACGGAACCGTTATCGCCATGTACGGCGACCTCGGAGCCGGAAAAACCGCATTTGTCAGAGGGCTTGCGGAGGTATTGACACCGGGAGCGCCGGTATGCAGTCCGACATACACGGTCGTCAACGAGTACCGCGGAAAAAGCGGCAGGCGCCTCTGCCATTTCGATATGTACCGCATTGCGGACGACGACGATCTCTATTCAATCGGCTTTTACGACTATTCCGGCTGCATCATGGCTGCCGAATGGTGCGAAAAGATCCCGTTTGCCCTGCCGGACGATTATTTCCGCGTCACAATCAGAAAAACCGGAGAGAACGACAGGAAGATAACGATTGAAAGAATAAGGGGAACGCTCAGAGAAACTTTTTGAAAAAAGTTTCTCCGAGACCTCTTCAAAAACTTTTGAAAAAAGATATTTTAAGATATATTTTTTCAGTTGTCTCTTCGCTTCCTTCTCTCAGAGAAGGAAGACGTTCCTCCCCACAAACCGAAACTAATTTTATGGGGTGAGAGGAGGAGAACGTCTTCTTTCTGTGCAGTTAATCCCGCAAGGGATTTACTGCTGAAGAACAGAAGCAAAGAAACGTACTGGGAACAATTTTATTGGCTGTATAACGCTGTGACGGCGAAAAATTCATATAACCCGCGCGGCGGGGTCGTGCCGCGCGGCTCGCCGAGCAAACAGGTTTTGCCCCGAATACCGAAACTTTCTTTGCTGTGCACAAAATCTCTGTCGGCTACCTCTCCCGTCTTGCCCGTTCTCCGGGGGGTCTCGGGGGGCGGAGCCGCATTGAGTTCATTGTGTCGCCGGTTCCCCGGC
>ERZ779877.1311-NODE-1311-length-21884-cov-8.147464_pt1 | contig 21884 bp, 19 predicted proteins | sample MGYA00511556_ERZ779877 | MGnify/ENA primary metagenome ERZ779877 (study PRJEB29588, sample SAMEA2159338) | human gut metagenome | biome: human gut; feature: human-associated habitat; material: faeces | place: Denmark | collected 2008/2010 ...
GCCAAAGGGGACAGTCCTGCTTGGCCAAAAGGGTCAAAGTCGCGTGGCTTTTCCATATTACAAGGAGAATAATGTTTAAGCGTATTCAATCCCATTTAAAGAACTGGCGAATAAGTCCGTGTGGGAACAAAACGGGAACAATAGGCGCAAAATAAAATCGGCTAAGCATTGATATTCAATTACTTAGCCGATTTGCTCGTACCCAGACCCGGTACATTGTGGGGAAAACACAAGAAAACAAGAAAAGCTAAATGTATTGATTATCAGTGACTTGCAGAAAACTTGTTTTCTCTTGTTTTCATAAAAAAGCCTATGTTTTGCTACTTTTTGCTACCCTTTTGCTACCCAGAAAAGAAATAATCATTATCTTTGCAAACAAAGGAAAACAAGAACAAAGACGATGGCACAAAGAAAGGACATAAGGAGCGATAACACCTATATTATTAGCACAGACACGGGCGATAATCCTAAGTTAGGTGCAAAGATATTGTCAGACGGTAAGGAAAGTTTATTTCTTGACTATTACTTTGGATATAGTAAAACTATCAGCGAGAAAACAGGCAAAGAAGTTATCAGGGTTGACAGGCGGCGTGAGTTTCTGAAACTCTATCTTTGGCAAGCACCACGTACACCGCTGGAGCGTCAACAGAATAAAGAAACGCTGGAGCTTGCAAAGAAAATAAGGTTTGAACGTGGGCAGGAATTGTTAGAAAACTTTGAGGGTTACAGGTTGAAGAAAGACCGCCAAATAAACTTTCTGGATTACTTTCAGACATACATTGACAATTACACCAAGAAAGACATAAGGATGATGCAGATTGCTCTACAACGGTTTAAGGACTTTTTAAGAGACACGCCAGAATACACAAAGTATCTGAAAGTCATACGGCCAGAGCAAATGAGCAAGGATATGATGATTGCCTTTACAGAATACCTACAAAGCAGGAGCGTTGGAGAGGGTGCAAAAAGCATTTACCAACGTTTTAAGAAAGTCATAAAATATGCTATTGAGCATGATGTAATGGTGAAAAACCCTTGCACAGGTGTTGTTATTAAAGTGGATGACCAACAATTAAGGAAAGATGTTCTTTCTTTGGATGAAGAAAAAGCACTTATTAACACACACTACACAGGGGAAAATCCTAATATTAGGCGTGCATTTATTTTTTGTCTGTATTGTGGTTTGAGGTTTTGTGATGTTAAAGACTTGACGTTTGCCAACGTTGACTATGCAAACAAGCTGTTGAAGTTTGAGCAAAACAAGACCAAAGGACACAGTGCAAGCTCTGGTGTTATCATACCGCTTAATGACGGCTTGTTAGGGCTTATAGGAGAGCCGACAGACGGCCAGAATAAAGACAGTCTTATATTTGCTTTGCCAAGTTATGAAATGTGCCTTAAAGCCTTAAAACGGTGGGTTAAGCGTGCAGGAATAAACAAGCATATAAGCTGGCATTGTGCCAGACACTCGTTTGCAACAAACCTGTTGAGCAACGGAGCGAATATAAAGACCGTGGCGAGCCTGTTGGGACACAGCGGCTTAAAATATACAGAGAAATACACTCGAGCCGTTGACAGCTTAAAGCGGGAGGCAATAAACAGCTTGCCAGAATTTGATATAACAAAAATCTAAAGCAATTATGTCTGATAAATGGATATGGGAAAAGAGAGTTAATCGTGGTATTGACTTACTTATAGAAGGTGATGGCTGGCGATATTCAAAAATACCGCTAAACATAAAAAACTTGTTTGAAAATATGAAAGAACACGGTTTTATTGCTGGCGATACTAAGATTGAAAATTTTATTGTACCGTTTGGCTATCCCTTTGAAAGCAGGATTGTTCTTTTTGAGAATGGCGGTAAATACACAGAATTTGAGCCTATACAATGGATGAAAAATAGGGCTTTGTTCCGTTTCTTTTTAAGCTCAATAATATCAAATGACGCTTTAAAATATTGTGGGCAGATTATTTCAGAAAGGCTTTTTGTAGATAAATATGGCTTTAAAATGACTTACCCTAAAGTAGACTATCAGCGGTTAAACTTCAGCAGCGATTTTGAAACATTGCATAATTTGCTTACTGAAGCTATGTTTTTGAGGTAAATAACGGGAACTATTGGGAAATAATGGAAAATATATTTCCTTGTTCAAATATAGTTTAAATGTTGTGTTTTCAGGCAAATAAACGCTTAAATGCCATTTTGTAGCGTGCCTCACTTATTCTTTCATTTATTTTGTTTCTTTTCAATTAAAGCGTTTACTTTGCCTTTGCTTTCGTTAAGGTAGTGAGTGCAAGCCTATTCCAGACGATAGCACGGGCAAAGACGGGTGAGCCTTGCACCTCAACCCAGACAGCCCAGACCTCTAAAATAATAGAACTATGGCAGAGGATTTGAAAAAAGTTGCCGACCTTATAACGGCAAACACACTTTTTTGTACAAAGGAAGTGCTTACGAGCGATGAGGCTGCAAGGTATATGGGCATATCTAAAAGCTACCTTTACAAGTTGACGATGACGGGGCAAGTGCCACATTACAAGCCGACAGGCAAACTGAATTACTTTAACCGTCTGGAGCTTGAACAATGGTTGCAGAGCAACAGGGTAAGCACGTCAGAAGAAATAAATCAGAGGGCACAGGCCTATTGCATGAAGAAAGGGGGTGCAAGATGATACTTACAGACTATTACAGGTTTGAACGTGTGGCAACTAAGGCCAAACACCGTATGGATTGCACAGCCTCAACAAACAGCTATCCAGAGTTTGAAGATAGACGGAAAGCAAAGGCACAGCGGGCAACAGAGAAAAGGGATGCAATAAATGTTGGCGACTTGCTGATATATTGGGTTGCCCCAGACGGTCATATAAGAGCCGACAGAAAGCGCAAGGCCGACAGAAGCATAACTATAAACAGCGACAATTTAAGCAGCGTTTACAATGTGCAGCGTGATAATGATTGCTGGTTTGCATTTGGAGACTTCAAAGGAACGGCCGACGCATTGATTTTCTTTTACGATGTAACGGAGGTGAACGGAACGATACAGGCAGGGGCGGTGATTGAGGTTTTTGTGGCACGTGGATGGGCAGACAAATGCAACATGCTTTGCAACCTGTATTTAGACGGTGAACTCGATGAAGAAATAGAAACGTTGAGAAAGCAGGTTACCAAATCTGTAACCGTACCTAATAAGCCGTGATTACTCTATGTTAAGCTGTTTTCTGTTACCAAATCAGTAACCGATATGTACGATACGGTTAATTTTAGATTATTCCAGAGCGAGGTGGCAGGTGTGGATTTTCTGACCGAGCTACCTTGCTATCTGGAAAATGTGGGTGAGCATTGTTATGGCGGTGATGTTGTCGTTACAGGAAACCTTGACGGCTTGTCGGTGAGTGTAAGCCGTTACCAGATGAAAGTTAAAGACGGCAGCCTTTGCAAATGGTATCTGGGCGACAATTACAGGGGGTTGGGGCGAGGCAGTATGCAGAGGGCGGTTGAAAAGCTGTCAGACACATTGCACGTGCCTATTGACAAGGCAACGGTTACACGTCTGGATGTAGCCCAGAACTTTATTACCAAATACCCGCCAGAGGTTTATTTTAATCATTTGGGGTTGCTGAAGTACGCCACACGATTGCAAGAGCCAAACGGCTTGTATTACAGCCAGAAGTCGGGGCGGTTGTGTTTCTATGATAAAAACAGAGAGCAGAAAAGCCACAAGGAGCCTGTGCCAGAGCCTTACAGCGGAAGACACGTTTTGAGGTATGAGCAACGCTATACAAGCAGGCTGGCGGCTCAATTTAAGGTGTGTGAGGTTACAGGCGCAACGCTATACGATGAAACATTTTACATTGCCTTGCTTGACCGCTGGAAGGAAAGTTATAAGGCTATTCAGAAAGTAAACGACATAACTCTAAATTTTCAGAATATGAAGAAGAAACAGCAACTTTACAAAATGGGCGTGCTTTCATTGGTTGAGCGTGCTGGCGGTCAACTCCAGATGATAGAGCAAATCAATGAAGCCCAGAAACGTGGTGAGCTATCCAAGAAACAAGCCTATGACTTACGGCAGGTTGTTAATGAGGCTTGCAGCTTAAAAGACGGTTTGACGGTTGAGAATGAAGCGGTGAAAGAGCTGGACAGGAAAGTTGATGCAGCCGTTAAGTTTTACCGCTGATTGTTAAAATCACTCTATGTTAAGATGTTTTTTGTTACTGATTTAGTAACCGTAGGGAGGCCGTGGCGTGTAAGTTTTATGGCAAGGTTTAGGCAAGGTTAAAAAATAACCCCAATTTTACCACAAGTTTTTACATGATTTACGGCAAGGACAAAAAGCGGAAAAGTCGGAACTATAAAAAAGTACAAACAAGGGCGGAGCTTTACAGGCTTTGCCCTTTTATTATCTGGAGCCTCAACAGGGCGTTTGTTTTATTGCTGAAAAGGTAGGGTGCTGTCGTTTTTTGCTACCCTTTTGCTACCCAGAAAAAGAAAAGTCCCTGTAAATGCTTGATTTACAGGGACTTTTGAAAATACTATCGTACCCAGACCCGGGATCGAACCGGGATGGATTGCTCCACTGGTGTTTGAGACCAGCGCGTCTACCGATTCCGCCATCTGGGCTTGTTAGCGGGTGCAAAGATAACAATAAAATCCGAATTAGCAAATTTTTCATTCAAAAAACTTAAATTACTTGCGCATCTCGGTGGGAATTTGTAATTTAGTAGGCCTAAAACGACAGGCATAAAAACAAGCCTCAGCTAACCAAGGGTAGTGGCAGGGCTCCATGCCACAGCCGGCTGCTCCCTGATGACGGGCGGGCGAATTACATTCGCCATTCACGTGCTTGATAAAGACAGCACAAATGTTGTAATATTTAGAGACTGATTACCTAACAAAAGAGTTTATATATTTTGGATATGGAAAAGCATAAGGACAATTACTGTGTGATATTGGCTGGAGGCAAGGGCCGCAGGCTGTGGCCGTGCAGCAGGGACAACAAGCCCAAGCAGTTTCTTGACTTCTTTGGCTTGGGACGCACTCAGCTGCAGGCCACTTACGACCGTTTCGCAAAGATTGTGCCGGGAGCCAACATACTGGTATGCACCAACCGCGACTACGAACCTATGGTGCGCGAACAGCTGCCCGACTTGCCTGCATCCAACGTGATTGTTGAGCCTATCAACCGCAACACCGCCCCGTGCGTGGGCTGGGCCGTTGCCGAGGTGTGCAGGCGCTCACCCGAGGCATCCATCATTGTCACCCCCTCCGACCAGCTCGTGCTCAACGAGGGGGCCTTTGCCGCCGACGTTGAGCGTGGCCTCAACTTCGTGGCGTCGCACGACACGATGCTCTCGATGGGCGTGAGGCCATCAAGGCCGGAGCCCGGCTACGGATACATACAGCTGGGCGAGCAGTGTGAGACAGAAGGTGTGTTCACTGTGCGCTCTTTCACCGAGAAGCCCGAGCGTGAGTTTGCCAAGGTGTTCATGGAGAGTGGAGAGTTTTATTGGAACACGGGCCTGTTTCTCTCCAGCGCGCGCAATTTCTACCGCGAGTTCACACGGTTGTTCAGCGATGTACATCGCGGCGAACCGGCCGACGGCCTGCGCCCCGCCGAAGAGACGCTGGCCTTTGTGACCGAGCACTACCAATCGTACCCTAACCTGTCCATCGACTGTGCCGTGCTGGAGCGCAGCACCGACATCTGCGTCATGAAATGCGACTTCGGCTGGGCCGACCTTGGCACATGGCATTCCATATACGAATGCATGCGCAAAGACGCCGACGACAACGTTGTAATCGACTCCGACGTCATGATGGAAGACTGCCGTGGCAATGTGGTCAAGATGCCCAAAGGCAAGCTGGCCGTCATCAACGGCCTCGATGGATACATAGTGGCCGACGGTGGCGACGTGCTGCTTATATGCAAGAAAGGCGATTCGTCGGCCTTGGTGCGCAAGTATGTCAACAAGGTGCAGATGGAACATGGCAACGACTACCTGTGACCAACGCCCGGTCACATGCGTACAAACAGCGGGGCGGGCAAGGACCGAGTGCACACTGCACCGGCCCTGCCCGCCCCGCCTTATGTCACACAGGCCACTTACTTGCCTTCAGCCTCGAAATTCTCGCGTATCCGTGCTGCCACAGCAGCCATCTCGTCGTCAGCCAGCTTAAGCTTGGGGTTGGCAAAGTTCATGTCCTTCTCCGTCTGCATCGGTATCAGATGTATGTGTGCGTGGGGCACCTCAAGGCCCAGCACAGCCATGCCCACCTTCCGGCACGGGAAGGCTTTCTTTATAGCTGCGGCCACATGCTTGGCAAAGACAACCATCTCGGCCAGCTCGTCGTCGTCGAGGTCGAATATATAGTCTACCTCGCGGCGCGGAATCACCAGCGTATGACCCTTGACAAGAGGGTTTATATCCAAAAATGCATAGAACTTGTCGCTCTCGGCACACTTGTAGCTCGGTATCTCACCTGCTGCAATCTTTGCGAATATCCCGGCCATATACAGTCCTCCCTATGCTATTGATATATTGTCGATGCGCAACTTTATAGTGCCGCGCGGTATCTTTATCTCAACCTCGTCGCCCACTTTCTTGCCAAGCAATCCCTGTGCAATCGGTGTCATGATGGATATCTTGCCCTCACGCAGGTTGGCCTCGCTCTCGCTGACGATGGTGTAGCTCATCTTCGCCTTGTTGGCCAGGTTGGTCATCTCTACGCGCGTAAGGATTTGCACCGAGTCGGAGCTCAGACGCGATGTGTCCACTATCTTAGCCTCTTGCAGCGCCAGCTTCATCTGGTTGATCTTATCCTCGAGATGGGCCTGTGCCTCCTTGGCGGCCTCATATTCGGAATTTTCACTCAGGTCGCCCTTGTCACGTGCCTCAGCTATTGCGGCTGATGCCTTGGGGCGCTCCACGCTTTCCAAGCGTTTCAACTCGGCTACCATCTTATCGTAGCCCTCTTGCGACATGTAAGCCATAATCAAAAACTTTTTGTTATAGATGTTAACGTAATATTTCGGTTAAAAGGACATTAAAAAAATGAAGAATCCCGGCATTAACCGATGCCGGAATCCTCACACTCTCTACGCCTTGTTTTTGCTTTGTGCTGCAAAGTTAGGCATAATTTCCCGAGCGGGCAAGCCTGTCACGTTAAAAAAGCCTTTTTCTGTCCGCCCCCGCTCTGCCGCGCCACCACGCCATACTCCCCTAAAGCCTGTAAAAACATCCAAAAAGCGGGTAGCCGCAAACTTTGGCCACCAATCCTGCCGCCGTTCGGCAATGTTTTCTTACCTTTGTAGCACGCAACAACAAAAACGAATGCAACAATGACAATATTCAGAAGAATATCCGTAATGGCCGTAGCCATGCTTTGCCTCAACTCTTGCGTGGTGGGCGCCGAGCCGGCCACCGACACCGACAAGTACGACAGCCAGCTGCTACAGCCCGGCGCCATGGCCACCGACTTCACCATTGCCGACCCGGCGAGGCCTGAGCCCATTAAGCTCAGTTCGCTGCGCGGGCACTATGTGGTGCTCGAGTTCTGGGCATCGTGGTGCCCCGACTGCCGCAAGACCACGCCCGACGTCGTGGCCCTATACAAGGAGTATGCCCCGCTCGGCGTCGAGTTCGTTGGCGTATCGTTCGACACCGACAGCGCCGCATGGCGCCGCTACGTCGAGGCTAACGGCATGGAGTGGCTGCAATACAGCGAGCTGAAGAAATGGAAGGCGGGCACAAAGCTCGACAGCCCCTACCGCGTCAACTGGATACCGACGTTCTACCTCGTCGACCCCGAGGGCCGCATAGCCGCCGGTTCGGTTGCCACCGACAAGATAAAGGCTGCCCTCGAGGCCCTGAAACCAACACTAACGGCCGCCACCGGCGGCAATGCGGCGGAGGCAGGCAAATGAATGCGCACAGCCACATGAGCCTCAACGCCGGGGGGCGGCTTCTCAGCCTCGACGTCCCGCAGGTGATGGGCATACTCAACGTGACGCCCGACTCGTTTTATGCCGGCAGCCGCAAGCAGGCCGAGGCCGACATAGCCGCCCGCGCCAACGAGATTGTGGAACAGGGAGGCACCATCATCGACATCGGCGCATTCTCCACACGGCCGGGCGCAGCCCGCGTGAGCGAAGCCGAAGAGGCCGACAGGCTGCGCCACGGACTGGCCGTGGTGCGGCGCGAGCAGCCCGGAGCCATAATCAGCGTCGACACGTTCCGCGCCGACGTGGCCCGCATGGCCGTCGAGGAATATGGCGTGGCCATCATCAACGACGTCTCGGGCGGCAACCCCGACGGGGCGTTCGGAGGGGCGGAGACAAACGACGACGGATACCGGACATGGACCGAGGACGACGCCCCGCCCATCTTCCGCATGGCGGCCCGCCTCGGCGTGCCCTACATACTCATGTCGTCGCGCCCCGACACAGCCTCAATACTGATGGAGGGCGCAGCCAAGTCGCAGCTGCTTCACTCGCTGGGAGTAAACGACGTGATACTCGACCCGGGCTTCGGCTTTGGCAAGACCACCGCCGACAACTATGCCATCATGGCCGGGCTCGACAAGCTGCACTCACTGGGCCTGCCCCTTCTGGTGGGCATATCGCGCAAGTCGATGATAACGCGGCTGCTCGGATGCACCACCGACGAGGCCCTCAACGGCACCACCGCGCTCAACACTGCGGCCCTGATGAAGGGGGCCCACATACTGCGCGTTCACGACGTAGGCCAGGCTGCCGAGTGTGTTAAGATAGTGCAGGCGCTCAAGGCCCATGCCGGCCAGGCTGCCCCTGCCGCAAACGACATATACTAACAACTATCAAGACTTATGTTTTTCAGTTTCGGAATAAAGGATGTGATCGACATCTTACTCGTGGCGCTGATGCTCTACTACCTGTACAGGCTGATGAAAGAGTCGCGCTCGCTCAACGTGTTCATAGGCATCATGGTGTTCGTGGTGGTCTGGATATTCGTGTCGCAGATACTTGAGATGCGGCTTCTCGGCTCCATCATGGACAAGTTGGTAAGCGTCGGAGTGATAGGTCTAATCATCCTGTTCCAGGAAGACATACGCAAGTTTCTATACAACCTTGGGGCCCACCAACGCATGAGGATGCTCATCAGCTTCTTCGCCTCTGACCGCGGCGGCCAGAAAGCGGGCCACAAAGAGACCATTGTGCCCATAGTGCTTGCATGCATGGGCATGTCAAAGCGAAAGGTGGGAGCGCTTATAGTGATAGAGCGCACGGCCCCGCTCGACGACGTGGCCGCCACGGGCGACATCATCGACGCCAACATCAACCAGCGGCTCATAGAGAACATATTTTTCAAGAACTCGCCGCTGCACGACGGGGCCATGATAATATCCAAGAAGCGCATCAAGGCCGCCGGATGCATACTGCCCGTGTCTCACAACCTCGACATACCCAAGGAGCTGGGCCTGCGCCACCGCGCAGCCCTCGGCATATCACAGCAGTGCGACTGCATAGCCGTCATTGTGTCCGAGGAGACCGGGGGCATTTCCGTGGCCATGAACGGAGCGTTCCAGCTGCGCCTCTCTGCCGAGAAACTCGAGAGCATACTCACCGACGCCCTCGAAGAACAGCCCTCAGCCAGGGGCTGACCGCCGCTTGCCCGCAGGCATCGGGCCAGGCGCGGCTGCACTGCCCACAGGCCACACCATGCCGCCGGCACAGTGTGGCACCACATTCATCGATTCATGAAGGCAGGGGGCTGGCAGGCACATCCCGGCCTAATTCACACTGCATAAATCCGCTGTTTAGTGACTTCAAGGCTGGGCCCGCCCCACCATTATACAAATGGACTAAACACGGATTGGCTTTTTTAAGCGCATCTGCAATATGCGCGTATGTGCAAATGCGCAACACCCCAAAAACGCATTGGTATCATCGATTTCTACCATGAGCCATGCAGCTCCACCCAACAGCCCTTTCTGCGCCGCAATACGGCATGTTTCGGGAGCCAATACGGCACGTTCCACCACCCGAAACAGCCCATTCTGCAACCCGCTGCACACCAGGGGGTTATAAAAGGCCGGCGGTTTGGCCCGACAGACCTGGCGAGCCTCATGCTGCGTACATAGCGTGATGCCGGCAGCGTTGCCTATGCCACGGCCATGACAAGGTTGCCCACAACCCGGCCCGCCGGCATAGGCAGGGCAAGCCCGTTGGCCCGCCGGCTAAAAAAGCGGCCGCAGCCCGTTGCTGCGGGCGCGGCAACGCAGCCGCCTCGGCATGGCGGCAGAAGCAGGCCACATGGTGGCGCCACGATACAGAAAAGCCATGTCCCGCTCTTCACAAAGCCGGGACATGGCATGAAAATCAGAGATTGCGACTGGCGGGGAGACGAAAGCGAAATGCTCCCCGCCATGGTATGGCCGCAGTCTCAGCCGCAAGCCCTCCGGCTGCGGCACAAGCCAATAAAGACGGATCAGAAGGTTATGGCCTTGCCGGCGCCCTCGTGCTGCGGCGCAAAGCTGATGCCGAGCAGCGAGGCCACCGTTGCGGCCACCTGATTGTTGTGATACTCGCCCGAGGTGAGCACGCCCTTGGCCGGCACACCGGCCCCGAAAGCCATGAGCCATGTCTCGTTTGAGCGGTCGACCTCGCGGCTGTGGTGGAACCATCCCTTGTCGGCGCTCACCCCGCGGCCGTGGTCGCAGGTTATTATAAAGGTGGTCTGGTCTTTGTAGAACGGGTCGGCCTGGGCCGTCTCCCACAGCTCCCGGATGAAGCGGTCTACGTCGTTGGCAGCCTCAAGGTACAGGCGGTAGTTGCCGGCGTGGGCCCACTCGTCGGTGTCGCCGTAGCCCACGAACAGCAGCTCCGGGTGGCGAGACTTCATGGCCTCTACGGCATACTCATGCGTAAACACGTCGAAACGCTCCTCCTCCCAGTAGCGCGGCGCGCCGTCTTGCATCTTGTCGACATACAGTTCGCGCTCTGTGGGTTGCTTGGCCAGCGAGTGGCGGTAGTTGGCGTTCACCTCGAGCCCGCTGCGCTTCTCGTTGAATATCTGGATGAATCGGCCCCAGCTTCCGAACACGAGCACCTTGCCACGGTATTCGGGCGTGTTGTTGGCCACCTCGAAAACGGTCATGTTAGGGTTGTCAACCGGCGCGTTGGAGTTGATGTTCTTGTCGTCGGGATATCCGCACAGCGTCTCGTTGTATCCCGGGTAAGAAAACCACATGTTGTTGGTAACGCTCATGCGGCAGCCCTTGTCGCGGTTGCCAATCATCACACCGTTCTTTGCTATGTGGCTCCACGTAAACGGCATGAGCGCTCTGCGGCGCTCGTCGGCAGTGGCCCGCCAGAAGTCGGCCTTCATCATGTCGGGGTTGCCAAACTCCTTGGTGTTGACAAGCGTCGAGTCGGCACCGCGAAACAGTTCCTGCCAGCGGTAGCCGTCGACCATTACCACCACGACCTTGTTTTTTGCCGACACCATTGCCGGCACCACCAGCATGGCTGCCAGCAGCAATTTTGCAATCTTTCTCATAAGTAGCTGTTCAAAATTAATCGATACAATAAATCCTGCAGGTGTCCTCTATATCTTTGCCACCATCTTGTGTGCTCTTTCGGGCCGCATGCCAAAGTCTCATCGGTCGCGTAGCCCGCTACGCTCTCTCTTCGGACTTTGGCATGCATCTCCGAAATAGCGCACAATTTGATGGCAATTAATTTTGAACACCTACTTAGTCTTTGGTTTTTGGGGAATACCAAGATGGCTGGGGGGTAGGCGCAAAGACTTGCAGAACCGGGCAGGGCGGGAGCACGGGATGGGCAGAGACTTGCGTTTCAGAATGCAGGAGTGCAGGAGTACAGGAGTACAGACATTTGCCTTTGCCTTCGCATTCTGCCGACACCGCGCAGCCATTCTTTAATTCCCAACTCTTAACTTTTAATTCTTGGCTCTTAATTTTTAATTCTTAAAGTCTTCCGGCCAAAGCACCTCGTTCTTCACGGTGCCGTCGCTCATGCGAATCCACGTCCTGAAGCCCCTGCGTCCCTCGGTCAGCTCAATGACGCGGGCGCCGCGCTTTCCGTCGGTATAGGTGGTCTTGCCGCCCGTAAACTGGCCGTAGCAGAGCAGGATGCCGTGCCACGGAGTGACGTAGTTGTTCACATGGTCGTGGCCAACAAACGTGCCCATCACGTCGCCGGCCTCAAGCATGGCCGCAAACATGCCCGAATTGATGGCCGGCGAGCAAGCCTGCTCACCCCTCTGGCCCACGAGCGGGTTGCCAATGGCCGTCGATGCCTCGTTGTACTCGGGGAAGGGTATGTGGAAGAAGGCCAGCGCCGGCAGCGGCTTGCCACCGTTGGCGGCCGTAAGCTCAGCGCTCTTGCGTGCGTACCAGTCTATCTGGTCGCGGCGGAACCATCCGTAGCCCTTCAGGCTGTCTATCGTAGAGTAAGCGTTGCTGTCCATCACGTAGATCACGGCCTTGGCCTGCTTGCCGTCGGCCGAGGTCACGCTGATGGCGAAGTCGGTACCCTCGGCCTTGGCGTCGAGACACCCCTGCTTCTTCTTCACATAGTCGTAGAGCTGCGGGCGCGTCAGGTCCTGCTCGTCGTCATGGTTGCCGAAGGTGATGGCATAGGGCAACCCGCGGCTTATCACTGGCTCCAGCGCCTTGTCAAGGCCCTCGGTGGCAGGCTTTGCCGTGGTCACGTCGCCGGTGTATACCACCAGGTCGGGCTTCTCCTCGTCGAGCACCCGGTTCATGTTTGTGGCGGCGTCGGCCGTGGCTGGGTCGCCCGCACGCCAGTGGATGTCGGTGAACTGCACAATCTTCAGTTTGCCTTCGTTATTGAATCTCACGCTCTGTGCGCTCACGGCCAGCATCCCTGCCATGCAGAGTGCGGCAGCGCAGAAAAGTCTTTTTGTCATGTCTGTTGTCTATTGTTTTATTGTTAATATTCCAATGTCCATTCGTTTCCGTGCAGCAAACGCCTTGACGCATCCACGCCCGGCACAATCCGTCACTGCATCAGGTCATGGCGCAAAGCGATAACCGGCCGGGCCACAGGGGCATCCGGCCGGCTCTTTCACATTACAGAAACAGATTAACATCATTCTTTCAGCCACCATGGCTGAGCGGTGGTACGGTCGTTGTTGGCGCCAAACTGGCGGGTTATGGCCTCCTCCACGTTGGCCGTGTTGTAACGGTACTCCGTGTCGGGGTACATCCAGCGGTAAGGTATGGGGTTTTCTGCAAGGTGTGCAAAGCCCGGATAGCCGGTTCGCAGGTTCTCGAAGTAAGGGTCCCAGCCTCCCTGGTAGAAGCTTACGCAGTATTTCTGGAAGATAATGCGCTCAATCTTCTGCTCGTCGGTGAGCGTGTCGTCAAACCTCACGAGCTGTCCGGCGAGGTATGTGGCGGCGTCTTCCTGCGTGACATACTGCGAGTATTCGGTGGCGTATGTCTCGTAGAACTCAAACGAAGCCCTCACGCCGTTCTCATAGTACTGCTTGGCGTCGCCCTGTATCCATCCGCGAACCACGGCCTCGGCCAGCACCTGCTGCAGTTCGGCGTATCCCATCAGCATTGTAGGCTCCTCGGTGGGGTCGGTGCGGAAGCGCGAGTTGATTTGCGATATCAGTCCGTCGCCCACGAGCGTGATGTTGTCGCCGTAAGGCACGGTGGGGTCTCCGCCGGCGTATGCCGTGAAATCATCTACGGCCTTGCCGGCCTCAGCCGCCGTTGTGGTGGGCAGGCTGAAGAGAAACAGGCGCGGGTCTTGGCGCTCGGCCATGCGGTCTACGTAGGTCTTGTCCATGTAATAGCCCGACCACTGCGCGTTGAACTGCGGGTAGCGGTTGCCCTCCTGGTCGAGGTAAACGAGCTGTCCGTTGTCGGCGTTGCTCTCCATGAGTGGCAGCTGTGCCACGCGGGCAAACTCTTGCTGTACGTTGATGCCGCCCACGGTAGCCTTGTGCGAGAGAGTGAGGAGCACCTTCAGGTGGAACGAGTTGATGAGCTTGCGCCACTTCAGCTTGTCGCCGCCGTATATGATGTCGCCCTCTATCACGTCTGCATCTGGCGATGCAGCCAGCTCCTCGTCGGCCGCGGTCAGGTCGTTGAGTATTCCGGCAAACACCTCTTCCTGAGTGTCGTACTTCGCGTTGTAGTTGCCTTCCGACTGACCCTTCATTGCGTCAGAGTAAGGTATGTCGCCGAAGCGCAGCGTAAGCTCGTAATAGTGGAACGAGCGCATGAACTTGTATAGCGGCAGGTAGACGGTGTCGTTGGTTCGCACGGCCTCCTCGCGCAGCTTCTCGAGCTGCAACAGCTCGTTGTTGTAAGTGTCGAAGCTGCCGCGGTTCCACTCGAAGAACTGGTCTTCGCTGTGGCCGTCGGTCTGTATCACCATCTTGTCGGCATACATTCCGTCGGTGCTGCGCGTGAAGGCATCCTGGCACACTTTGGGCAGCAGCAGGTTGGCCGGCACTTCAATGGGGTTGTTGGGGTTTGTGTTCATCTCGCTGAACGGCTCGCATGAGCACAATGCCGCCCCAGCAACGAAAAACGATATCAATATCTTTGATTTCATGATTGTAACCTGTTGAATTGTTGTTCCGTTCTCATTAGAAAGTCATGTTCACGCCGATGCCGATGTAGCGGGCCGTTGGGTCGTTGGAGCCGTCGTTCTCGCCGGTGTCGCCGCTGATGTCGGGGTCAATCCACGGGGCCTTTGCCCACAGGGCAGCGTTGTTGCAGAAGATGGTGCCGGTGAGGCCCTTGATGGGCGACGTCTCTGGCAGCAGGCGCTTAAAGTCATAGCTCAGGGCTATCTGGCTTATCTTCAGGTAAGTGCGGCTGAAGGTGTTGGCAAAGAACTCATCCATGTCGTCGGTCACCGTTGCCTGGTAAGGGTAGTTCTGGCACCACGACTGCCAGTCTACGGCCTTGTCGAACTTCTTGAACACGCGGGTGTCGCTCAACACGTTGCCATGCGTGTCGTATACAACCTCGCCGCTCACCACCGTAACAGCGTTAGGCACGTACACCGGTATGGGGTTGCCCTTTTCGTCGCGGTTGGCATACTCCTGGTCGCGGTACATGGTTGAGTTGGGGTGCTTGCCGCCCCACCAGAGCTTCGGGCTGAGGTTCGAGAATATCTTGCCGCCTATGGCAGCGTTGAGGTTGATGGTAAGTGTGAAGTCCTTGTACCGGAACTTGTTCTGCATGCCCAGGCGCACGTCAGGCTCGTAGTGTCCAACGTTGCGCTGGTAGGGATCTTCCAGCGGCTGCCCGTTGGCGTCTACAATCACCGTGCCGTTGGGGTCGCGCTGCCAGACAGTGGCGTAGAAAGCGTCGGCGCGGTCGCCCTCTCGCAGGTTGCCGAAGTATTCCTCGCCGCCGTAAATCTCGGTGAGCTTTCTAACGCTGTGGCTGACGTTGAGGTCGAAGTTCCACTTGAAGTCCTTGTTGTCGATAGCCTTCACCCCAACCATGGCCTCGATGCCGTTGGTGGTGTACTTGTTGCCGTTGATTTTGCGGCTGCTGAATCCCGACGCCTGCGATATGAGCATGTCGAGAATCTGGTTTGTGTCAATGTTGCGGTAGTAGCTGAGGTCGAGCGACACGCGTCCGAGGAACGACGTAGACAGGCCCACCTCCCACGACGTGGTCTTTTCGGGCTTTATGTCGTAGTTGACCAGCGCGTCGGGATAACTCATCACAGGGTTGCTTCCCCAGTAGTTCTCCTTGTTGTATACCTGTTGTATCTGGTACGGATCGAGGTCGCTGGAGACTGTTGCCCACGAAGCCATCACCTTGAGGTAGTCGATGAACCCTGGTAGCTTGACGTAGTCGGATATCACCGAGCTTATGGCCACCGAGGGATAGAAGTAAGAGTTGTTGCCCGTGGCTATGGTCGACGACCAGTCGTTGCGCGCCGTTGCCGAGAGATACGCATACTTAGACAGGTCGATGTTCACCGAACCGTACACGCTTCGTATCTCCTTCTCGCTGCGCGAGCCCCACAGAGGGTTTGACGAGTCGAAGGTTATAATGGACCCGGTGGAGTTGTTCAGCGAATAAACGCCCGGTACATTGAGCCCGTCGGTCGACGCATAGTCGTTGCGGTAGCGGCGGTAGAACACTGACGAACCGGCGTTGACGGTGAGGTTGATGTCGCTCATGAAGCTCTTTGTGTAAGTCACGAGCACGTCGGCATCAACGTTGTCCTGGCTCTCGTTCCACACTTTGTAGCCACCTTCGCGCGAGTCGCTGTAGTTCATATACGACTTCGGGGTCTCGTGCTCCGTGAGGTTACGGTTCGAGCGCATCGACACGCGGCCCATGACGCTCAGTTCCGGCAGTATCTGGTAGTTCAGTCGGAGCTGCCCGGTGAGCACGTTGCGGCGCTGCTTGCGGCGGCTCTCGGTGATGGCGAAGTAGGGGTTGTTGTACCAGGCGTAGTTGTAGCTGGCCTGCTTGTAGCCCTCCATGCCCGGCACCCAGTGGTGTGCCTCGAGGTCTTTGCCGTCAACGTCGTCTCCCATCCACTCAATTATGTTGTACATATAGTTCGACGGGTGGTAGCCGTAGTCGGGATAGTTGGGCGAATACACCATGTTGTAGTTCAGCATGGCGTCGAGCGTGAGCTTGTCGCTTATGTCGAACGACGTGTTGATGTTCAGTCCGCCGTTCTGGAGCGACGTTGTAGGCGCCTGTCCCTTTTGGTATGCATACTGCCCGAGCACATAGACGCGGGCCTTGTCGCCCTTGTAAGACAGCGACAGAGTGTTGTTGGTGATAATTCCCGTCTCGAGGAAGTCGCCAATGTTGTCGTGCGACACGAGCGGCATCGGCACGCGCTCGTAGCGCCCCTGGTCGTCATACTGCGTGCCCTTCACGCTTCCCCACCATGGTATGGTCTCGCCCGTCACCTTGTCTCGTATGGGGCTGTTCCACTGCGGGGCCATGTTGCCAACGTCGAGGCGCGGTCCCCACTGCATGTCGTCGTCGGAGATGCCTCCGCCCTCGCCGTCCCAGAATGCGTACTGGCCCTTCGAGCCGCTTCCGAACTCATGCTGCGTCTCGGGGAAAGCGGTATATCCTGCCTGCACCATGTCTTTAGTGGAGAAGTTTATCTCTATTCCCTCCTTCTCGGCCCGCTTGGTTGTTATCATGATTGCGCCGTTTCGGCCGCGCGCTCCGTATAGGGCCGAGGCGGCGGTGCCCTTCAGCACGTTTATGCTTGCTATGTTCTCGCTGGAGAGGTCGAACAGGTCAGACTCGATGGGCACACCGTCGAGCACGATGAGCGGTGTCTTGCCGCGCAGTGAGAACTCCGGCGACTGGAACATGCCCGAGGGTATAGACACAGTGAGTCCGGCCACCTCGCCCTGCAGCGAGGCTCCGGCGTTGAGGTTTCCGGCGGCCGCGATGTCGGCTCCCTCCACCTGCTGTGTGGTGTAACCGAGCTTTTTCTTCTCCTGCTTGATACCGATGGCGGTTACCACCACCTCGTTGATGCTCTGCACGTTTGACGTGAGGTTTACATCGAGCACCGCCCCTGTGACTGTCTTCTCTACTGGGTTGGTGCCCACATAGGAGAATACGAGCACGTCGTTTTTGTCGGCGCTCAGCGTGTAACGTCCGTTCACGTCGGTGACGGTGCCCGTCTTGGTGCCCTTCACCATGACCGATGCGCCCATGACAGGCCCCATCTCGTCGGTAACCACTCCGCTAATCTTGATGGACTGGGCGTACATTGACACGCTCACGCACAGCAAGCCGGCGAAAGTACAAATTTTCTTCATAAGTAAACAAGTGTATTGAAAATTGTTAGCTATCCCTATCCTTAGTCATCATTGTGTTTCTTGCGGCATAGACACACAGAGCCCGGGCAACCCCCTCATGGCTACCACGCCCGGGGCCGCCCGGGCTCTATGCACCGGTTAAAGGCTTACTGCTCGAGCGACACGCGGTCGAACACGGCGAGCAGTTTGTTGTAATCCTTCTTGCTGGCGCGAAGAGCCTTCTCGAACGACTTGCTGTCTTCCGAATAATATGCCGATATGGCCACGTTGAGCACGTGCATCATCTTGCGCGATGCCTCGTCTGAGCTCATTGCGTTGTCCTTGACGTCGTCCTCAAGGCCCTTGCCAATCTTGCGCACGGCGTTGTATATGTCGCCCTTCTTGAAAACGATGCGTGTTGTGGGGTCGCCCGGCACCACCGGCACGCGCTTCACACACAATTTCTCAAGCTGGTTGTAGAGGCAGGTGGCTTCCTTGCCAAACTCGCCATCCGACACGGATGCCAGTTCTTCGGCCGTAGGCTTGTCAGTCACTGAATAGAATGTCCACGTTGAGTTGGCGGCTTCGGCCGACTTCTCTGCAGCACTGAGGCTCATGCCCGAGCAGAGCCCAATCATCATAACTAATACAACAACTGTTTTACGCATAGCTTTTAATGTTTTTAATGTTAATTTCCGTTTCCTTTCTTTTTCCGCTGCAAAAGTACTCTAACTATGTTGCAACGGCATTTCATAGACATTAAAAGCGTGTTCAAACGTGTTTAAATAATATTTCTTCCCGGTCTGCGGCCAAGCCATACGGGCCTCAATACATTTTTTAATATATAACAAGGCTTCGCAAGGTCATCGCTACGCCACGTTGAGCCTTACGGCGCCGCCACGCGGGAAACAGGCCCTACAACACGGAAAGATGGCCGTTACGTCGTCTAAAAAAAGCCGTTGTGCACCGCGCCGGCACGGTGGCGGCATAGGCCGGGGCCACGGCGGCACAACAGCCGCGCGACGACAAGACCATCCCCGGCGCAAGCGCGCTTGCACACAGGCTGCCGTGTTTGTGCAGGCACCGCAATCTTTTAACCACAGTTAACCTTCCGCGGGGGAAAAAATAACGCCCGACGAAGACAGGTTACGAATATTTTGCTTACTTTTGCAAAGCAGAAGTTACAAAAACACAATGATAAATTATTCGTCAAAATGGACTTAGTAAAACAAATCATCGAGCGCGCTAAGAGCAACAAGCAGCGCATCGTGCTCCCCGAAGCAACCGAGGAGCGCACACTGAAGGCAGCCGACATGGTGCTGGCCGACGAAGTGGCAGACCTCATCCTCATCGGCAACCCCGACGAGATTAACTCTCTGGCCGGGAAATGGGGCCTCAGCCACATAGGCAAGGCCACCATCATCGACCCCGACAACAACCCCAGAAGCGAGGAGTATGCAGCCCTGCTGGCCGAACTGCGCAAGAAGAAAGGCATGACTATCGAGCAGGCACGCGAGCTGGTGAAGAACCCTCTCTACCTGGGATGCATGATCATCAAGACCGAAGGCGCCGACGGGCAGATCAGCGGGGCGCTGAGCACCACCGCCGACACGCTGCGCCCGGCCCTGCAAATCATCAAGTGCAAGCCCGGCATAACCTGCGTCAGCGGCGCCATGCTGCTGGTAACCAAGCAGCCGCAGTACGGTGAGAACGGCGTGCTCGTGGTGGGCGACGTGGCCGTGACGCCCATGCCCGACGCCGACCAGCTGGCCCAGATTGCCATCTGCACAGCAGAGACAGCCCGCAGCGTGGCCGGATTCACCGACCCTCGCGTGGCCATGCTGAGCTTCTCGACCAAAGGCAGCGCCTCGCACGAGGTTGTTGACAAGGTTGTCGAGGCCACCCGCCTGGCCCATGAGCGCCAGCCCGAGCTGAAGATTGACGGCGAGCTGCAGGCCGACGCTGCCCTGGTGCCCTCGGTAGGCGAGCACAAGGCTCCCGGAAGCCCCATCGCCGGCCACGCCAACGTGCTGGTGTTCCCGTGCCTCGAGGTTGGCAACATCGGCTACAAGCTGGTGCAGCGCCTCGGCGACGCCGAAGCCCTGGGCCCCATCCTGCAGGGCATTGCACGCCCGGTGAACGACCTCAGCCGCGGTTGCTCCGTGGACGACATCTACAAGATGGTGGCCATCACCGCTTGCCAGGCAATGGATGCGAAGAAGGGATAAAGTAGACATGGAGTTACAAGGAGTTGGAGGGAGTTAGAAGGAGTTAGAAGACAAATGCTTTGCTTACTTAAAGCAATAAGACAGCACATGCTTTTTGCATATTGGCACATCAATACGTCAATTGCTTTGCATAATGAAACAACAAGATGACTGAGAGGTTTGAAGATGTCATGGCATGGCAACGTGCTTACCGCTTTACGCTACTTGTATACAAGGCAACTGCGTCATTCCCTTCAGACGAACGGTTTGGGCTCAAGTCGCAATTTCAAAGAGCGGCAGTTTCCATACCAGCCAATATCGCTGAGGGATATAAACGCATTGGCAAGGCAGACAAGTTGCACTTTTTCAACATAGCCCAGGGAAGTCTGGAAGAGTGCCGATGCTACATCTATCTATCCAAAGACGTGGGCCACATAGATGATTCTGCTTTCTGCGAGCTGTATACCTGCCTCGAAGAGGCGAGCAAGATGCTCAACTGGTACTGCAAAGGCATAAGGAGCAACGCGTACAACAAAGACGAAGATTAGCAGACAATGTGTGGCAACACAATGCCTATACGGCATTAACGACATGAGGACGAAGAGCCCTGCAGCCACTGCATAGGCAGTAAAAGCATTTGTCTTCTAACTTCTCCTAACTTCCTCTAACTCCATATAACTCCTTTAAACAAGCAAAAAACAATACACAAGATTATGAAAATATTGGTTTTAAACTGTGGCTCATCATCCATAAAGTATGCCCTTTACAACATGGACGACAAGTCGGTGATGACATCAGGCGGAGCTGAGCGCGTAGGGCTCGAAGGTGCTTTCGTAAAGGTAAAGCTGCCCGGCGGAGAGAAGAAACAGATAATGCACGACATACCCGAGCACACAGAGGGCGTGAAGTTCATATTCAGCCTGCTCACCGACCCTGAGATAGGGGTGATAAAAGACCTCAAGGAAATTGATGCAGTGGGCCACCGCATGGTTCACGGAGGCGAGAAGTTCAACAAGAGCGTGCTACTGACGGAAGAGGTGCTCAAGACGTTTGAGGAGTGCAGCGACCTCGCTCCGCTCCACAACCCGGCCAACCTCAAGGGCGTGCGCGCCGTGCAGGAGCTCATGCCGGGCCTGCCGCAGGTGGGAGTGTTCGACACCGCCTTCCACCAGACCATGCCCGACTATGCCTACATGTACGCCATACCTTACGAACTGTATGAGAAGTACGGCATACGCCGCTACGGCTTCCACGGCACGAGCCACCGCTACGTGTCGCACCGCGTTTGCGACTTCCTCGGCGTGAAGCCCGAGGAGCAGCGCATCATCACCTGCCACATAGGCAACGGCGGCAGCGTGGCAGCAGTGAAGTTCGGCAAGTGCATTGACACGTCGATGGGCCTGACACCGCTCGAGGGCGTGATGATGGGCACCCGCAGCGGCGACATCGACGGAGGGGCTGTCTCGTTCATCGAGAAGAAGCTCGGACTCGACGCCGACGGCATCTCCAACCTGCTCAACAAGAAGAGCGGCGTCTACGGCATCACCGGCATATCGTCGGACATGCGCGAGATTGAGGCCGCCGAGAAAGCCGGCAACCCCAAGGCCATACTGGCACAGAACATGTACAACTACCGCATAAAGAAGTACATCGGAGCGTATGCGGCTGCCATGGGCGGCGTTGACATCATTGTGTTCACCGCAGGCGTGGGCGAAAACCAGACCGGCATGCGCGCCGGAGCCTGCGAGGGCCTGGAGTGGATGGGCGTGAAGCTCGACAAGGAGAAAAACGAGAAGGTGCGCGGCGAAGAGGCTGTAATATCTGCCCCCGACTCGCGCGTCAAGGTCGTTGTCATACCCACCGACGAGGAACTGATGATTG
>ERZ779877.1318-NODE-1318-length-21823-cov-6.235024_pt1 | contig 21823 bp, 18 predicted proteins | sample MGYA00511556_ERZ779877 | MGnify/ENA primary metagenome ERZ779877 (study PRJEB29588, sample SAMEA2159338) | human gut metagenome | biome: human gut; feature: human-associated habitat; material: faeces | place: Denmark | collected 2008/2010 ...
GCTTTTTAAAAGCAACATACCCGCGACGGAGGTAACCGCCTATGAATCACGTTAAAACAAGCGCAGAGAGATTTTTCCCTTGCGCTTTTTTGTTTATTGAAACAATTACAATGGCAATTTAAATGAATTAAAAAAACGGAGATTTATATGAAGAGTAAAATCGTAAAAGCATTAGTAGCCTTTTTATTTGTCATGCTTAGCGCGTGTACCGTCTGTTTTATGTCGGCGTGTTCTTGCGGCGGCAATAATAACAAAGTTACGGTTACGTTTGTCACGAACGGCGGGAATGAAATCGCCCCGATAACGCTTAAAAAAGGAGAGGAACTCACGCTCCCGACGGCGGAAAAAGAGGGGCTTGTTTTTGCGGACTGGTATTACGACGAAAGTTTTACGAGCGTTTGTCCAAAAATAATAACCGCAGAAAAGAACGAAACGCTTTACGCGCGTTACGGCGCGGTTCTCACGTTCGATACCGCGGGCGGTTCGGAAATAGAACAACGGACTTACTTCGAGGGCGAAGAACTCGGGGCGTTGCCCGTTTCCTATAAAGACGGATTCTCGTTCGGCGGCTGGTATTACGACGCCGATCACGACAAAATCGTCGGCAAAAAGGATTCTATCAGCCGTTCTTTGACTGTTTACGCCGGATTTTCCGTCGCGACGGACACGATCAGAAAAATTACGAGCGTCAGGCACGTTTCCGATTCGCCCGTGATAGAAGCGACGGCAAGCGGAGTGATTCTGCACAACGGAAATATTGACGAATACATATCCTTCGCCTCGGCAAGCGGCGAGGAAACCGGGCTTATCTGCCGCCAGGACGGGGACGGTTTTTACGTTCTCGAACCGAGCAGAAAACTCGCGGAAGGAATGACTTATACGTTAAAAGCGCGCTCGTCCGCGGTTAAATTCCTTACCGTTGACGGCAAGGACGCGAAAAACGCCGACGAAGTGACCGTCACCACGAGTAAAGAAAAAAAAGAAGTCATCGAAGAAAAACCGACCGTCCGCATAACTTCGGCGAACCTTGCAAAATGGGACGAAAAAGTTTACGTCTATATGGATTCGGGGCTTGAAAAGGACGTCAGCCGAATCGTTGCGAGAACGACGAAAGAGATTGCCGTCGGAACGATAGTAGTGGTCGGCGAAACGGAAGACGAAACGCCGGACGATTATATCTGCAAAGTAATTTCCGTAAGAAAAGAACGTATGCAATACGTCGTCGGTACTGAAATCAAGGAGGACGAATTCGTCATAATGGACGTCGTTACGCCAAACGTGGACGACGTTTACGGCGACGTTGACGTTTACGGAGAAAAGCAGGCGCAACTCGAAGGCGTTGCAAACATTTCGGCGGAAACGATAGCCGAAAACGTGCTGAAAAACGAGGGTATCGTCACCCTTAAAAACGCGGTGAAAAACGCCGTGGCCAAGTCACCCACGATAACGAATTACGCCGACGGACTTTCCGCAGACGAAAAAAGCCGTTTCTCTGCCGCAATCGAAAATTTCGGATTTAACTATCCGAAAGTCAAATTAGACATAAAAGGCACGAGCCTTGCGTTTGAAATAGAAGTCGGCGGCGAAATTCAGTTCGCCAAAATGAAAATCGGCGTCCCGTTGAACCGAGTCCACCTTCACCGCGGGACGTACTGTCAAGCTGCTCAACCTCCTCCCACTCAAAACGCTCATAACGCGCGAGTACCATCTGCGCTATGCGCTCTCCGGGATTGATAACAAAGTCCTTGTCAGACAGGTTTATGAGTATGACTCCAACCTCACCACGATAGTCTGCATCTATTGTTCCCGGTGTATTGAGAACCGTGATACCATGTTTCGCCGCAAGACCGCTGCGCGGACGCACCTGAGCCTCCGTGCCCTTGGGAAGAGCGATGCGAAGACCTGTTGGCACAATCACTCTCTGAAAAGGGGCGAGTGTTATTGGTTCTTCGATGTTTGCCTTCAAATCGACCCCGGCGGAGCCTTCTGTCGCATAACCCGGAGCATCCCAGGGCGAATCGTTGATAATCCTTACTTTCATATCCTATAATTTGGAAATGCAAAGTTAACAAGAATTCCCGGCTTTGTGCAAAAGCAAGAGGCAAAATCATCCGTCCCCTACAGACCCGCAAAGAGAAGCGCAAACTAAGCGAACTCCACCGAACGAAGCTCAAGACCGAGTTCACTGACCATTGCGTTCACGCTTTCGTATGAATTGTCCGATGAAATGAAAACATTCATAAGGCTGATGATTGAATCTGTACGCATATCTCTTGATTTTTAATATTTTACATCCAATTTTCAGAATCTGTCCGAAGAGTTTTCCTTCTGAATTACGATGCAAAAATAAACCGAGCTTATGCAAAACCATTGCACAAGCTCGGATTTTTTATCAAAAATCTTTATTTTTTTTCAAATCAATCATTTCCCCTGGTTGGTTTGAGATTCAGCAGCGCCTCGACAACATTGACGATGTAGTCCCCTATTTTCTCGCACTCGACAATCAAATCCATATACGCGGAACCTGTCGCATACTCATATTTCCCTTCATTGAGGTCGATAATATTCTGTTCCTTGAGAGCGTTGCGCATATCGTTGATGTCCTGCTCGGTCTTGAGAGTGAGTTTAAGCTCGCCCACATCCTGTCCACCATCCTTGAGCACTGCCGCCATTCGGTCATAAGCCGTGCGGACGAGAGCGAACATTGATGCAAAATTCTCGTTCATACTCTGGGTGAAGACTATCTTGTTTTCGTTTCGTCTCTGAAGTATGCGCGCCATATTGTAATAGCTGTCGCCGATACTCTCGATTTCCGAAATCTCGCGGAGCTTCGACTGAATCGAGTGCTTTGAATCATCACTCAAACGACCGTCAGCCACCTTGCTGAGGTAGGTCGCAATCTCCACCTCCATATTGTCGCTGATGTTTTCATATTTCTGAACCCTGAGGAACAGCGACGAAAACTCGTCCTGATCCGACTCCGAGAACATCTGCTGAATCATCTCGTGCATCCTGTACGTCCTGTCGCTCATGAGGACTATCTCCTTGTGCGCCTGGAGGATGGAAAGCTCTGAAGTTGACATGAGACCTCCGGATATGAACTCGAGATGAGACTTGCCGTCGTCCTCCAGATTTTTCTCTCTGCGCGACGGGATGAAAAATGTCACAGCCTTTACATAGAATTTGGTAAACCATATCATCACCCCTATATTAATAAGGTTGAAGACAGTATGAAACATTGAGAGACCGAAAGAGACATAATATTGCATCGCCGCAAAGTTCGCAATCAGCGCCTCGTTTCCGTCAACCGACGGGTCGAGACGTCCATCAGAAAGGGCTGCGACAGTCGAAGGATCCGCGGAGCTTGCGTAGGTATAGAGAGCATTCGGGTCGCCGACACAGCCGGTCGTTATCCATGATATGAGCTTCATATAGGGATGATAGAGCGCAAGAGCCCAAACGGAGCCGAGGAGATTGAACATCAAATGCCCCGCAGCCGCACGCTTTGCCATGACATTTCCGGAGACGGACGCTATGATAGGCGTGATGCAGGTTCCGATGTTGCCGCCGAGCACGAGAGCCGCAGCGAGGTCAAAGGTAATCCACCCCTTGCTGCACATTATCAGCGCTATCGCAAACGTCGCGCTGGAGGCCTGCACCACCATAGTCAGCACCATACCAACAAGCGCAAAGACCAAAACCGACCAGAATCCCATGTCAGACCAGCGTCTGAGGGCGTCAAAGACCACCGGATTCGCCTGAAGGTCGGGAACGGAATGGTTGAGATAGTCCAGTCCGAGGAACAGGAGCGCGAAGCCGATGAGGAACTCACCCCAGTTCGTGTAGACGGATTTTTTCATAAAAAGAAGCGGCACCCCGAACGCAAAGAGCGGAACGGCGAATGTCGCTATATCTACCTTGAAGCCGAAAAGTGAAATAATCCACGCCGTGAAGGTCGTACCCACATTGGCGCCAAAGATTACGGCCATTGACTGCTGGAGGGAAATAAGTCCGGCATTAACAAACGAAACAATCATCGTTGTCGTTGCCGATGAAGACTGGACAAGTGCGGTGATGAAGATACCGGTCAAAGCTCCGAGGAACTTGTTGTTGGTCATCAGCGCCAATATGTCTCTCAACTTGTTTCCGGCCGCCTTCTGGAGACCTTCGCTCATAAGTTTCATCCCATACAGGAACATCCCTACGGCTCCTATAAGGGTAAGAATTTCCAAAAACCCGAAATTCATATAATATTCAGTTTCTCTTGCTTTCCGCCGAGTAGACGAAGGCGTACAAGACGTTTTAGACCGCGAATTTACAATCTGATTTCAAAAAAGACAATGTTTCGAGCACATTATATGACGAAAAAATTACTTTTTTGTGAATATTTTCCGCTTTCTCAAAAAAAATATACTCCAACGAGGATTTTTTTTGTAAAAAAGCAAAAGCAATCCTAAATTTGCAGGATTTTACGGGGATATGTTCATCCATAATTATTTATACTACAGATGGCAGACAACAACACATTGCTTGCAAAAGTTCTCGGACTTAAGGACAAATATGAGTCGCTTCAGAGCCAGCTCGCTGATCCTGAGGTGATTTCGGACATGAAGAAATATGTGCAGCTCAACAAGGAATATAAGGAGCTGTCGCCAATAATCAAGGCTGGAGAGGAGTACCGGAAACTCATCGAATCCTACGATATGGCGAAGGAAATCATCGCGGAAGAAAAGGACGAGGAGCTAAGGGAGATGGCGAAAGAGGAGATTGCGGAGATTGAACCGAAACTTCCGGAGATGGAACAGAAAATCAAGCTCCTGCTCATCCCGGCCGACCCTCAGGACAGCAAGAACGCGATTCTTGAAATCAGAGGAGGTGCAGGCGGTGACGAGGCGGCAATATTCGCGGGAGACCTCTTCAGGATGTACAGCAAGTATTTCGAGCGTCGCGGCTGGAAGATGGAAATCAACAGCCAATCGGAGGGCGCTGCCGGCGGATTCAAGGAAATCGTCGTAAAGGTCATCGGAGACGGGGTCTATGGCGTGCTGAAATACGAGTCCGGAGTTCACCGCGTGCAGCGCGTGCCGCAGACAGAGACTCAGGGCAGGGTTCACACCTCGGCAGCGTCGGTAGCAGTGCTTCCCGAGGCGGACGAGTTCGACATCGAGTTGAATATGAACGACATCCGCAAGGACACCTTCTGTTCATCAGGTCCGGGCGGACAGTCCGTGAACACGACCTACTCGGCAATCCGGCTCACCCACATCCCTTCCGGAATCGTGGTGCAGTGTCAGGACGAGAAGTCGCAGCTCAAGAACTTTGACAAGGCTCTTGCAGAGCTCCGCACGAGGCTCTACAATATGGAGTACGAGAAGTATCTTAACGAGATTTCCGCAAAGAGAAAGACCATGGTCTCCACCGGAGACCGTTCGGCAAAAATCCGCACTTACAACTACCCTCAGTCCCGCGTGACCGACCACCGCATCAACTACACGATGTACAATCTGCCGGTTTTCATGGACGGTGACATACAGGAACTGCTTGATCAGCTGCAGATTGCGGAGAATGCTGAAAGGCTTAAAGCCGCAGGCGAAGAAGAATAGCGGGGCGCCTAAAAGGCGGTCTGCTTCGTTGCAAAAGCGCCAAGAGGCAAAAACAAAGGGGCTGTTTTACAGTCCCTTTGTTTTTGCTTCGTCCCAAATCGCATCCATCTCTTGCAAGGTCATGTCGTGGAGATCGCGGCCTTCGCGGATGGTGTGTTCTTCTAGGTAGGTAAAGCGGCGACGGAACTTGGCGCAGGTGCGTTCGAGAGCCGTGTCCGGGTTGAGTTTGTAGAGGCGGCCGGCGTTCACGAGAGCGAAAATCATGTCCCCGAGTTCCTCTTCGGCACGATCCTTCGCTGCCGCCTTCTCCTCATCGGAGACGGCGGCGTCAATGGCATTCAGCTCCGTCTCAAGTTCAGATTCCTCCTCCTTGACCTTGGCCCAGACATCCTCTTTCTTTTCCCAGTCGAAACCGACTCCACGGGCCTTGTCCTGGATTCTATAAGCCTTTATCATTGACGGAAGAGAATCAGGAACCCCGCTCAAGACACGCTTATTGCCGTCCTTCTCCTTGGTTTTAAGCATTTCCCAGTTGCGCATCACATCCTCGGCAGAAGCGGCCTCCGTTTCTCCGAACACATGCGGATGACGATATATAAGCTTCTCGCACAGACGGTTGCACACATCAGCGACATCGAACTCCCCTTTTTCGTCGCCCATCTTCGCATAGAACACGACGTGAAGCAGCAAGTCTCCCAACTCTTTGCAAATTTCGGCATGTTCGTCCTTCAGAATAGCATCGCTCAGCTCATACACTTCCTCAATCGTCTGAGGCCTCAGACTCTCGTTGGTCTGTTTTCTGTCCCACGGGCATTTCACCCTAAGTTCATCCAGGATGTCGAGCAGCCGCCCGAACGCATCCAATTTCTGTTCCCTTGTATTCATCGTATTTTCGTTTCTTAAAACATACCTCCGTTTCATCCGATTTCATCAATATACCTTCCCTTTCGGGTCCAATGGATATATCCGTAAATCGCGGAAAGGGCGTATATTATATATAGGAGTGCCATTGCGGTCATTCCCTGCGTCAGACAAACCATGGCGGATACGGCGTCGGCGAAAATCCAGAGAATCCATTGTTGGGGATATGATTTCGCGAGCCACCATGTCGCTATGCAACTCAAAACCGTCGCGCTCGCGTCTCCTATGGATTTCGGATCATTGACCAGGCGGAGGACGAAATACAGCGCCGCAGTGCCGGCAACAAATGTCAATGCACTGACGAGAGCCGTCTTCAGTGACAGATGCCGCAGATGGATTTCAGCACTTCCCTTTGGCGTTTCAATCGCAGCCGAGACATCTTTGTCATCACGCTTCCATTGAACGAAGCCGACAAACGCCATCACAACATAGTAGAGGTTCAGCGCGGACGATGCGTACAGCCCGCCCATAAAGAAAGACACCATTGCGGCCGCAGCCGAAAGCAGCTGAAAGGTCCACATCCAATTGCTCTGCCTGATTTCGAGAATCAGGAACAGGACACCCGTGACGAGCGTGAATATTCCGAGAAAGTCAAATTCCATATATGGTCAAAATCCCTCTACAGCAGGCGAACAAACGCCCGATTTTTCCAAAACGCAGCAAAGATACCCACTTTCCGTGACATTTCGTCCGCATACGATGTTTATTTTCACGGCAATGTCATATTCACATTTTTATCCTTATTTTTGCACTCGGAAATATGAAGGTTCGCCGCCGTATGACGGATGCGCGAAAGACGAATACACAAAATTTTGGGATATATGAAAACGATACGGGATGCGGAATTTGGAGGCGAACGCCCTCTGTTTGAATCACATGGATTGCGGCTTGAAAACGTCGTCATACGCGAGGGAGAGTCAGCGATAAAGGAGTGCAGCGACATTGAGGCGGTCGACTGCCGTTTTGAAGGAAACTACCCGTTCTGGCACGTGCACGGCTTTCTCATTGAACGATGCTTTTTCGATGTGGGAGGGCGTTCCGCGCTGTGGTATTCTGACCATCTGAAGATGAGGGACACTGTGATTGCGGCTCCGAAGATGTTCAGGGAAATGAGCGACATCGAGATAGAGAATGTCGAGATGACCGATGCAGATGAAGTTTTCTGGAGATGCAACAGGGTGAATGTCAAGGAACTGAAACTACACGGCGGGACTTATCCGTTCATGTTCAGCAATGACCTTCACATCGATGGACTCATCAGCGACAGCAAATATGTATTCCAGTATGTGAAGAACCTCGAACTGCGCAACGCGAAAATCACGACCAAGGACGCGCTCTGGGAGAGCGATAACGTGACAGTCTACGACTCTGAACTCTGTGGCGAATATCTCGGCTGGCATTCTCGCAATCTCAAGTTAGTGAACTGCAGGATTTCAGGAACCCAGCCTCTGTGCTATGCGGAAAATCTCGTGCTTGAGAACTGCACTTTCGCCGAGGACTGCGACCTAGCCTTCGAGTACAGCAGCGTGCATGCCACCATCGTTGGAGGCATACGCAGTGTCAAGAATCCTCGGACAGGAAGCATTGTCGCTGACGAAATCGGTGAAATAATCATCGACAAAAATATAAAGGCTCCGGCCGACTGTGTGATTAAGACTCGATGAAAAATGGGAAAATACAATTTCGATGACATTGTTCCGAGGCGCGGGACAAATTCCTATAAATGGGATACGCCTGCTGAGGGCGTGCTCCCTATGTGGGTAGCGGACATGGACTTCAGAACTGCACCCTGCATCATTGACGCGCTGCGGCGAAGAGTCGAGCACGGGGTATTCGGTTATGTAAAAGTACCCCAAGCCTACTACGATTCCGTTATCAACTGGTTCAGCACCCGCCATGGAGCGCACTTTGAGCGTGACTGGTTCATCTACACAAGCGGCGTTGTGCCGGCACTCTCTGCGATACTAAAGGCTCTGACACGACCAGGCGACAAGGTCATCGTGCAGCCACCGGTCTACAACTGCTTTTTCTCTTCGATTCGCAACAACGGATGCGTGATGCTCCAGAGCCGCCTCGTTCAGAATGGTCTTTCATGGAGCATGGACTTTGATGACCTTGAGGCCAAGGCTGCAGATCCGGACGCGAAGGTGATGATTCTCTGCAACCCGCACAACCCCGCAGGTCGCGTCTGGACGGAGGAAGAATTGCGAAGGGTTGGAGATATATGCCTGCGTCACAATGTATTCGTGGTTTCGGATGAGATTCACTGCGAGCTGACATACCCTGAGCACGACTACACTCCGTTCGCTTCTCTCGGAGAAGAATTCCGGCTCCACTCTGCAACGTGCATATCCCCGAGCAAGGCATTCAATATCGCCGGACTCCAGATTGCGAACATCGTCACCGCCAACAATGAAATCCGCGCACTCATCGACAAGGCAATCAACATCAACGAGGTTTGCGATGTCAATCCGTTCGGAGTCGAGGCCACCATCGCCGCATACTCCCCCGACGGTGCACAGTGGCTCGACGAACTGCGGGACTACCTCCACAAGAACTGGCTGATTGTGCGGAATTTCTTCACCGCGAACATTCCAACCTGCCCGGTCACGGAACTTGAAGGCACCTATCTCGTATGGATTGACATACGCAACACGGGTCTCAGCTCTGACGAAGTCACCTCAAGGCTGCTCGACGAACAGAAACTTATGGTAAATTCAGGCAGCATGTACGACGGAGAAGGCTTCATCCGCCTCAACATAGCCTGTCCGCGAAGCCAGGTTGTCGAAGCTCTCGAAAGAATGGCAAAGGTGCTTAATGTACATTAACAACACGAGAGAAAACTCCTCAATGTGTTAACTATCGTTTCCTTTATGTAAGGCCAACTTATAGCTTCCAACATCTCAGGCATAGGGTCGGATTCCGCATCGTCAAAATAAGAAAGGCTCTTTATGGCGATAAATAATGAGCCATCCGGGTATTTTGTGGAGTAAAAGTCAAGTATCTCTTTCATTGAATATATCCTCAGAAGAAAGTACAAGTCCACAAAATCTTTCTTTGTGCCACGCCCTATTATGGCGGCTATCTTCATCGCTGCGATGTCCTCAATTGATGCAAGACGCAAACCTTCTTCTTCGATTATTGGATTCAGCCAATCATAGGCATAATTCACAAAATCAACTTTTACGCCATCTGCAAGATAAATATTGATATTGTCAGACTCTTTCAATATCTGCACTATATGTTCCTTCGATAGTTTCTGTCTGATTTCTGACACCGGAGAATTAATGCTGCCGAACATATCCAGATCAATGGACTTGCGATGACCAAGTTGAAGAGCGAGGGCGGTACCGCCAACAAGACGAGTGTCATGCAAGTTAGGAATGGACTGAATACTTTTCAGAAGTTCCAATGTCGTGGGAGAGATTGTTTCGTAGTGCAGCATCTGAATCGATTTTCCGGAATGTCGGCAAGGCAACAGAGTAGGGACACAGCTCTCGGCTCAAGGGTTCGGAATCGTGTCGCCATAGCAACAATAAGATCAAGACCATAATAGCGATAGATAAGCATCCAATCAGAAAACTGGCCATATTCCAATACACGCTGAATTATGTATGCTGCATTACTATCCGCATCAACAGTTTCTCTATCGACGTCCCAAAAAAGATAACATGAAAGCCCATTTATGAGTTCTCGCTTTGTCATGACGCAAATGTAACAAAATTAACAATCTTAGGCAAAAGATATATCAGATTTTTCGTGTTATTGATAAATAATTGCAATGCTCAAACTTGCGGCGGAGGGACGGTGCCGGAGTCGACAAGGTTGCGGAGGATGTCAAGAATCTGCTGCGGGATGGGGTCCTGAGCCGGGTTGTTGACAAGGCGTTTGAGGACGTTGAGATCGTAGATGCCGTGAAGATCTTTGTTTATATAGGTAGAGAGGCGGTCTGACAGGTCTGCGTAAGAGGGCGAGGCTGTCTCCAACGGCTCCCCGGCAGTCTTTTTCGCGCGACAGATGTCGCAGGTCCCGCAGTCGGAGGAGTCGGTCTGCCCGAAGTAGCGGAGGAGGTGGCGGCTGCGGCATTCGGTCTCTTCGGTGACATAGTCAATCATCGCCTCGATGCGGTCGTGCTGGCATTTCTTCAGAAACTCATAGGTCTTCGGCTTGAGGTCTATGTTCTTTGGCATCAGGCGCTCGTGGTTAAGAAAGAGGACGTCGGAAACGCTGCTCGGAATGTAGCGTATGAGGTGGAGCAGAGAGAGGGAGTAGAGCTTCTGGTGGAGTTCCGCTTCGGAGAGGCCAAGGCGGGCACAGATTTCGTCCTCATCAATTGAAACGGGAGCGCTGTAGATTCCGGAATATTTCCGCATCAGGATCTCGAGGATACGCGGGAGCACGGGGTCATCGAAATGATAGTTGTAGAATGCGGCGCGATCGACTGCAATCATCACCCGCGTCTTCACATCGACCGACTCGTTGAGTGTCCAGTGCCCGGCTTTTTCTATGTATTTTATTGCATACCAAGCACTTGTCTGACTAAGTTTAAATTGGCGACAGAAGGCGGCGAAGTCGAACTTATGTTGGGAGAGTTCGCCGTATTCGTAGGGAATGCCGAGGAAAATGTGGACTTTCTGGTATATATCCTCTATATATTGCGTGTCTGGAAACGAGACGGTTTCGGTCTGATGGAGCCGCCTCACGTCGGAACTGTTCCATAGCAGGACAGCATAGGAACGCCGTCCGTCGCGACCTCCTCGCCCAGCCTCCTGAAAGTAGGCCTCCGGAGAATCCGGAATGTCGTAGTGGAGAACAAAGCGCACATCGGGTTTGTCTATGCCCATTCCGAAGGCGTTGGTGCAAACCATCACACGGATTGCCCCGCTTTTCCAAGCTTCCTGCCTCTGCGTGCGGGTGTACGTGCCAAGACCGGCGTGGTAGAATGAGGCAGAGATGCCTTTCTGCACAAGAAACGCGGCGAGTTCCTCCGCTTTCTTGCGGTTGCGCACATAGACGATGCCTGTGCCGGGAACGGACTCGCAAATGCTGACTATCTGACCGAGTTTGTCTTCGGTGCTCCGCACTATGTAGGAAAGGTTCGGGCGCTCGAAGCCGCTCTTTATCAGCAGTTTCTCCCGGAATCGCAAACGGGTCATGATGTCGTCGGCTACGGTGGGAGTCGCTGTGGCGGTGACGGCAATCACGGGAGCATCGATACAGTCCCTAAGCCGACCTATATTCAAATAGTCCGGACGGAAGTCATATCCCCATTGAGAGATGCAATGCGCCTCGTCGACGACGATGTAGGAGACATCCATGTTACGGAGGTACTGCTGGAAGAGGCGCGTGGCGAGACGCTCGGGGGATATATAGAGGAATTTGTAGTCGCCATAGGTGGCGTTGTTGAGAGCGAGGTCGACATCGCGTTTTGTCATTCCGGCATAGACGGCTATGGCGCGGATGCCGCGGTCGCACAGGTTCTGGACCTGGTCCTTCATGAGGGCTATGAGCGGAGTTACCACAAGGGCAAGTCCAGGCTTCATCATGGCCGGAACCTGGAAACAGACGGACTTGCCTCCTCCGGTCGGGAGAATGGCGAGCACGTCACGGCCTTCCACTGCCGCCTGCACTATTTCCTCCTGTTTGGAACGAAAGCTGTCGTAGCCCCAATATTTCTTCAGAACCTCTCTTGTTGTCATAACTTCAAGTTTCGCAAGTATTCTAACTTATTGCGAATATTAAACTTATCTCATTCATCAAGCTCTCAAGTCCCACGCACTTTTTTCTGTCCACGTTACCCCTCTCCTAAATCCTCAGCTCTATCGAGCATCTTCCTTCGCGTTTCGGCAATTCAAGCGAGCTTGATTGCACTCAACTTGGCGTCAGCTCCCTCGGGGAGAGGACTTACCCTCGCCACATCGGCCACTACGCCATCCCTTCTACTATTTTATCTGTTGTAGCCACGACATCGTCCCAGACCTTCTGTCGGTCAGTTTCGTTGAGAATTTCGTGGCGCATTCCCTGGTAGAGACGTCCTGAGACATCGCTGTAGCCAACCCTGCGCATATTCTCGACCGCACTTTCAAAGGCCTTGGGAGAGATGAGGCACGGGTCGTCTGCACCGGAGATGAAGCGAACGGGAATTGACGGGCGTGAGACCTTCCAGCCCTTGGTGGAATAGCAGTCCTGCATGAGTCCGAAGAGGTTGCGGAAGCCGTTTGCGGTGAAGACATAGTTGCAGAGCGGGTCGGCGTCGTACTCCTTTATTATAGAAGGGTTGGAGCAGACCCAGCAGTTCGGTGAGGTCTCACCCTTGAAGTTGCGGGAATAGCTGCCGAAAGCGATTTTCTGGATGAGCCTCGGACGGTGACGCTCCCCTTTCAGGCCGCCGATTGCCCTCGCGAGCGCCTTGCCAACGCCGGCGCCAGAGTTGAAGCTCGGACAGCCGCAGACGAAGAGGGCGTCGAGTGTGTCGTCATATCTCTTTGTGTATGAACGCACTGCCATAGAGCCCATGCTATGACCGAAAAGAACGAGAGGAAGTCCCATCCAGCGGTCGAGCGCCCAGCGGTTGACGAGGCGGATGTCATCAATCATCGCCTTCCAGCCCCCTTCGTAGAAATAGCCGAGGTCCTCGACCGACCTGACGCTTTCGCCGTGTCCGCGATGATCGTGAATAACCACTGCATACCCCTTCGACGCGAGAAATTCCATGAACGGAACGTACCTTTCTTTGTGCTCGCACATTCCGTGCACAATCTGGAACACGGCCTTCGGAGCGACGTCGTCAACACAAGTCAGTACGGATATTTCCAATCCGTCTGATTCCGATATAAGTTTATGTTTCTCAATCATATATGTATTATATTTTTCAATACTTCTATCGTCGGCAGCGATTGCAAATTCCATACTTCTTGACCACAAAGCCGCGACATCTAAATAATTTTCTTCAAAATTATACATTTTTCTTCACGTGTGAAACTTTCACTTCTTTTCGGCTTACTTTTTGTTTTGAAAGTCGGCTGCAAATTTGTATTTTTGCAGGTTGAAATAAGAATTAAGAAAAAAGATTTGTGAAGGATTTTTGAGGATAGATTTCTTTTGGACGCGGGAGTGTACCAGGTGTATATGACCAAGGAAAAGGAATATAGACCAAAAAGACGAACAAAGATTGATATTATTTATTATAAACCATTTATAAACTATTTTACACTATGAGTAAAATTGATTTGAGCAAGTACGGCATCACGGGTGCGACTGAGGTCGTTTACAATCCGTCCTACGACAGCCTGTACAAGGACGAGCTTAACCCTGAGCTTAAGGGCTTTGAGAAGGGCAAACTCACTGAACTCGGAGCCGTTGACGTGATGACAGGCGTCTATACGGGACGTTCGCCTAAGGACAAATTCTTCGTAATGGACGAGACCAGCAAGGACACCGTATGGTGGACTTCAGAGGGATACAAGAACGACAACAAACCTGTTACCCCTGAGACTTGGAAGGCTCTCAAGGAACTCGCAGTTAAGGAACTTTCAAACAAAAAGCTCTATGTTGTCGACGCATTCTGCGGTGCCAACCCTGCAACCCGCCTCAAGGTTCGTTTCATCGTTGAGGTCGCTTGGCAGGCACATTTCGTGAAGAATATGTTCATCCGTCCGACAGAAGAGGAACTTGCTTCATTCGGTGAGCCTGACTTCGTTGTCTATAACGCATCAAAGGCAAAGGTTGAGAACTACAAGGAGCTCGGACTCAACTCAGAGACTGCAGTTGTCTTCAACCTCACTTCTAAGGAGCAGGTGATTATCAACACTTGGTACGGCGGTGAGATGAAGAAGGGTATGTTCTCAATAATGAACTACCTCAACCCGCTCCGCGGCATCGCATCAATGCACTGCTCAGCCAACACAGACAAAGAAGGCAAGAGCTCAGCAATCTTCTTCGGCCTTTCAGGAACAGGTAAGACCACCCTTTCAACTGACCCTAAGAGACTCCTCATCGGTGATGACGAGCACGGTTGGGACGACGAGGGAGTCTTCAACTACGAAGGCGGATGCTACGCCAAGGTCATCAACCTCGACAAAGAGTCTGAGCCTGACATCTACAACGCAATCCGCAAGGACGCCCTTTTGGAGAACGTTACAGTTGACGAGGCAGGCAAGATTGACTTCGCAGACAAGAGCGTAACGGAGAACACTCGTGTTTCATACCCGATTTATCACATCGACAACATCGTAAAGCCGGTTTCAAAAGGCCCTCACGCTCATCAGGTGATTTTCCTTTCAGCTGACGCATTCGGTGTTCTTCCTCCGGTTTCAATCCTTACTCCTGAGCAGACTCAGTACTACTTCCTCTCAGGATTTACAGCTAAACTCGCAGGTACAGAGCGCGGTATCACTGAGCCGACTCCGACATTCTCCGCTTGCTTCGGTGCAGCGTTCCTTTCACTCCACCCGACCAAGTATGGTGAGGAGCTTGTGAAGAGAATGAAGGCAGCCGGTGCAAAGGCATACCTCGTAAACACAGGATGGAACGGAACAGGCAAGCGTATCTCTATCCGCGATACTCGTGGAATCATTGATGCAATCCTTGACGGTTCAATCGAGAAAGCTCCAACCAAGAAGATTCCTTACTTCGACTTCGAGGTCCCTACCGAGCTCCCTGGAGTTGACCCGAAGATTCTCGATCCACGTGACACCTACGCTGACGCAGCTCAGTGGGATGAGAAGGCTAAGGATTTGGCAGCACGCTTCCAGAAGAACTTCGAGAAGTTCGCTACCAACGAGTTGGGTAAGTCTCTCGTAAAGGCTGGTCCGAAGCTTTAGAGGATTTCTTGAAATTTTGAGATTTCTATATTGGGTTGGTTAGGTTTTGCCTAACCAACCTTTTTGTTTTTGATTTGCCGTGAGGTTTTCTACATTTTTTGCATAATCTTTGCTATTGGGAGCCGCGACAATAATTTGAAATAATTTAGAACAGATCAAAACGCGATGAAACAGAACTATCTGGTGGCCGTGCTTGTGGCCACCGCTTTATTTTTCACAGGATGCGACAAACAGGAGAATGCTCCCATTGTGCCGGACGGGCCTGGAACAGAACAACCTGAAGAACCGAAACCGGAAAAGCCGGATAAGCCTTCAAAGCCCGAAGATTTGGACGAAAACGATTGCATAATCTTCTCTGATGCAGTCTTGGAAAAAGGACTTCTTGCCATAAAGCCTTCGATTGACCTCAATGGTGATGGAAAAATTTCGCTTAGCGAAGCGGCCGAAGTGCGAGAAATTAATTTGAGTTTCGAAGCGCCTCAAGACAGCGGAGAAAATCTTGTGGGAGACATATCCCAACTCAAATACTTCAACAAGCTTGAAAAACTCGGGCTTAAATATCATAAAGTCATCGATGTAACTCCAATTGAAGGGATAACAGCTCTCCGTGAGCTCATACTCATCGGGAATCCAATCAAAACCATAAATACTAAAGAATTGGGCAATCTTGAGATTCTCAGACTCTCGGACACAGATGTCAAGAGCGTAGACTTGAGCAACACACCAAAACTTACTGAGCTCTACCTTTCGCGCACACAAATAGAGAAGCTTGAAATCTCAGGAATGGCAAATATTTCGGAAATACTTGCCATAGGTTGCAAAAGACTTAAAGAAGTAAAACTATCCAATCTTCCGGCAATTAACCGGGTGGACGCATTAAAATGTGCCGTGCTAAGTTCCATCAGTGTCACCGACTGCCCGGAACTCACTGAACTTCAAATGGATGGCAACCAACTTGAAGGCATCACACTGGAAAATCTCCCTAAACTCCAGAGGCTCAATCTATATAAGAACAAGCTCACTTCACTTGATGTGAGCGCATTCCCTGAATTACAATTCCTCTTCATTTTCGACAATAAGATTCAAAAGCTCGATCTGTCAAAGAATCCGAAGCTTTTTGAGTTGCGTGCCAGTGGCAACCTGATGGAGACCGTAGACTTGAGCGCCAACGACAAACTTGCAAGGATCGAACTCGAAAATATGCCAAATATGAAGGTCCTCAACATCAGGAACTATTACTATGATGAAGAACTATCCGAGTACAGCATAGTTGAGGGCAACAATGCACTGGAAAAAGTCATCGCAGATGCCGGTCCAGAGTATAACGCTGTGGTCAATATGTTCAAAGGCAACAGTAAAGTCAAGGTTGTGACAGAATAGCCACCGCCTACAACACAATCAATCCGGAAGCTGATGTCCGGGGCAATGGACGCAAGGAAATTGCCCCGGATTCTATTTGGCCGGCCGCTTCCAGTTCGTCCAGAACAGCCCTGGAAGCTTCGTAGGCAAGGCGCGGGGTGTTGTTGTTCTCGCTCAAATGACAGAGAAAGACATTGCGCAGGGACGGATGAAAAAAGCGGTGCAGTGCGTGGGCGCACTCATCATTCGAAAGATGACCGTGACCGTTCATTATACGCATCTTCAACTCGTGCGTATATGGGCCGCCCATCAGCATATCCACATCGTAATTGGACTCGAAAACCACCGAATCGGACTCCTTCGCAAAGGCAATCGCCTCGTCGGTAACACGGCCGGCATCTGTCATTATGAAAAAATTGCGGCAACGAATTTCACCTGAAACTCCGAGCATCTGCGAAAGCGAAGTCCCTTCCGGAAGTTCGTCCAGGGGAATGCGGATTGCATAGCCAATTGTCTGTGTGGCATCGTGCGGGACGACGAAATAGCGTACACCGAAGCCGCACACATCGTTCCAGCCGTTTTCGACAAGTTTCAAGACAGTCGCTCCGAGACTTGCCAGTTTGAGAGTTCGACTGAGCAGAGCGTCAGCCAAGACATCCGAGGTCCAAACCGGTTTGTTGAGCTTCTTGCAGTAGGACGCGAGGCTACGAACATGATCCATATGGTCGTGAGTGATGAGAACTGCGCCGAAATCGTCTGTCGAAAGGCCATGGTCGGAAAGAATGGATTTTAGACGCTTCAGGCTCACTCCGGCGTCAATCAAAATGCCTCCGAGACAATTCTCGCCGTCGAAACGCCCGAGAAAATAGCAGTTTCCGCTGCTGCCGCTCGAAAGGCTCAGAAATTTCACATTGATGTCACTCATTGTCTTCCCCTCGTTTCATACAGTCTAACGCCAGATCTCCTGTCACTCTAATTCTTCTCATCCTCACAGAATTTTTTGATGACCCCGTATGCATCTCCCACTCCGAGTTCACCGGCTCGGGAAAGGTCTATGCAGCCTTTTTCCTTGTCCTTCAGATAAATCTGGACGAGTCCCCGGTTGAAATATGCATCGCCGAGATAAGGGAAAGCGGCTATGGCCTTCGTGTAGTTCTCGATTGCCTTCACAAAATCCGATGACAGGCAGTAGAGATTGGCCAGATTATATAATATATAAGGTATGTTCCCGGCTATGGCATCGGCTTCAAGCAGGTCATCAATAGCCTCGGAATAGTCGTAATGTCGCGTCACCTGATCTTTCACGCGGGCGCGTGTATTGCCGGAGTCGTCCATCGAGAGAGACTGCACATTACTTTCAATGCTGGATATAAACTCAATCATGTCGGCACGGAGCACCCCTCGATTCATGTAGTAGAATGCCCGGTAGAGTTTCTCGACATCGGTCGCCGGAGATTCAGCGATGGCGTTGTCGTAGTGGGCTCTGGCAAGATTGTACTGTCTGTCACGACTGTCGGCAAGAGCCAGGAGAAACTCTTCCCGAGCCGGAGAAAGTCCTTCGCCGCGAAGTTTCGTAAAGTCTCCGGAACATTTCACCGTCCCAGTGTTGTCGAGCGTCACAGCAACTGGAAGGCTGCGTTCGAAACGCTGTAGAAGCGGGTTTTCATAGACATGAGAAGTCATGTAGTTGCCCTCATCAGCGGCGTCAGCAGGGACAAAACTGAACATCGGGCGAAGTTTGATGTCGACGTCGCGGTGCTGGAGCATCTCATCGTTAAAGTCCTTCTTCGCGAAGTCAGCCTCAAAGGCAAGCAACGAGCTGTATTTCTTCGTCGTATCGGCGAGCGAGTTTTCATCGGTGACGTTCTTCGCACGATATTCCGCGACCTTGCGCTGCGCCGTCTGATAGTCAGCTTTCGACTCCTTCTGCATTCCGAGAAGATTCTTGACGTATGAGCGGTTCATATACGCCTTTGCGAAATCGGGATAGAGTTCAATCGCCCGGTCATAGTCTTCGAGAGCATCGCGGTACATTCCGAGTTCGATGAGCACGGAAGCCCTATTGAAATGCGCAAGGACATTGTCAGGATTGATATTCAGCACCCTGTCCAAGTCTTCGAGAGCCCCCTCGTAGTCGCCCAGCTGGGCCATTATCAGGCCGCGGTTGTAGAGGGTCAGAGCGTTGCCCGGCTCGTCCCGGAGCACGCGATTGAGATCCGACATTGCCTCGCGGTACTTTTTCTGCTCGTAGTACATCAAGGCACGGTTGAAATAAGCAAAGGTGTTCGAAGTATCTATCGCGATCGCCTTATCCATATCCTCTATCGCAAGATCCATCCGGTTCTGTGCCGCGTAGAGCCGCCCCCTGCGGACATAGCCTTCGGGGTCGAAACGGTCGAGACGTATGGCCTTGTTGTAGTCGGTCATCGCCTTGAGCGTGTCACCAAGGAAAAGATAGGATGCACCTCGATTGAGATATGCCGACGGGTCCTTCGGTTCTTTGCGGATGTAGCGGTCGAAATCCTTCACTGCGTTGTCGAACCGCTGTGAGAGGAAATAGGTGACTCCCCTGCTGAAATAGAGACCGGAATAGCCAGGACGAAGTTCGAGAGCCTTATTTATGTCGCTCAGCGCCGCATCATAGTCCCCCGTGCGGCTTTCGGTGATACCGCGGTAGTGGTAGCCGGAGGTGAAGACCGGGTTGATGCGCACGGCGGCGTTGAAGTCCTGTTTCGCTCCTCGGAAGTCCCCGAGGTTGTATTTTGCGATGCCGCGGAAAAAGTAGTTTTCGTAATCTGTCGTGTCCAGACGCGCGAGGACGTTGAAGTTCTCTATGGCCTGGGAAAACTTGCCGTCGGCGAGAGCGGAGCGTCCACGATACATGAACATGTCCTTGTCGTACTGGGCTAAGGCCGGAACTGCCGCAAACTTCATCGGAAGAATGGCGGCAATCACGTAAAGTGTGGAATAAAATGCTTTTCCCAGTTTGCTCATCGCGAAAAAATCACTACTTTTGGCGGCGTTTTGTGCAATCGATGGCAGATGCGCCAGAACTCAAAGACACATAAACATGCAAAGATAATCATTTAGCGAGCATTTTAAAATAGATTCTATGCCCATTCGGTCAAATATGATAATTTTTTCCGGAATATCAGCCGGCCTACGAAGAAGATGCCTAACGTCGGCAGCCGCTCTTGTCGGGCTGTTTTTCGTCTGCATCAGCGCACAAGCGCAGCGTTTCCCGGCAAGAAACGTAGTGTGGGAAGCAAAGCTCAAGTGGCAGGTTGCCTTTCTTGCGGACAGCCTCTGCGACGGGCGGGCAACAGGCACGAGAGGCGGGACCGAGGCTGCTTTTTTCATTGAACGCAGGTTCCGCGAGGCCGGTCTTGATCCCATAGGCGAAAGCGGTGCGCAGGAAGGCTATGTACAGTCGTTCAGGACGGAAAGCGGTGCTGTCGGACACAATATCATCGGATTCATGAACGGATCGAGAAAGGTTCACGAGAGCGAGTATGTCATTGTCGGGGCACATTTTGACCATCTCGGAAACTTCTCAGGCAAGATGTATCCTGGAGCGGACGACAACGCTTCGGGGGTCGTTACGGCAATCAGTCTCGCGGAGATGTTCCGGATTTCGAAAATCATCGGTAAGGCATATTTCAAAAACATAATTTTCGTAGCTTTCGATGCGAAGGAAAAAGGATTGTCGGGTTCGGCGGCATTCTGGACGGCACTCGAAAACGGAAGATTCCGAGATCCGTTTACGGGCAAAACAATCTGGCCGGAGATGGTGAAACTTATGGTGAACATCGACCAAATAGGATGCTCCCTCTCCCCTCTCGCCTCAGGAAGGGAGGACTATCTGCTCGCGGTTGACGGAGGCACGCTCGGAAGCCGTGAAAGCGAACTTCTTGACTGGTGCAACCGCATTTTCGAGACCAATCTCGAACTCTGTCACAGCTACTACGGCAGCGAGAACTTCACCAAAGTCTTCTTCAAAATCACCGACCAAAACGTCTTTGCGCAGCACAAGATTCCGTCCGTGCTCTTCACTTCCGGCATCACAATGAACAACTACAAGCCCTGGGACAGCGCCCAGACCCTCAACTACGAGGTCCTCAAACGCCGCATCTGGCTCATCTGGCACTGGCTGGAGTATCAGCTTTACTAAGATGGTCTACTTTGGAAAATAAATGCTATTTCGACAAAAAAGTGCTTAAACAACAATTCGAAAATTGCTCAAACGACAATTTGAAAGTGCTCAAACGACAATTTCCATAAAATACTGAATTTTAACAGAAAAAGTTTTTGTGATATTTTGGGCGCTGAATTGCATTTACTACCTTTGGGGAAGACAAAGATAATAAATTCAAGCCTATATGAGCAGAAGAATCACTTTTCTCACCTTGTTTCTGTGGCTGATGACGGTAACTTTTCCGGTCATTGCGCAGCAGAAAGCAGACTCGACCTACACCTTCCGCTTCGTTCCGCAGAAGGATATGTTCTACGTGCCTTGGAATGGCAATGACACGGAACTTGCCCGCCTGTTGGAATGTATCGAAAACAACAAAGCGACAATTCTTGACGGCAAGTTGCCGCTACTGGTTGACGGCTACTGCAATTCGCCGGGCGGTGAGGCCGAGAAGCTTGCCACGGCGAAGATCCGTGCCAACCGTGTAAAATCAGAACTGATTACACGCGCGGAAATCAAGGAAGAAAACTTCATTACCCGCAACCATGCGACAGAGGGCGATTTTGTCACCGTGCGCCTGACGGTACCGGTAAAAGAGACATCCGTAACGGATGCGGAAGCGCAAGTACTACGCGAAGCTGAAGCCGCACGCTTAGAAACCGAGAAGCGTGCCGAACAAGAACGGCTTGCCGAAGAGGAACGACTTGCCCAAGAGCAGCGGCTTGCCGAAGAGCAGCGGCTTGCCGAAGAGCAGCATAAAGCGGAAGAAGCCCGACTTGCCGCGGAAAAGGCAGAAGCCGGGAAAAGCGCTCAACAAAACAAACTTACCGAAACGCCGTCGGAAACTAAAATCACAAATGATTATCATTTTTCCCTGCGTGCCAACCTGCTGCGCTGGGCTACCCTGACACCCGATTTAGGACTTG
>ERZ779877.1322-NODE-1322-length-21713-cov-9.153938_pt1 | contig 21713 bp, 18 predicted proteins | sample MGYA00511556_ERZ779877 | MGnify/ENA primary metagenome ERZ779877 (study PRJEB29588, sample SAMEA2159338) | human gut metagenome | biome: human gut; feature: human-associated habitat; material: faeces | place: Denmark | collected 2008/2010 ...
ATCCACGCGCTGATGCCGTGGCTTCTGAGCTTTGCAGCGGGGGCGATGCTCTACGTCGTGGCGGAGGAGCTTCTTCCGCGCGCGGGCGGACGGCGGGGGACGTGCGGCTTCCTCGTGGGCTTCCTTCTGATGATGATACTGGACGTCGCGCTGGGGTAAGCGCGGAAAATCCGGCATAGAATGGTGCGAGGTGATCGACCATGCACATTCATGTTGTAAAGCGCGGCGACACGCTTTCTTCCATCGCCGCGATGCACGACGCCCTGCCCGCGTTCGTCGCGGCGGACAACGGCCTTACGCTGAGTACGCCGCTTGTGATCGGCCAGGCGCTCGTCGTGCGGACGCCGAAGACACTGCACACCGTGCGCGCGGGGGAGACGCTTTCGTCCATCGCGCGGGACTATGATTTGAGCGTCAGGACGCTCCTGCGGCGGAACTTTTTCCTCCACGGACGCGAGCTTCTGCGCGAGGGCGACGTGCTTGCCATCGACTACGCAGACGAAGCGCCGCTCGGTACGCTCGGCGTGAACGCCTACGCCTACCCCTACATCGGCGGCGAGCTGCTCGACTCGGTCCTGCCGTACCTGACGTATCTGACGCCGTTCACCTACGGCATCACGCCCGCGGGAGTCCTTGCGCCGCTCGACGACGCGCGCCTGCTCGAACGTGCGGCGCGCTATGGCGCAAAATCGCTCATGCACCTCTCGACGCTGACGCCGGAGGGTAATTTTTCGAGCGAAAACGCCGCGGCGCTCCTGCAAAACGACCGCGCGCAGAGCGCGCTCCTTGCCGAGATCTTGCAGACGATGGCGAAAAAGGGATACTACGGCCTCGACGTCGACTTCGAGTACGTCCCGCCGGAGCTGCGCGAGGACTACGCCGCGTTCGTCTGCCGTCTGCGCGAGGCGCTGAACGCGGAGGGAAAGCCCGTCGTCGCCGCGCTCGCGCCGAAGACGAGCGCGCAGCAGCGCGGACTGCTCTACGAGGCGCACGACTACGCGCTGCTATCAAAAGCCGCGAACGCCGTGTTCCTGATGACCTACGAATGGGGCTATGCCTACGGCGAGCCGCAGGCCATCGCGCCGCTGCCGCAGGTGCGCGCGGTGCTCGATTACGCGCTCTTGGTCACGGCGGGGGAGAACATCTTCCTCGGCGCGCCGCTGTACGCTTACGACTGGCCGCTGCCCTACGAAAAAGGCCGCACGCGGGCCGAGACGTTCTCGTCGCAAGCGGCCGTCGCGCGGGCGCGGCTGGTGGGGGCGGAAATTGAGTTTGACGAAACCGCGCGCTCGCCCTGCTACCACTACTTCGACAAAATGCAGCGCGAACACGTCGTCTGGTTCGAGGACGCGCGCTCGCTGCGCGCGAGGATCGCCCTCGCGGCGGAAAAGGGCTTGCAGGGCATCGGCTTCTGGCAGGCGGGGCGGGAGCTCGCGCAGGCGTGGCCGCTGCTCGACGCGCTGGTCACGCTCGAAACCCTCTAAAAAATGCAAAAAACCGCCCAACGGGCGGCAAAGATTGACAAAATGCGGCAAAAACCGTAAAATAAAGGCAGGCGCTGTTGTAAACGGCGGTTAGCCACTCCCTTGCGAAAGGGGGTGCTGCGGATGGGAAGAGGAAATGCTCTGCGTTTTCTTCTGTGTCTCGTCATTGTCCTCGTGGTAATGACTTACATAGCCCCAAAAGCGTGTTAACCGCCCGGCGGCCACCGAGCGGTTAACATAGTATTGTTTTAACCAGCTTTGAGGGCTAACCGTCATGACAACAGCGCCCTTTTCTATCTCCATTATACCCCGCTTTCCCGCGTTGTCAAGGCGGAAAATTTTTCCTCCGCTGCACCGGTTCGTCCCAAAAACCGCTTTACAGCTTTATAGCTGTAAACGGTCCGCGCAAATGCGTGGGCTGCACAAAATGAGGAGGAAAAACATGTACAACAACACCTATGAACGACCCAGAACCCAGATCGAAAAATGCGAGCACTTAGCGCGGATGAAATTCGAAAACCCGATCGAAAAGGCGCAGCGCGAGCGCGACGAGCGCGTCTACCGCTTTTCGAGCATCGACGAGGCCATCGGCGTGCTGAGCGTCGTGCGCCGCGCGTGGTGAAAGGGGAGGATGCGATGGAAAAAACAGCCAATTACGGCCTGCCCAAGTGGGAAAAGTCGGACTTTATCAAGATGGATGACTTCAATGCGGCGTTTGGCAAGATCGACGAAACGCTCAAGGCCAACGCCGACGCGGTGGCGGCCAAGGCGGAGGCGGAGACCGTGACCGCCATTGCGCAGACGATTGCCGCAGCAAGATTTGCCGCGCGAAGTTCGGCACATACACCGGCACCGGTCTATCGGGCCAAAATCACCCGAACAGCGTCGAATACGGCTTTTGCCCCGCGGTGCTGGTGCTGTTCCGCGCGGACGGCGGACAGAAAACGACGGTCATACGCGGCGTGACCGCCTGCTCGTCCGGCATCGGCTCCATGAACAATTACTATACATGGGGTGACAGCGGCGTGAGCTGGGTGTCGGAGACGCTGCAAAGCGACTCCGGCGGATATATGGCATCCTCGCAGTTCAACAGCAGCGGGAAAGAATATTGCTATCTTGTCCTCGGTTATGACGCGGACTGGATAAAGCAAAAAACAGCCCCGAGCCTTTCGGCTCGGGGCTGAAACTATTTTTGGGGTAGTTTCTTTCGTTCAATTACTGAACGTTGTTGACGTAGCCAGTGTAAACATTGGCGCCATCAGCAAAGGTGAAGTCATTAGCATTGCTGCCGGTGAGCTCAACAGTAGCAACGAACTTGCAGCTGTTACCAGCGATGAAGGGGGCGTTGGTATCAACGACCTTAACATTGTACTCGGTACCAGCCTCGTTCAGCTTATACCACTCGATGTTGACAGTCTTAACGGTAGCAGTGCTGCCCGAGGTGAGACCATCAGTGTACGTAACATCCCAGTTGGAGATGGTGATATCCTTGAAGGACTGGGAAGAGGCAGCGGTAACAGTGCCGTTGGGCTTAACAGCGCTGATCTCACGCAGTTCATCAGCGGTGGTAGCTCTGTCAACAATGTTGGCATGGAGGATAGAGCCGCTGTACTCGCCGGAACCGGAGATGTAAGCGAGGTAGATCACCTTATCACCGAGGTTGGTGAACTCGCTGTTGATCTTGGAGGCGAAGTCTGCGTTGCTGACAACGGAGTACTTGGCGTCGCTGTGCGTGTAGACATTGCCCTCAAAGGTATCGGAAGAGGAACCCTGAATGGTGAGGACCTTAACGTCGTTGCGGTTCATATAGGCGGCAGCGAGCGGGTAGGTGACACCGTTGACAGACGCAGCGCGAATCGGGTCGGTGGAAGTGTACACCCAAGCGCTCGTGTAATCCTTGTCGAGGTAGCCGTTGCTCAGAGCGACACTGTAAATGGTGTTGGCATTGCCGCGACCGGTGGCCGTGTCGATGATGGTGTTCACGTTGCTGTTGTTCCAGCCGACAGCATAGATGGCGGTCTTCTCACCGTCGAGGTAGCCGGGGGTGGTCCAAACGCCGGTCTCGTTGTTGAAGGAAGCCTGCTCGCCAGCATAGAAGAACACGCTGGTGACCTTGGACTCGGTGGGATCAGCCTTGATGAAGACATACTTGGCGAAGTCGTCGCTCATGACGTAGTCGACCTCATCATTCTGATAACGGTCTATCTTGTCGAAGCCGGTAACAGACTTGAAGGTATACGGGCTGGCAGTGGTGTCATCACCGGAGCGGATCAGGTACACAGTGTTGGAGTTGGCTACAAGGCCGCTGGTGATCTGGGTGTCCTTGTAAATAGCCAGGTTCTCGCTGTGGAGATTCTTGTAAGCGGCGGCAGTGCCGGCACCACTGACCTCAACAGCCTTGACAGTGCCGTCAGTCTGAGTGCTGAACTGGAACATATCGTCGTTCAGGATCTGAGCGCCGGTCTTGTCGGCGCGGGCGTTCTGATCGATATAGTCGTCGATGTAGAAGTAGCTCGTGGGCGCGGTGCTGTAGGTATCGCCGGACATGACCTTAAGGGCAGCGGTGCTGTGGGACAGTTTGCCGCCCTTAGCGATATACGTAGTGTTGCGGTTCTCGGCGGCAGCACCATTGTAGATGAGGGTGCTGATGTCGAGAACGGCGGTGGTGCCGTCCACATAGGTGACGTTGGCCTTCGCCACGCCGGAACCGTCAGTGGCGTTGCCCGCCCACCAGATGGAGTTGATGACGCCGTAGCTGGTAGCGGCAGCGATCTCAACGTTACCGATGAGGTTGTTGTACTGATCGAAGAACCAGGTGAACTTGTTGGTGCTGGCCACCGCGTTGTCGAAGTAGAACTTGACAGCATCGTCATAGACAGTGCCCTCGACGTTGTGCTGCTTGGCGTTGTAGTAGATCACGCTCTGAGCGCCGTCAATGGAAGTGGCCTTGGAAACGACCTCGCCGTACTTGTCAGCGCCGGTCTTGATGCTGCCGCTCTCGGTAGCGCTGTTAGCAGCGTTGGTGAAGGCGTTCAGGAGAACGTAATCGCCGACAGCATACGGATACGCATCCTCGCCGTTGGTGAGGGTGAGCGGGGTAGCAGCAGTGGAGCCCTTGGTGGCATAGACATCGAGCTTGATGGTAGCCTCGGTGCGCAGGTGGCCCTGAGCGTCATAAGCGGCAGGAGCAACATAGGTGACCTTGGCGAGGAAGGTGTCGATCATGACGATAACGTCATCATCTTCTCGCAGCCGAACACCCGCCGTCTCTCCCGCTTTCCCGTGGTTGCCGCCAAAATTTGCAAATCCTCAAATTGTTGCAGAAATAACAGAAAATAATAAAAATGCAGCAGAATAAAGGAAAAATCGTTCAATTCGGTGGATATCGCATCCCCTTAGCGACGCGGAAAAAGCCCGCCGCGCAAGGGCTCGCGGGCGCGGCGGGTAGCGGTTTGGTAGCGATTTGCCGGAAACGGGGGTTTGGCGGGGCGAAAAAAGCCTGATTTTGCAATGGTTTGCGGGCGCGAAAGGTCGGGTAACGGTTTGGTAGCGGTCCGCAGCTACCATAATTTTAGCACTCTAAACGCGCGAGTGCTAAAATTAAAAGTTTGTTCATCAAAAGATGTATTTTTGTTCACAGGGCGTGCCTATACTCATAATTGTTCCGAGGGGAACGAAAGAAAAGTAAACCACGCGGGCTGCAAGAGCGGCTCGCCAGAATAGATTTGGAGGCTTTGTATTATGTTTGAACTGAGACCTTTTGAACGCAGAAACAACCACATTGCGGCTTATGATCCCTGGGATCAGATGGAGCGCGCATTCTTCGGTGACGGCTCGTGGGGCCGCGGGCTGAGCGAGTTTAAGACCGACATTCAGGACAAGGGCGACAGCTACCTGCTGGAAGCTGATCTGCCGGGCTTCAAGAAAGAGGACATCCACGTCGATGTGGACGGCGACACGATGACCATTCGCGCCGAGCGCCACAGCGAGCACGAGGATCAGGACAAGAAGGGCAATTACGTCCGCTGCGAGCGCAGCTACGGCAGCTACCAGCGCGCGTTCGACATCAGCGGCGTCGAGGTCGCGAATATCTCCGCGCAGTACAATGACGGCGTGCTCAAGCTGAACATGCCGAAGAAGAGCGCCGTGGTGAACGCGAAGCAGATCGAGATTCAGTAAAGCACTTCAAAAAAGGCGGCGAAAGCCGCCTTTTTTGATTTTGGATTGCACGCCGCGGCAGCGCACGCGCCGTAGGCGCGCACGTTTGCGGCGTGAGAGGCGTTTTTTGTCACGCACACGCCCCAGGGCGGCTTCTCTTGCCGCTTTGCGGCAATTCACCTTCTGTCGCGACAAAAAACGATCAAGATCATTGCGCGCCTGCGGGCGCGAAATTTTTTGGGGTTGTACGGGGTTGTGCAAAAAATATTGGCGAAAGTCCGCTCAGGTGAGCGGGCTTTCTTTTTTTTCGGCGGGCCGCGGCTGGAAAAGGGAAATTTCGCTCCCCGCGCGGCGGCGCGGACTACTGTTACTTGCCGCCTGACCGCTGCGCGGGTCATCAGAACACAAAAAGCGGCTTAGGCCGCTTTTTTCATATTTGTGCTTATATATTATATGTATGTGGTGGCGGATAATGGGGTTTTCTGTGGTTTTATGTCAAGCTGTAACAGAAGCGGCGGTTTGTTACAAGTGTGTTACAGATGGGGCGAAAGCGTTGACTTGAAATTTTGCTTGTGGTAAGGTGACAGTGCAGAAAGGGTGGGGAACGGTGCGTTCCCGACTTAGTTACGGGATCGGCATGCCACGGTAAGTAAGCCGAGAAACGCCGAAACTTGCTCCTTTCTGACAAACGAACCATCTTTAAGGGGATGCGATAGCAACTAAAATCGCGCGTTTTCCTGCAAAACGGTCAAAAATGCAAGAAAATCGAAATGTTTTGCAACTTTTTCGGTCAACCTTCATTTTCGCCCGCGAACAGCAAAATGCCCGCTTTTCGCTGCCGGAGCGCTCCAAGGGGATGGAAATTTATGAAAGGAGAGTAACATCTATGAAAAAGTTACTCGCAATGGTGCTGGCTCTGGTCATGACTCTGTCTCTGGCCGTCAGCGCCAACGCAGCCTTCAAGGATGACAAGAGCATCAGCGATGATTACGCTGAGTCTGTTGCCGTTCTGAATGGCATGGGTGTGTTCAAGGGTTATGAGGACGGTTCCTTCAAGCCCGAGGGCAACATCACCCGCGCTGAGGTAGCTACGATCATCTATCGTATCTACACTGCCGACGTCGCCAAGAACGATAAGTCCGGCCTCTATGCCACTTATAACAAGTTCAGCGACATGGCTGGTGCCGGTTGGGCTCAGGGCTACATCGGCTACTGCGCCAACGCCTCCCTCGTCAAGGGCTATCCCGATGGCACCTTCAAGCCGTCCGGCAAGGTCACCGGCTATGAAGTCCTCGCCATGATCCTCCGCGCTGTCGGCTACGACAAGAACAACGAGTTCTCCGGCGCTGACTGGGCGCTCCATGTTGCGCAGACCGCGCAGCAGCTCGGCGTTCTGGACAACGTGGCGAAGACCACCGACCTGAACGCTCCCGCTTCCCGTGAGCTGGTCGCTGAGCTCCTGTTCCAGGGCATCCAGAAGGCTCAGGTCACCTACACCCCGGCCTTCGGCTATGTGACCGATAAGGTCATCAGCACCAAGACCAACAGCCTCGGCGAGAAGAACTTCAAGCTCGCTTCCGCTGCTGCTGCCGACAAGTGGGGCCGTCCCGCCACCAAGTGGACCTACACCACCGGCGACAAGGCCACTACCTTCGTTGAGAAGCCCGACCTGACCTACACCAAGGCTGTTGCTGAGTGCGACGTCGCTCACGATGCTGGCCTGAAGGCCGACACCGCTTACACCCTGATCGTCAACGGTCAGACCGCCAGCACCAAGTACACCGTCAACCTGACCGACACCAAGACTAAGATGGGTGCTCAGGGCCGTCTGTTCGAAGTCTATGACGATACCATCGTCATGATCGACACCTTCCTTGCCAAGGTCACCTACGTTGCTGACATCACCTATGATGCTCAGGGTCACGTCAAGACTCCTGCCACCATCACCCTCGAGGTCTATGATGCCAAGAACGCTTCTACTCCTCTGACGCTCAAGGACTACGACGACAACTATGGCTATGCCAAGGATGAGTATGTCCTTGTCAACGCTTACACCGTCAAGGCTGACAACTCCGCCACTGTCAGCGGCAAGGTGCTCAACACTGCTGATCAGTATGCCGAGATCGTTTCCAAGGCCACTTCTGTTGACGGCGCTCAGAGCGTGATCTACTGGAACGCTCAGCAGCACAACGTTGAGGGCACCGTTTATGACGATGCTGCCAAGTTCTACCTCGACCAGGCCGCTCAGAAGGACGCCAAGTACACTTGGTACTTCGATTCCTACAACAACCTGATCGGTGCGGTTGAGATCGCTGCTGCTACCAGCTACGGTGTGATCAACTCCATCTGGTGGGCTGGCAACGCCACTGACGGTTCCGGCGTGGCAAAGGCCAACGTCACCTACATGGACGGCACCACCGCTCAGGTTGACATCAGCAAGATGACCTATTTCTACACCACCCCCGCCACCCCCGCTACCCCCGCTACCAAGACTGTTAAGTCCGGTGATGTTACCCACAGCACTGGTATCAACGCACTGGTCATGAAGGCCGACGACCAGAACAAGTATTTCTACGTTGACACCTACATCAACACCAACAAGGTTGCTGATACCAATGGCATCCTGAACGGTCACCTGTTCCAGTTCACTACCAAGTCCAACGGCACTCTTGACGCTGTTGAAGTTGCCACCGGTACTGCCGCCAAGCTCTACAATCTCGCCGATGTTGCCGTGAGCAAGAACACTCAGGTCTATGGCGGCGCGACTGGTACTCTCGTTGTCAACTCCAATACTGTGTTCCTGGTTCGTTCTGGTGCTGACACCACTGCTAACCCCTATACCTTTAAGTCCATCACCGGCTTCACCAACATCGACAACTATGCCAAGGGCGAAGTTGACTATGTTGATTTGAACGGCGACAACGTTGCCGATTACGTCTACGTTATCGCTCCCACCACGACCTCCAAGGTCACCAGCCTGTTCTACTTCGACGGTCAGCAGGGCGCTTACACCCTCGCCGACGGTACGTGGGTCGTCAAGGGCTATGTTGACGGCGTTGACGGCGAAGTCAAGTTCGCTAACTTTGACGCTCTGCAGAACACCCTGAAGATCAGTGGTCAGACTGGCTATCCTGTGAACAACACGCTCTATGTTGTCACTCTTGAGGATGGCGTTGTCCAGAGCGGTCATATCGTCACCGACGGTGAGCAGCTGAAGGGTTATGCAAACTACCCGCTTTCCTCCGCCTATAACACCTATAGCGACATCACGATCAACATCGTTGAGGGTGATGCTGGCACTGTGGAGAAGAACTATTCTGATCGTGACACCTTCGCTGATTCTCTCTATCACGACTATAGCGCTAACAAGTATTACAGCGTGGTCACCGACCTGACCAAGGTTGTTGGCACGATGGGCAATCCTGCCGACCAGCACTACTACTTTGTTTCTATCCAGAACAACGGTCAGCTCAACGCTCTGGCACTGCAGGCTTACGCCTACGACAAGGTCAAGAGTGGCGTCGATGTTCCCAACACCGCTACTGTTATCGGCGTTGCCCTCAACGCTAACAAGAGCGCTACGGTGTCTCTGAACGCTAACAACGATGCTAAGAAGGGTGATGTTTACAGCGTCACTCTCGAGCAGCTCCGTGACAACGGCTATGTCGCCGTCGGCACTTTCTCCGGTACGGTTGGCAGCGATGGTGCTGCCTTTGTCACCATTGAGCTGAACGGCGTGATCGGCGCTGGTACCTATAAGGTCACCGCCGGTTCCTACACTTCGATCATGTCCTTCGCTAACTAAAAACTTCTCTTCTGAGGGATCTTTCCCCCTAAAGTAGAGTTTCAGCCCCGAGGCTTTTGCCTCGGGGCTGTTTTTTGCTGTGATTCAGTTTCCCTGCTCTCCGTCGTTGCTGTAGCCCAGCACCAGATAGTAATAGGTCGTGTCGATTGCGTTCATCTGGTTGCCCGACGGGGGGTAATACTGGTCGTCCTGCGGGTAGTACCAGCTCACGCCGCTGTCGCCCCACGTCATTTCGTTTTCGCGGTTGTTGCTGTAGTAGAACTTGTCGAACCCGCGCACCGCCCAGTAGTGGCTGCTGCTCGAGCTGCTCACCATCACCAGCAGCGGGTAGAACCCGCACTCGATGCTGACCGCGTTCGCCGCGCCGTACTTGCCGTTGCCGGTATACGAGCCGTATTTTATGCGGCAGATTTTACCGTTTGCGATCGTCTGCGCCAATGCCGTGATGCGCTCCGCCGCCGTGCCGTCGGCCTCGCTGCGCGCGTCACCCTCAGCCTTGAGCGCCGCGTCGATGCTCGCAAACGCCCCGTTAAAGTCGTCCATCTTGATCTGATCCGCCTTGACCCATTGCGGCAGGTCGAAATTTGTCGTCTTGTCCATGCGCTTTCCCCCAAAATATAATGTTGGAAAAGGCAGCCCACACCCCCCTGCAAACGCGGGAACACTGATGCATGATTTGCCTTTTCATGATACGCCGTATCATGAAGAAACGTTGCACACAACGCGGCAAAAAGTTGTACCGCCTCCGGTATTAGAATTCATGATACCACAAATTGCCGCGTTGTGTGCAGCGATCGCCGTTGTGCGCGGGAACTTTTTCGGCTATCATACGTCTATAGAAGTATCCGAAAGAAATGAGGAACGAACGATGAAGAAGCTCCTTTCCCTCCTGCTCCCCCTCGCGCTGGCCCTTTCCCTCGCCGCCTGCGGCGAAAAAAGCGCAGACGAGGCCGCGCGCCAAACCCCGCCGACACTGACGGTGACAAGCGCAAACGCTTGCAGCGTCACCCTCAAAAGCAGCAGCTACGACTGGACCTACACCCAGGGCCTACAGAGCATGACCGCCATTGCCTGCGGCGCGCACCCGCTGGACGAAACCTCCCGTGACATCACGCCTGTACTGGAAATGCCCTTTGCAGTGTCGGCCGCCTATTTCTACACCGTAACGCTCGATTTCGGCGATAATTCGCCTGATTCCGTCAGTCTCCGCTGCTGGCCGTCCGACGCCTGGGGCAGCACCGGCATGCCGTCCGAGACCGTGATCGCCCAGCGGCAGGATAACGGCACATTCCGCGCAGAACTGCCGCAAAGCGGCGGCATTTTCGCCGTCGATGCGCTCTGGGACGGCAGCAGTGCGACCTACACCTTCTGCACGCAGGCGGAGGGGAGCGAAGAGCTCCACCCGGGCGCGGTGCTCAGCATCGGCGAGAGCGAAGACATCCGCAAGATCGACATCTCGTGGCGCAGCGGCAGCGTGAACATCTATGCCGCCGAGCAGAGCACGCAGATCAGCGTGAAGGAGGAATCCGCCGCGCCGCTCGCCGAGAGCGAGAAGATGGTCTGCGCGATCGACGGCGACACGCTGCGCATCCGCTTCCTCGGCGACGCTTACCGCGGCAGCTACAACGGGGAAAAGTACCTCGACGTGGGACTTCCGAGGGAACTGGTCAGCGCCGGTCACTTTGAGGAGATAAAAGTCGAAACAACGGACGCCTACGCCTACGTGAGCGCCGATGCGCAGAAGATCGAGCTTTCGACGCTCAGCGGCGACGCGCGCGTGATGTGCGCGAACTGCCCGGAGGTGGAGATCGAGACCACGAGCGGCAATGCCGGCGTGGTGGACGGCACGTGGGCAAGGGTCGATATTTCGACGCTCTCCGGCGCGATCGAGCTTGCAGGCGAAGCGGAAAATGCCGAGATCGAAACCGCGAGCGGCAAGGTGGATATCGCCGGCGCGCTCGGCGCGCTGAACTTCGAAAGCGTCAGCGGCAACCTGATTTTGGCTACCGAGCGTGCGCTGCGCCTTGATGCCGAAACGGAGAGCGGCAGCATCTATCTGACCCTTCCCGCGCAGGACGGCTTTACTCTCGACTATGAAACGAAAAGCGGCGCGTTCCGCTCCGCGCTCACCGAGCGCGAAGGAACGCTCATCGTCTGCGGCGACCACGAAGCGTACTACACCGTGCCCGCGCTCGAGGGCGGTGAGATGAGCGAGCTGGAAATTTCGACGGTCAGCGGCACGTTGACGATCAATGCCTCCTCCGGCAGCAACTAAAGCGCAAAAAAAGAGAGCGGCAGCGCCGCTCTCTTTTTTCGTTATTTCTCGTCGATTGCAAGCCACGTCTGGTCGAAGCCGTAGGGGAGCAGCTCCTTGATGTGCAGGTGCTTTTCTTCGTTGTCCTTGTTCAGGCACACGACCTCCATGTCGGGCCCGAACTCGTAGAGCACCTGACGGCACGCACCGCAGGGGTAGCAGTAGTCGTCGCTGCGCCCAGCGATGACGATGCGCTTGAAGCGCCGGTGCCCCTCGCTCACGGCCTTGAACGCCGCGGTGCGCTCGGCACAGTTCGTCAGGCCGTAGCTCGAATTTTCGATGTTGCAGCCGGTGAAGACCGCGCCGTCCTCACATTCGAGTGCCGCGCCCACGGGGAAGTGGGAATACGGCACATACGCCATGTCCAGCATGGCGACGGCCTTCGCCTTGAGTTCTTCTAACGTTGCCATAATAACGCCTCCTCACCAGTCTACGCCGAGATCAGGACGGACTTGCGTATCCATGATGTCCTCGGCATTATAGAATTGCAGATAGCGGCTGCGCGAGTGGCGCAGCGTGGTGCCGTCCGGATGCAGACGGTCGCAGATGACGGCGGAAATGTCGGGCTTCACATAGCTGAACGAACTCGTGCCGACGCTCGCGAAGATGCGGAAGCCCTGGCTTTGCAGGTACTTGAAGCGCTCGCCGGTCTGGTGCCAGTCGTCACCGTCGGGACGGCCGCCGTGGGGGTAGAACAGAATTTGCGTCGGACCGACGAGCGAGCCGACCTCGTCCGCCCAGCGCTCGGTGTCGTTGATGACGGTCTGGAGCGGTTTGGTGTCGAGGCGGATGTGGCCCCAGGTGTGGCTGCCGAACGTCCAACCGGTCTCCTTCAAACGCGCTATGACGGGCTTGACCGCTTCGATCTCGCTCGCGCGGTAGGCATCGAACGCGGGGCGGTCGGGCGAATCTGCCGCGATGTCGCGGTCATCCTGCGTGCGATAGCCGAGTATCCCCTGATAGCCCGTCAGCGAGAAGATGGCCTTCGCGCCGTTCAGCGAAAAGTCGGGGTGCTCGTAGACAAACTGGTCGAGAATGGGCGTCGCGTCGAGTTCCTTGGTCAAAAAGGTCTCATTTGTGTACGGATCGGTGCACTGCGCCCAGATCTCGCCGTCCTCGCCGACGACGAGCTTGCTCGTGAAGCCCTCGTCGAGCATATAGGGGTAGTAGTTCACGTCGTCAAAGCTGATGACGAGCGGCTTTTTACCCTCTGGCAGCATCAGGGTGTTTCGCACCATATGCGTGCCGGTCTCGTCCGTCACCTCGCTCCAGACGTCTTCCATCGCGACTAAAATGTAGCCCTTGTCGTACACGGACTGCAAAATTTTGTTGTATTCGTCGACCGTCACCATCCAGTCGTCGAGGCCGTAGCGCTGGTCCTGACTGGCATTGCAGTCGTGGAAGGCCCACTGCGGATAGGCGATGATCGGGTGGAAAAAGAGGTGCTCCACCACCTGATCCGGCCCCCAGGCCTGCGTGAGCTGGTCCTCGGACCAGTAGCTGCGCACGGCGTCGTAGGGGTCAGTTGTATCGTCAGTATTGTTGTCGGTGTCGCTGCCATTCTCGTCCGTGACGGTCTGATCGTCGCCGTCGGACGGCGTCGTCTTGTCGCCGCAGGCAGTCAGCAGCGACAGCACCATCAGCACGCTGAGCAGCAGTGCAAAAAAGTGTTTCATGTCAAAATCTCCTCTCTCAAAACTGCGCGGTCATTATAGCAGACTTCACTTCTTTTGACTATGCCTTTCGCGCTTTTGTTCCCATTTGTAACTATTTACCACAAAATAATTCTCCGTCGCCAACGCGCTGCAAACTACTTTCGCGTCCGCAGACGCGAAATGATTTCGAATCGTTTTTTTGCGCGACATGCGCGTGCCAAAAAACTCTTCTCGCTCCGCGCGTGTCGAAGCCGCCCTTTGGGCGGCAAGGCACGAAGCGGAGTGCAATTCTTCAAAAAACAAGGGACACGGTTTCCGTGTCCCTTGTTTTTTGAAGAATTAAAAGTCTGCGTTGCCCACGGTTCTCGGATGCAGCTCCACGTCGCGGATGTTGCCGATGCCCGTTAAATACATCACCATGCGCTCGAAGCCAAGGCCGAAGCCCGCGTGACGGCAGGAACCGTAGCGGCGCAGGTCGCAGTACCACCAGTAGTCCTCGGGATTCATGCCGAGCTCGCGGATGCGCTTTTCGAGCAGCTCGATGCGCTCCTCGCGCTGGCTGCCGCCGATGATCTCGCCGATGCCCGGAACGAGGCAGTCCGCTGCGGCGACGGTCTTGCCGTCGTCGTTGAGGCGCATATAGAACGCCTTGATCTCCTGCGGATAGTCCGTGACGAACACGGGGCGCTTGAAGATCTGCTCGGTGAGGTAACGCTCATGCTCAGTCTGCAGGTCGATGCCCCACTCGACGGGGTAGTCGAACTTCTGGCCGCTCTCCTTTAAGAGCTTGACGGCCTCGGTATACGTCACGCGGCCAAAGTCGGAACTCTCGACGTGCTGGAGACGCTCCAGCAAACCCTTGTCGACAAAGCTGTTGAAAAACGCGAGATCATCCGGGCAGCGCTCCATCACGCGGCGGATGATATGCTTGACCATCGCCTCCATGACCTCAAGGTCGCCGTCGAGGTCGCAGAACGCCATCTCCGGCTCGATCATCCAGAACTCGGCGGCGTGGCGCGCGGTGTTGGAATTCTCGGCGCGGAACGTGGGGCCGAAGGTGTAAACGTCGCCGAACGCCATGGCGAAGTTTTCGGCGTTGAGCTGGCCGGAGACGGTCAGGCTCGTCTTCTTGCCGAAAAAGTCCTTGCTGTAATCGACCTTGCCGTCGGGCGTTCTCGGCGGGTTTTCAAGATCCAGCGTCGTGACCTGGAACATCTCGCCCGCGCCCTCGCAGTCAGAGCCGGTGATGATGGGGGTGTTGACATAGACGAAGCCGCGGCTCTGGAAGAACTCGTGCACGGCGTAGGCTGCCGCGCTTCTCACGCGGAACGCCGCGGAGAAGAGGTTCGTGCGCGGGCGCAGATGCTGAATGGTGCGCAGATATTCGACGCTGTGGCGCTTTTTCTGCAGGGGATAGTCGGGGGAGGACACGCCCTCGACCTTGATCTCTGTTGCCTTGACTTCGAGCGGCTGCTTGGCCTCGGGCGTCAGCACGACGGTGCCGCGCACGATGAGCGCGGCGCCCACGTTCTGCGCGGCGATCTCCTTATAATTAGAAAGAGAATTCGCATCCATCACGACCTGCAAATTGCGGAAGCACGAGCCGTCGTTCAGCTCGATGAATCCGAAGGTCTTCATATCGCGGATGGTCTTCGCCCAGCCGCATACGGTGACGCTTGCGCCGCCGTACTGCTCTTTGTCGGCGAAGAGCGCGGCAATTCTCACTCGTTCCATAATAATTTTCCTTCCTTTTGTGGGTTTTCACGGGATAATAGAGGTATTATATGCCACTTCCCGTGCAAATTCAAGCCCCGCTTTGTATTGACTTTTGACAAGTTGTATGTTATGATGCAATCTTACCTCAAAAGGTAAACGTGAAACTTTCACCTATTACTTTACAGGAGGATTTTAACGATGAACAAGTATCTGGATATCGCCCCCGAGGTTGCCGAGGCCCTTGCCGCCGGTAAGCCCGTCGTGGCGCTCGAATCCACCATCATTTCCCACGGCATGCCCTACCCGCAGAACGTTGAGACCGCGCTCAAGGTCGAGAGCATCATCCGTGAGGCCGGCGCCGTCCCCGCGACCATCGCCATCATCGGCGGCCGCTTGAAGGCGGGCCTTTCCAAGGAAGAGATCGACTACCTCGGCCGCACCGGCGCGGGCATCCCGAAGGCTTCCCGCCGCGACCTGCCCGTGCTCGTCGCGCAGGGCAAGGACGGCGCGTGCACCGTCACCACCACGATGATGATCGCCGACATGGCGGGCATTCGCGTGTTTGCCACCGGCGGCATCGGCGGCGTGCATCGCGGCGCGCAGGAGACGTTCGACATCTCCGCCGACCTTGAAGAGCTGGCCAACACCTCCGTCATGGTCGTGTGCGCGGGCGCGAAGTCCATCCTCGACCTCGGATTGACGCTCGAATATCTCGAGACCCACGGCGTGACCGTCATCGGCTACGGCACGAGCGAGCTGCCTGCGTTCTACACGCGCAAGTCCGGCTTTGGCGTCGACTACGAGCTCGACACGCCGGAGCAGCTGGCCAAGGCGTTCCACGTCAAGCGCGAGCTGGGTCTGCGCGGCGGCTTACTCGTCACGAACCCGATTCCCGAAGAGTACTCCATGGACAAGGAAGTCATCGACAAGGCCATTGCCGAGGCCGTCGAGGACGCGAAGAAGGACGGCATCCACGGCAAGGCCACGACGCCTTATCTGCTCGCCAAGATCAAGGACCTGACCGGCGGCGACAGCCTGGATTCCAACATCCAGCTCGTGTTCAACAACGCACGCCTCGGCGCGGCGGCGGCTGTGGAACTCAGCAAGCTCGAAAAGTGAGATACTTTGTCATCTATCTCGCCGCGATCAATATTCTGACGTTCTGCGTCTACGGCGCAGACAAGCGCCGCGCCAAAATTCAGGGCGCGCGGCGCGTCCCAGAAAAGACTCTATTTGCACTCGCGCTGCTGCTCGGCAGCGCGGGTGCTCTTTTCGCAATGAGGGTCTTTCACCACAAGACGCGGCACTGGTACTTCAAGTTCGGCATCCCCGCGATCTTACTCGCGCAGATCGCTCTGGGGGTGTTCATGTATGTGCGGTTTTTCGCGGCGTAAAAAATTTTTGGAAAATTTTCGGGTTTTGTGAAACAAAACAGACGTTTCTTGCGTCTAATCAATGAAGCAAAGGGAAACTGGGCGAAGAGGGAAGATAAAGAATTTATGAATTTTCCATTTTCCTGTTCCCTTATTTCCCGCGGCATGGTAAAATGTATGTGTATGAGAAAGGCTCTGTGCGCGCGGAGCCGACAACAACAAACACGAAAGGATGAAGATCACATGAAAAAATTTCTCTCCTTGCTATTGGCTCTGACATTGGTCCTGAGCCTCGTCGTCGTGCCTGCAAGGGCGGCTGATGGTGATGAGGCCACAATTGCAGCCGCATCTTCAAGTATTGTACGCGGAGCAAGTACTTCTGTGCTGGTTACAGCTCCTACTACTGAAGGGCATTCTATTAAACTCGGCTCTGGAAGTTGGCGCAGCAACGACACCTCTATTGTCACGGTTGTTGGTAACGATAGTGGTGCTACAGTTACCGGCGTTAAAGCAGGTACGACTAAAGTTGTATTCAGCTATACGCTTGTAACTACTGGTGACAACTCGACTACAACAGAAGAGGCCAAAACCGCAGAGGTTTCCATTACGGTTACGGATAGCATTGTCCCGTCTGATGTTGCATCTGTCACCTTTAATGGCCGTACTTACAATAACACCAACAGCGGATGCACGGTGTATTACCTTTCTTCTGAAATTAGTAAACTGGGCACAAAAGACGGCAACTGGTCTATTACCTCTTCTACGGTCACTTTAACGAGCGTTTCTTACAATGAGCAGAGCCACAAGGCAACGCTTAGCCTGTCTAAAGCTCAGGGTGAGGGTCAACAGCCGCTTACCGGCAGTCTTGAGGTTACCTGCACACAGGCTACTGTTCCTAACGATAAGATTACCGTTAGAACTACTGCTGATTCCGATGGAAAGTACCGCGCTGGCACGGAGTTAACCCTTTCTGTTCACGACAGCAGCAACAAGAATAGCCAGAACGTCCGTTACGTTTGGAGCGCAACCAAGGATGGCACGGCGCTCCCCTCTGTGACGGTTTCCAGTGCAAACAAATGGACGCCGAGCGCAGCGGGCAAGTACATCCTTACCCGCACCGTGTATGAGGGAACTGCTGAAAAAGCAAACGAAGTAGGCACGCAGACGTCTAACGCGATTGAAGTTAAGGAAGATAATTATAAAACTACCGTTACTGCACCCCTCACTTCTTTAAGCGTAGCGGCTAATTCAACAGCAATTCCGTATTCGTTTGTCTTTAAAGACTACCGCAGTTCGACTGCCGGTGTCATTGTTCCTTTAGACAGCACAAGTGTTACATGGAGCGTTTCCGGTGGAAATGCCAAGTTCCAAAACAACAGTACCACCTATACTGCTCCGGGAACAACACTTGGAACAGCTAATGCGATTCTCACTCCCGGCACGACGGCCGCGGCCAATATTACGGTCACAGCAACGTTCACTTATCAGAACAAGACCTATACAGTTAGCTTCCCCAACCTCAGCATTATCAGCCTGACGGCTAAGCTGAACGCGACTTATTATGGCGCCGGCAGCAACTATACCAGTTCCTCTCTGGCGTACTATGCAGATTCCGCCATTAAGAGCTATTCCTATGCGCAGCTCGCTAGCGGAGAGTCTGTCTCGTCTGTGCTGATCGATACCATCGGTATGAACAGCAACGGTCTCGGCCAGTTCAGCAACGTCAGTTCTGCATCGATCACCTTTACCCCGTATGTCAACAGCTTCGGCAAGGCTACCTTTACCGGCACGGCTGTGACCAACAAGAACAACCGCTTTGCGATCACATTCTCGATTCCCGTTACGCCCGTGCCCGTGAACAGCTTCGACAGCCAGACTGCCGAGCCGATCAGCACCAGTTCTGTCAACACGAGCTATAAGGTGTCTGCCCCCTCCGGCTATACCAAGTTCTATGTACTCGGCAACAGCAGCAATCTGAGCACCAATCAGACGATTGATTATTCTCAGTACAGCGCAGCGCAGCTGAACAGCATGGGCTACACCAGTAGCACGCTGCCTAGCACCTATTTCGGCACGAGCGGCCAGTGCACGCTGTATGTCATCGCTTGGAATGACTCTACCAGTTACACGAGCTACAGCAGATATTACTGTGGCCCGATGACCGTTACCCAGACCAACTACAACATTCAGTACAACGGCGTGGCCGGTGAGACCGTCCAGTTCGCGCAGAGCGACTTCAACGACTTCATGAACAAGGTCGCTGAGGCCCGCGGCGACGCCAGCAAGACCAAGTCCTATCCCTATGTCACCTTCGATTATGTGACCTTCTCCCTGCCCACCACCTCGCAGGGCACGCTGTACTATGGCGGCACCGCCATGTCCACCAGCAATTCCTCCGGCGCGTTCAACCGCAATACCAAGGTCACCAACCTCGATAGCGTGACGTTCGTCCCCAACGCCAAGTCCACCGCGAAGACCATCACGCTGAACTTCACCCTGTACGCGACCCGCTATTCCAGCTCCTCCACGAGCCGCGGCACGACCGTGAGCTACTCCGGCAGCGTCGTCGTCAACCTCGTGCGCGAGGACATCAAGTACACCGTCTCTCAGGGCGACAGCGTCCGCTTCGACGAGAGCGACTTCCTCAGCTACCTGCGCTCCACCAAGGGCTACAGCAGCAACTACACCATCGACTACGTGACCTTTGACCAGAGCGCCGTCTCCGCCGTCAACGAGGGCTCGCTCTACACCTACTACAACGGCTACAACTACGGCGGCTCCATCAAGACGACTGACAAGTTCTACTACAGCGCCACCGCCAGCCAGAACGCGATCAGCGACGTCGCGTTCCTTGCCAGCCGCTACGCCAAGACCGGCGAGACCGTCTACATCCCGTTCACCATCTACGCCCGCTACGGCACGACCGGCACCGGCACCCGCCAGCTCACCGGCACCGTGGCCATCAAGATCGGCCAGACGATGAACTTCATCGACGTCAAGACCACCGACTACTTCTACAACTCCGTCAAGTGGGCCGTCGGCAAGAACATCACCAACGGCACGTCCAGCACCACCTTCTCCCCGTACAAGTCCTGCACCCGCGCCGAGATCGTGACGTTCCTGTGGCGCGCCGCCGGCAGCCCAGAGCCGACCACCACCCGCAACCCGTTCCGTGATGTCAACGCCGTCACGCACTCGAGCTACTACAAGGCCATCCTGTGGGCCAGCCAGAAGGGCATCACCTCCGGCACCAGCACCACGGCGTTCTCCCCCGATCAGGTCTGCACCCGTGCCCAGATTGTGACCTTCCTGTACCGCTACGCAGGCCAGCCCAGCGGCTACTACTCCAATCCGTTCAAGGATGTGGGCGCCACGAGCGAGGCGAGCTACTACAAGGCCATCCTCTGGGCCGTCGGTAAGGGTATCACCACCGGCACCAGCGCCACGACGTTCTCCCCGTATGCTTCCTGCAACCGCGCCGAGGCCGTGACGTTCCTGTATCGTTACACCAACGGACTATAATGCTTAAAACGAAAGCCCCGCTCAGCGGGGCTTTCGTTTTAGCTTTTTGCGCTCCGCGGCAGCGCACGCGCCGTAGGCGCGCACGTTTGCGGAGCGAGAAGTGTAAATCCTGACGCACACGCCCCAGGGCGGCTTCTCTTGCCGCTTTGCGGCAATTCACCTTCTGTCGTCAGGATTTACGATTTCATTTTATTTCGCCGCGGAGCGGCGAAACGCTGCGAGGCTTTTTGGGGGGCGGGCCCCCCTTGACCCCCTGTAAGGCGACTGACGGGGGCGGGCGGTTTGCGTTTACTCTTTTCCATTCTGTAAACTTTTGTTCAAACGCCTTTACGGGGGTCGAAAAAGCGTGTAGAATGGCAGCATCAAGATTTTAGGAGTGTTTTTTGTGAACAAATTCCGCGATGCCCTTTACCGCTTTATGTATGGCCGCAACGGCGTAGATGCGCTGAACTGGGCGCTCGTGATCCTTGAGCTGGTCGTGAGCATTCTGAGCTCGATCATCCGCGTGCAGGGCGTGTCGCAGGCGCTGTACTTTGTGTCGATGGTGCTGATGTTCATCGTGCTCATCCGCATTTTTTCGCGCAATCTCGCGCGCCGTCAGGCCGAAAACGCGAAGTTTCTGACCTGGTGGACGCCGAAGGCGAACGCCATTCGCGGCGCGAAGGCACGCCGCGCCGACAAGGCGCACAAATACGTCCGCTGCTCCTGCGGCGCGTACTGCCGCGTGCCGAAAAACATCGGCAAGGTCGAGCTCACGTGTCCAAAGTGCGGCAAGAAAAGAGTCGTGAAAACGTGAAAGAAAAAATCCGTCCCGCGGGACGGATTTTTTTGTAAGAAAACCGGTTTTCCGCCGTCCTATAGACAGAAAGGGGGTGAGGGTGCTGACGAATTTTGAAGAGGTGTACGCCGTGTACTTCGACGATGTGTACCGGTATCTGCTTTCGCTGTCCGGGAGCGAGAGTACCGCCGAGGAGCTGACGAGTGAGACGTTTTTCCGTGCGATGGACGCCCTCGACCGCTTTCGGGGGGAGTGCAGCGTGCGCGTGTGGCTCTGCCAGATCGCGAAGAATCTGTATTATTCGCAGCTGCGGCGCGAGAAGTGCCTCGCCCCGCTCGAAGACTGCCGGATCGCCGAGGAGAGCCACGAGGAGGAGTTAGAAGATCACAGCGAGGCCGCACGCATCCAGGAATTGCTGCACGCGCTCAGAGAGCCGTACAAGGAGGTCTTCATGTGGCGCGTGTACGGTGAGAAAAGCTTCCGCGACATCGGCGCGCTCTTCGGCAAGACGGAAAACTGGGCATGCGTGACGTATCACCGCGCCAAGCGCATGATCCGCGAGGGATTGGAGGACGACTGAAATGGACAAAACTTGCAGCATCGTGCAGGACCTTCTGCCGCTCTATGAGGAGGATATGCTGCGCGAGGAGACGAAGGAATTTGTGGACGGGCATTTAGCGCAGTGCGCGGCCTGCCGCGCCGAGCTTGACGCGCTGAAGGCGGACGTGACGCCCGCGCCCGTCAGCGCGCAGCCGCTGCGCGACTTGAAGCGGCAGCTTCGACGCAAGAAGCTGACCGCCGTGCTGCTGGCCGTCACGCTCGCGCTGACGCTGGCGACGGCGGGGTTCGCGTACCTTACCGCGCCGCAGTATTTGCCGTACAGCGAGACAGAGTGGGCAATCTCCCGC
>ERZ779877.1326-NODE-1326-length-21673-cov-5.036035_pt1 | contig 21673 bp, 17 predicted proteins | sample MGYA00511556_ERZ779877 | MGnify/ENA primary metagenome ERZ779877 (study PRJEB29588, sample SAMEA2159338) | human gut metagenome | biome: human gut; feature: human-associated habitat; material: faeces | place: Denmark | collected 2008/2010 ...
AGCACACACTGACACCGCATGCAAGACGACAGCGGATGGGTTTGGGAAAGAATATGCAGGATTGCCCTTGACCTTTGCCGAAAAAAGTAGTAGAATGAAAGAAACAACATGTTTGGAGGAAGCGTTATGTCTAAGAAATTTATCGTTGAAACATCCGCAAGACACGTGCATCTGACTCAGGAGCATCTGGAAGCTCTGTTTGGTAAGGGCGCCACCCTGACCCATAAAAAGGATCTGTCCCAGCCGGGTCAGTTTGCCTGTGAAGAACGTGTAACCATCGTTGGCCCCAAGCGGGAACTGGCTGGTGTGTCCATTCTTGGTCCGGTTCGTCCTGCTACCCAGGTTGAGCTGTCTGCAACGGACGCACGTTCCATCGGCGTGGACGCACCCATCCGGGAATCTGGTGACATTGCCGGTTCCGGCGCATGTAAGATCATTGGCTCAAAGGGTGAGATCGAGATCAGCGAGGGCGTGATCGTTGCAAAGCGTCACATTCACCTGACTCCTGCCGATGCTGAGGAGCTGGGCGTAAAGGACAAGGAGATCGTCTGGGTGAAGCTGGATACCGACGGCAGAAAGGCTATTTTTGGCGACGTTGTTGTTCGTGTATCCGAGAAGTTCGCACGGGCTATGCATATCGACACTGATGAGTCCAATGCGGTTTCCGCACCCCGTTCGCTTGAGGGTGAAATCGTAAAGATCTGACCGGGGGGAATACCGCACAGAGGCTGCATCTCGTAACGGGACGGAATCTCCGGCAGATGCACCCTGTGTGGTTTTGCCCTATGGATCTGCATCCGGCGGCAAGGGTATTCTTTGCCGCCTTTTTGTATGTTTTGCATACAGGATCAGATACTAACCGTAAAAACGGTTTTTCGGCTTTGTGCCGGCTAAAGAAAGGATAGAGTGGATCATGGATCAGCGCAATCTGACGATGCTCATGGATTTTTATGAGCTGACAATGGCAAATGGGTTTTTGGAGTCCGGATTGGGGGAGCAGATCGTTTACTTTGACCTGTTTTTCCGAAAGGTGCCGGATCAGGCGGGCTATGCCATTATGGCAGGCGTGGAGCAGGCAGTGGAGTATCTGAAAAACCTGCATTTTACGCCGGAGGATCTTGCGTATCTGCGGAGGCGGAAGCTGTTTTCCGAAGCGTTTCTGCAATACCTGGAGCAGTTCTCCTTCTCCTGTGATGTGTGGGCAATTCCGGAGGGTACCCCTGTGTTTGCCCACGAGCCACTGATTACTGTACGGGGTCCTGCCATGCAGGCACAGCTTCTGGAAACCATGCTGCTGATCTCTATCAATCATCAGAGTCTGATTGCCACCAAGGCAGCTCGGATCGTCCGGGCGGCAGAGGGCAGACCGGTGATGGAGTTCGGCTCCCGCCGGGCGCAGGGGTATGACGGCGCTACATTGGGCGCCCGCGCGGCATACATTGGGGGTTGCTGCGGCACTGCCTGTGCATCCGCCGACCGGGACTATGGGGTGCCTGCTCTGGGCACCATGGCGCACAGCTGGGTGCAGCTTTTCCCTACGGAGCTGGATGCATTCCGTGCCTATGCTAAGATCTACCCGGATCAGTGTACGCTGCTGGTGGATACCTACAACGTGCTGCGTTCCGGCGTGCCCAACGCCATTACCGTGTTCCGGGAACTGGTTGCCGCCGGATACCGTCCCAAGGGCATCCGCATCGACAGCGGCGATATTGCCTACCTGTCCAAGAAGGCACGGATCATGCTGGATGAAGCCGGATTCCCGGACTGCGGCATCGTAGCCTCCAATGCGTTGGATGAGTATCTGATCCGGGATCTTTTGGTGCAGGGTGCGAAGATCGACAGCTTCGGCGTGGGAGAGCGGCTGATCACCTCCCGTTCCGAGCCTGTATTCGGGGGCGTGTATAAACTGGTTGCCACAGAGCGGGACGGGGAACTGATCCCCAAGATCAAGCTGTCGGAGAATATAGAAAAGGTGACGAATCCGGGCTTCAAGACCGTATGGCGTCTGTTTGACAACCAAACAGGCATGGCGATTGCAGACGTGCTGACCCTTTCGGATGAGGTGATCGATGAAAGCAAGCCCTATGTGATCTTCTCTCCGGAGCATACCTACAAGCGCAAAAAGCTGACGGATTTTACTGCAAAAAAGCTGCAGGTGCAGCTGTTCCGGGCAGGACGGTGTGTGTACCAGCTGCCCACCTTGGAGGAGATCCGCCGCTACAGCCAGGAGCAGCTGGCTACTATCTGGGATGAGGTCAAGCGGTTTGAAAATCCCCACGCATATTATGTGGATCTGTCCGAGCCTTTGTGGCAGCTGAAGCAGCAGATGCTGGACAGCTATTTCGGTGCAGCATCCAATTGATAAAGGAGAGCATTCATGAAAACAATCGGAATTATCGGCGCTATGCCATCAGAACTGGCTGATCTGCGGGCGGTGTTGCCCTGCGCAAAGCAGGAGACCCATGCAGGCTACAAGTTTTATAGCTGTGAATACAAGGGCAAGCGCATCGTCAATGTATGCTGCGGCGTAGCAAAGGTGAATGCCGCTCTGTGTGCCCAGGTGCTGATCGATCGGATGGGGGCGGAGGTGATCCTGAACGCAGGTATCGCCGGAGGCATGAACCATTGCGTGCATGTCTGCGATATTGTCATTGCCAATGAAGTCATGTCCCACGATGTAAACCCGGAATTCTTGGTCAAGTATCCTCCTCACTGTGCGGTATATCCCTGTGACCAGGCGTTGCAGGAGCGGACGGCGCAGATCTGTGACCGGTTGGGCATCCGGCACCACAAGGGCAGGATCGTGTCCGGGGAAGCGTTTATTTCCAGCAATGAGATCAAGGCGGATATCTGTGCCCGGATGTCTCCGCTGGCTGTGGATATGGAAAGCTCAGCCGTGGGTCAGTGCGCCTATCGGAACCAGGTGCCTTTTCTCAGCATCCGCTGCATTTCCGACAATGCGGATGACGCAGGGGATATGACCTCTGATGAGTTTGAAAAGGTCGCTGCCAAGCAGGTGGCGGATGTGGTGCTGGCACTGGTGGAAGAATCATTCTGAATCGGGCAGAAAATCTGTGAAAAAGTCCGGATGTTCATAGAAAATTCACAAACTATTTTCACTGTATGGTATAATAAAACGATGGTGTTGCCCTATGATGTGACAAACGCTGACAGCGCTGAAAAAACGTTGGATGATCCGAAAAGTGCTGCTTTTTAGAATGCAAGAAAGGCTGTGTCCGCCGTGGAGAATAAAATATCCCTGTATGGCTTCAATAACCTGACAAAAACCCTGAGTTTTAATATTTATGATGTGTGCTATGCCAAAAGCCCCCGGGAGCAGCAGGACTATATTGCATATATCGATGAGCAGTACAATTCCGAGCGTCTGACCAATATTCTCTGTGATGTGACGGAGATGATCGGTGCCAGGGTATTGAATATTTCCAAGCAGGATTATGAGCCTCAGGGCGCATCGGTGAATGTGCTGATCGCTGAAAAGGAACTGAATCCGGAAATGATCGATGAATCCTGTAATCTGGGCCACTGGCAGGGCAGAACGGTGCATGCGCACCTGGACAAGAGCCATGTGACAGTCCACACCTTTCCGGAGTATCACCCGGACAATGCAATCTCTACCTTCCGGGTGGATATCGACGTGTCCACCTGCGGCACCATTTCGCCGCTGAACGCCCTCAATTACCTGATCGGCAGCTTTGACTCGGATATCATCACCATTGACTACCGGGTTCGGGGCTTTACCCGGGATGTGAGCGGCAAGAAGTTTTTCATCGACCACAATATTACCTCCATTCAGGATTACATTGATTCTGCCACCTTGCAGCATTACGATGCGGTGGATGTGAATGTGTATCAGTCCAATATCTTCCATACAAAGATGCTGGTGAAGGATATTGCATTGCAGAATTATCTGTTCAATAAGGATGTTTATGAATTGACACCCCAGCAGCGGCTGGACATTTCCGACCGGCTGCGCAAGGAAATGATCGAAATTTTCAGCGGCATGAATATTTATTGATGCCGCCGGGAAAGGGGAAGGCAATGGGGATGACGCAGGCAAATGCCCCGATTTTTGAGGCGCTGCGCAGGCATAAGCAAAATAATGTAGTACGGCTGGATGTGCCCGGTCACAAGGGAGGACGGGGCAACAAGGAGCTGCGGGATTTCTTGGGTGCAGATTGTATGGCGGTGGATGTGAATTCCATGAAACCGCTGGACAACCTCTGTCACCCTGTTTCTGTGATAAGGGATGCAGAACAGCTGGCAGCGGAGGCCTTCGGTGCGGAGCATGCTTTCTTCATTGTCAACGGCACCACCGCCTCTGTGCAGGCTATGGTCATGTCTGTGTGCAAGGCAGGGGAGAAGATCATCATGCCCCGGAACGTGCACCGCAGTGCCATCAATGCCCTGGTGGTGTGCGGCGCTGTGCCGGTTTACATCAACCCGGGCATCGACAAGCGACTGGGAATTCCCTTGGGAATGGCGCTGGAGGATGTGCGCCGTGCCATTGCCAAGCATCCGGACGCCAAGGCGATCCTGGTGAATAACCCCACCTACTACGGCATCTGTTCCAACCTCCGGGAGATTGTAAAGCTTGCCCATCAGAACGGCATGAAGGTGCTGGTGGATGAGGCGCACGGGACTCATTTTTATTTCGGCGAAAATCTGCCTTTGAATGCTATGGCGGCAGGGGCGGATATGGCGGCGGTCAGTGTGCATAAGACCGGGGGATCGTTGACGCAAAGCTCCTTCCTGCTGTGCGGCAAGGACGTGAATCATGATTATGTGCGGCAGATCATCAATCTGACCCAGACCACCAGCGGCTCCTATCTGCTGATGGTTTCTCTGGATCTTGCCCGGAAGAATCTGAGCCTGCACGGCAAGGAGATCTTCGCCAAGACCCTGGAGTATTCCACCTACGCCCAGCGGGAGATCAACCGGATCGGAGGCTACTACGCCTTTGGCAGGGATCTGATCAACGGGGATACGGTGTATGATTTCGATTCCACCAAGGTCAGCGTGCATACCCGTGCCATTGGTCTTGCAGGGGTGGAGGTGTATGATATTCTCCGGGATGAGTATGACATTCAGATCGAGTTCGGGGACATCGGCAATATCCTTGCCATTGTGTCCGCTGGAGACCGTGCCTTGGAGATCGAGCGGTTTATTGCGGCTTTGTCAGAGATCAAGCGGATCTATGCCAAGGACAGCGCCGGCATGTTCGACCACGAGTACATCAATCCGGAGGTGGCGATGCCTCCCCAGCGGGCTTTCTACAGCGAGAAGGAATCCCTGCCGGTGGAAGCCTCCAAGGGACGCATCTGCGGCGAATTCGTCATGTGTTATCCGCCGGGTATCCCCATTCTGGCGCCGGGAGAGCAGATCACGGATGAGATCATCCGCTACATTCTCTACTCCAAGGAAAAGGGCTGTTTTATGACTGGTACGGAGGATATGTCCGTATCCCGCATCAATGTGGTCAAGTAACAGGAGGGATGGCTATGGCACTTTGGTTTACAGAGCAGCACACGGATGATGTGCGGTTTTCCATTCATATCAAGGAGCAGCTGTACTCCGGCAAAAGCTATTACCAGCAGATTGAAGTGTTTGATTCCTACGAATTCGGCAGGGTGCTGGTGCTGGACGGGTACATTATGCTGACGGAAAAGGATGAGTACATTTACCATGAGATGATGGTGCATGTACCCATGGCGTGCAATCCGGATATCCGGCGGGTGCTGGTGATCGGCGCCGGGGACGGAGGCACTGTCCGGGAGCTTTGCCGGTATGACAGCATTACCCAGATCGATATGGTAGAGATCGACGAGCAGGTGGTGAAGGTCTGCAAGGAATACCTGCCTCAGACCGCATGTCGGCTGGAGGATCCCCGGGTGCATATTTACTACGAGGACGGGCTGAAATTCGTCCGCCGGGTGGAAGATACCTACGATCTTATCATTGTGGATTCCACGGACCCCTTCGGCCCGGGAGAAGGATTGTTCACCAAGGAATTTTACGGGAACTGCTTTACGGCGCTCCGGGAGCATGGCATTCTGACCAATCAGCATGAAAGCACCTATTATGACAGCTACACATCCATGGTGAGCCGTACCCACCGGCGGATGCGTTCCGTATTCCCGGTTGCAATGGTGTACCAGGCGCATATTCCCACCTACCCCTCCGGGCACTGGCTCTTTGGCTTTGCCTCTAAAAATATTCACCCGGTGTATGATTTCAAGCCGGAGATCTGGGAACAGCTTGGGCTGGAAACGAAATATTATAATACGCAGCTGCATACGGGCTGCTTTGCGCTGCCCAATACGGTTCGGGAGGTACTGGAGCATGCTTGAGATAGAACGGAATGTGCATACCTTTTTGGGATGTGACAGGGATTATGCCTCCAGCGACCTGGTATTGTTCGGGGCACCCTTTGATTCTACCACCTCCTTCCGGCCGGGTACCCGGTTTGCTTCCGCCGCCATGCGGAACGAGAGCTTCGGCATCGAAACCTATTCCCCCTATCAGGATCGGGATCTGTCGGAGATTGCTGTGTTTGACGGGGGAGACCTGGAGCTGCCCTTTGGTGCGCCGGATGCTGCACTGGAACAGATCGAGCGGTTTACGGACGGGATCCTGACGGACGGGAAAATTCCCTGCATGATCGGCGGAGAGCATCTGGTCACGCTTGGGGCGGTGCGTGCAGCCGTGCGGAAGTATTCCGATCTGCACATCATCCACTTTGACGCCCATGCGGATCTGCGGATGGATTATCTGGGGGTGCAGCTGTCCCACGCCTGCGTGCTGCGCCGGTGTCATGAACTGGTAGGGGACGGACACATTCACCAATTTGGTGTCCGCAGCGGAGATGGGGAGGAGTTTGCCTTTGCCAAGGCGCATACCCACATGCACCGGTTCAACTTCCAAGGATTGGAGGAAACCGTGGAACGGCTGCAGGGTGCCCCGGTGTATTTTACCCTGGATCTGGATGTACTGGATCCTTCGGATTTCTGCGGCACAGGAACGCCGGAGGCGGGAGGCGTGCATTTTGCAGAACTGCTGGATGCAGTCCGGCAGGTCATGGGCTTAAAGCCTGTGGCAATGGATATCAATGAGCTTTCTCCGCACTACGACCAGAGCGGCGCATCCACTGCGCTCGCCTGCAAGCTGCTGCGGGAGATCATGCTGTATCGTTTATCATAAAAGAGGAAAGGAACGGAACTATGGGAAGAGCTTTGATTATCGGCGCCGGCGGCGTCGCAGGAGTTGTGATTCACAAGTGCTGCCAGAACAGCGAAGTATTCGAGGAGATCTGCATTGCCAGCCGCACCAAGTCCAAGTGCGATGCCTACGCAGAACAGCTGAAGGATAAGACCAAGACCAGGATCACCACAGCACAGGTGGATGCGGACAATGTGGAGCAGCTGATCGCACTGATCGAGCAGTACAAGCCCCAGATCGTAATCAACGTGGCGTTGCCCTATCAGGATCTGACCATTATGGACGCATGCCTTGCAACCAAGGTTAACTACATGGATACTGCGAACTATGAGCCGTTGGACACGGCAAAGTTTGAGTACAAGTGGCAGTGGGCATACCGGGAGCGCTTTGAAAAGGCTGGCATCACCGCCCTGCTGGGCAGCGGCTTTGATCCGGGCGTAACCGGCGTGTTCTCCGCTTATGCTATGAAGCATCATTTTGACGAGATCCACTACATCGACATTCTGGACTGCAACGGGGGAGATCATGGTTACCCATTTGCCACCAACTTCAACCCGGAAATCAATATCCGGGAGGTTTCCGCCAACGGCAGCTATATTGAAAACGGCAAGTGGGTGGAGACCAAGCCCATGGAGATCAAGCGGGAGTATGACTTTGACGAGGTGGGCAAAAAGGATATGTACTTGCTGCACCATGAGGAGTTGGAATCCCTGGCGCTGAACATCAAGGGAATCAAGCGGATCCGGTTCTTTATGACCTTTGGACAGAGCTATCTGACCCATCTGAAGTGCCTGGAGGACGTGGGTATGACCTCCATTGAGCCTATTGACTTTGAGGGTAAGAAGATCGTGCCCCTGCAGTTTTTGAAGGCTGTGCTGCCGGATCCGGCTTCTCTGGGTCCCCGCACCGTGGGTAAGACGAATATTGGCTGTATTTTCCAAGGCGTCAAGGATGGCAAGGAAAAGACCTATTACCTGTACAATGTGTGCGATCACCAGGCATGCTACCGGGAGGTAGGCTCCCAGGCCATTTCCTACACCACCGGTGTGCCGGCTATGATCGGCGCTATGATGTTGCTGACCGGCAAGTGGAACAAGCCTGGTGTGTATAACATTGAGGAATTTGATCCGGATCCGTTTATGGAGGCTCTGAACAAGTGGGGTCTGCCCTGGCGTGAAAACTTCAACCCGGTACTGGTACCGTAACCGGAGGGGCGGCGATGAAGGAACTGGAATCCCTGCACTTTGACCCGGCTGCTGTGCCAACGCCCTGCTATATTGTGGATGAAGCCAGGCTCCGCCGGAATCTGGAACTGCTGCAAATGGTACAGCAGCGCTCCGGTGCAAAGATCCTGCTGGCACAAAAGGCGTTTTCCATGTACCGGACGTATCCCATGATTAGGAAATATCTTGCAGGAAGTACAGCCAGCGGTCTTTACGAAGCGAAGCTCGCCCGGGAAGAAATGGGGGGCGAGGTGCATATCTATTCTCCGGCGTATAAACCGGAGGAATTTGACGAAATTTTGCGGATCAGCGATCATATCGTGTTCAATTCCTGCGCCCAGTGGAAGCGGTATCGGGATCAGGTACAGGCATGCAGCAGGAAGATCAGCTGCGGATTGCGGATTAATCCGGAGTATGCAGAAACGGAAACGGATCTGTACAACCCGTGTTTCACCGGATCCCGGCTGGGTACCACCCTGGCGAATCTGGAGGAGGATGCCCTGGAGGGTCTGGATGGTCTGCATTTTCACACCATGTGCGAGCAGAATTCCGACACTCTGGAGCGTACGCTCCGGGTAGTGGAGGAGAAATTCGGCAAGTACCTGTCCCGGATGCAATGGGTGAATTTCGGCGGCGGTCATCATATCACCCGACCGGATTATGATGTGGAACTGCTGATCCGGCTGTGTCAGGACTTTGCGGAAAAATACCATGTACAGGTATACCTGGAGCCTGGAGAGGCTGTGGCGCTGCATGCCGGGTATCTTGTGACTCAGGTGCTGGATTTCGTACACAACGGGCTGGATATTGCCATTGTGGACGCCTCCGCAGCCTGTCATATGCCGGATGTACTGGAGATGCCCTATCGACCGGAGATTTTGGGGGCAGGACAGCCCGGTGAGCTGGCGTACACCTACCGACTTGGGGCGCCTACCTGCCTGGCAGGGGACGTGATCGGGGATTACTCCTTTGCTGCTCCTTTGCAGATTGGGGATCGGCTGGTGTTCTGCGATATGGCCATCTATTCCATGGTCAAGAACAACACCTTCAACGGCATGCCACTGCCGGCGATTCTGCTTGCCCATGCGGATGGAAGGGTGGAAACCGTCCGTCAGTTCGGGTATGCGGACTTTAAAATGCGATTGTAATCGGAAGCCGTATGCGAATGCATGCGGCTTTTTCTTTGTTTGCTGGTTTGTCAATGGTGCCGTCATACCTCCGCAGTTAGCGGTAAATATACTGCCTGAGCGCCGTCTTTGTTACCCCATATTTCTGCAAATATTTTAAAAGGGATTGACGTAACTTCATATCTTGTGTTGCACTGTTCATGGCAATTGGGAGCCTCCTTTGCTGCCTTTTGTTGTGGTGACTTCATTGTAACACAGTTGACTCTCTTGTAAGCCTATATTTTACGGTGGTTTTTTCGTCTTTTCCTCTTGACAAATGCAAAAAAATAGTATATTCTATAAGTGGGCATAAAGCAATTTATGTAAGTAAGTTACCCATTTGTGAACCATCATAAATTACACATAAAATACGAAACAAGGAGGGCTTCGGATGGAAAAGCGAAAAAAAGGCTTTACGCTGATCGAACTGGTAGTGGTGATTGCCATTATAGGCGTATTGGCGGCTATTCTGGTTCCGGTGATGATGGGGTACGTCCGCAAGTCCCGGGTGGCTGCCGCAAACGACAATGCCAAGCAGAATTACAACACGGCTCTGGAGGTTGCAGCATCCTGCAGTGCGGAATCTAACGGCTATGTGGTGGATTCCAGAAAATCAGTTACAGCAAGGAAAAATGATCTCCAGTCCAAGTTGGGCAGCTGTTCGGATCCGGTTTTTCAAAGCTATTACCAGGAAATGATCGATCATTTGCAGATGGACGATAAAGGGTATTATGGTGGTCTGTATGTGGGCAACGTGCCGGTTGCGGTAGTCTGGTCCAACAGCAGTGGGGATAATGCAATTTTGGGCAGATATCCGGACACCCTGCATACGGATGACACCTACACCTGGACTGATTGGGAAAATGACTGTGCCCAGTTCCAGGCTGGCGGTTACACCAGCTGGCAGGAATACATGGCTGCACAGGGCGGTTGATTGCATAGTTATAGTTTCTAAAACCCATCATCAGGAGAGTTCTCCTGATGATGGGTTCTGTTTTTTTACGTATATGTTGGACATGAAAATATTTTTTTCAATTTTTTCTTCCATTTCTATTGACAAAAATAAATTTTGGTAGTACAATATATTCAACGTAGCGTTGTATTATTTATACATTATCACAAGGAAGTGACAACATGGAGTACTACGCCCATACACGGGAGGACAAAAACCAGACCGTTTCGGAACATTTGCATGGTGTAGCGGATATGGCTGCTGGGTTTTCCATTGAAATGCTGCGGGATGAAGCATATATAGCCGGGCTATTTCATGATCTGGGAAAGTATGCGTTGGCGTTTCAGGATCGACTGCTGCGAGGAAGCAAAGAGGCCTATGAGCATTCTGCATGCGGTGCGATTGAGATCGGCAAGCTTGCACAGGATCCTGCGGCTCGGCAGATGACCTATATGCTGCAATACTGCATTGCCGGACACCACACGGGTCTGCCGGACGGTGGGACTCCAGCGGACAGCCCGGATGGAGATAACACGCTGCATAGTCGTCTGAAACGGCAGAAGAACTACACCGGTCGCTGCGATTACAGTGGGTACACACAACAGATTTCGCTGCGGCTGCCGGATTACAGGGACGTGCTGGCAGAGCTGATGTCCTGCCGGGACAAAACGGAGCTGATAGAGCGGTACGCTTTTTTTACCCGGTATCTATTTTCCTGCCTGACGGATGCGGATTTTCTGAATACGGAGTCTTTTTGCGATCCGGAAAGGGAAAGGGAACGGGGCCTCCAGGGAGATTTTCATGCACTGGAACAGGCTTTGACCCAGAAGATGAACAGCTTTGTTTGTGATACTCCCTTGAAGCAGGCACGGGGCAGGCTGCAGCAGCAGGCACTTCACAACAGCCAGAGTTCAGATCCGGTCAGCATTCTGAACATGCCGACCGGTAGTGGCAAGACCCTGTGCAGCCTGCAGATCGCACTGCAAAAGTGTCGGATGCAGAAGCATGAGAAAAAGCGGATTATCTATGTGATTCCGTATACCAGCATCATTGAGCAGACCGCCGATACCTTTGCGCCTTTATGCGGGGAGCATACTCCGATTTTACAGCATCACTCCAACTTCTGCTTTGACAGCGAGGGCATTCCGGACAAGACCTCTCAAAAATTGAAACTTTCAACAGAAAATTGGGATGCACCGCTGATTATAACCACCAGCGTGCAGTTTTTTCAGTCGTTGTTTCATTACAAAAGCTCCGGTTTGAGAAAGCTGCACAATATTGCAGATTCTGTGATCATCCTGGACGAGGTGCATCTGCTGCCGGTGGACATGCTGCAGCCCTGCCTGCGGGGGATCGGGTATCTGACCCGGTACCTAAACTGCGAGTGCGTGTTCCTGTCTGCTACCATGCCGGACTACAAGCCCTTGTTCCGACAGTATCTCAACGGACAGCAGGGCGTAGATCTGATTACGCAAAAGGATGACTTTTCGTTCTTTCAGAAGTGTCGGTATACGAATCTGGGAGAGCAGGATCTGGAGCATGTGGCAGAGCTTGCGGCTAAGCACCGCAGCAGTCTGATTATTGTCAACAGTCGCCGTACCGCACGCCAGATGTATCAGTTGCTTTCCGGAAAAAAGTATCATCTGTCCACTTATATGACGCCCCATGACCGATCAGAAACCATCCGGAAGATCCGGTCTGCCCTGGAACAGGATGAACCTGTTTCGGTGGTATCCACCTCTCTGGTAGAGGCAGGTGTGGATCTGGACTTTGAGGCAGTGTTCCGACAGCTTGCCGGATTGGACAATATTTTGCAGTCCGGAGGCAGATGCAACCGGGAAGGGAAACGACCCATGGGGGATGTGTACATATTCCGGACGCAGGATAAGCCCCAGCGGGATATCCGGATCCGGGCGAGTATTGTTCAGGATCTGCTGGATCACGGGGCGGATCTTTCCACCGGTGCATGTGTGGAGGAGTATTACCGGCGGTTGTTTGATTTTAATGCCCAACTGATCCAGGAGAATTCCATTGCCCGGAATGCGGTCGGGTTTGACAGCATCCCATTTCGCAGCTATGCACAGGCCAACCAGTTTATCAAGGAAGAGACCGTAGCCGTAGTGATTGATAAGTGGGAAAGAACAGCACAGTTGCTGGAGCAATTGTCTAATGGGAACAAACGTGTCCGCCGGGAACTGCAGCAATATTCCGTAGCGCTGCGGGTATACGGGGAATTTGACCAGGCGTTGAAGCTGGGCTTGATACGGGATACGGGCTGCGGCGTGTATGTGTTGTCGAATCCGGATAACTATGATCCGGAAACGGGCTTGGATCTGGGAATTCAGCCAATTTATATGGCGTAAAAGTGATGCGTAAGAAAGGAGCGATACAATGGGATATGGTTTTAAGATCCTGGTGGAAGGAGAGTATGCACTGTTTACCCGACCGGAATTCAAGGTGGAACGGGTCAGCTATGATGTGCCGACGGTGTCGGCTATGGAAGGATTGATCAAGTCTATTTACTGGAAGCCGGCGATCCGGATCGTCATCGACAAGATCGTGGTGTTCCATCCGATCCGGTTTATCAACATCCGGCGGAACGAGGTGTCCCAGAAGATACCGCTGGCATCTGTGAAAAAGCAGATGAATGGGAAAGGCACTGTGGAGGTTCTTACCTCACAGATACGGAGTCAGCGAGCCAGCATGCTGCTGCGGGACGTGAAATATGGAGTAGAGTTCCACTTCGAGATGACGGGACTTCAGTCACAGCACCCCGATGAAAGCCCGGAAAAGCACTATAATATTATGCTGCGGCGGCTCCGGAATGGTCAGCATTTCCGTCAGCCCTGTCTTGGATGCAGAGAATTTGCCGTCCGGCGGCTGGAGCTGGTGGATACATTTGATCTGTCCCAGGTGGATCCATCCCTCAAAGGAGATGTGGATCTTGGGGTTATGCTGTATGGTCTGCGGTTCCGGGACGGAGGCGTGCCCGTAAATCAAGACTGGGATGCACCACAGTTTTCTGACGCTGCGGATCCGATGTACTATCGTCCTCATATGATCGATGGTGTCATTGACGTGGCAAAATACAGGGAGGGGATTCTATGCTGATCAAAGCGTTGTGCGACTATGCGGAAAAGCAGCAGGCTTCATCTTCTCAGAATGCCTCCGTACCGGAATATTACCGGCCACAGAAGATCTCCTACCGGATCGTGCTTTCGCCGGAGGGGAAACTGCTGGATATCCTGCCCCAGCAGCATTTGGAGACTTATTATGACAAAAAGGGCAAGGAAAAGCAGAAGGATGTTCCGGATACGATTTATTTGCCAATCCGGACGGAGAAATCAGGGATCGAGTCCAATTATATAGAGCATCGTCCACTGTATATTTTTGGGTTGAACTATGAAAAGGAGAATAATCAGGGCTTTTTGACGCCGGATGACAGGACAAACAAGGCAAGAAAATCCCACAAGGCATTTGTGGAGCATGAATTGGCATTTATGGATGGTCTGGATTCCGAGATTTGCACGGCATATCGGCGTTTTCTTGAAACCTGGGATCCGGAGCAGGAAACGGAAAACCCGGTTCTCCGGCAGTTGGGTGCTGCTTATAGCGGTTCTTACTTTGGATTTACCCTTGGCGTAGGCAAGGCGAATCTGGAGGAAGATCCGGAGCTGATCGCCAAGTATCAGGAAATCTACCGGAAGGCACATTGTCAGGCGGACACGGAGACGGATACAGTTTGCAGCATCCTGGGAGAACGTCTGCCAATTGCACGTCTGCACAACAAGATCAAGCTTCATGGCGGACAATCTTCCGGCTGTCAGTTGGTCTGCATGAATGACGATGCCTTTGAATCCTACGGGAAGACCCAGTCCTTCAACAGCGGTGTTTCCGATAAGGCTATGAAGTTTTATACCGATCAGTTGCGAAATCTGTTGGAAGACTCACAGCATCATGTGCTGCTGAATGGTATGACGGTGGTGTTCTTCGCCATGTGCCAGAACGATGAGCCGCAGTGTGACTTTTTTGCTTCCATGCTGGGCGGTTCGATGGATCAACAAACAGAACAGAGCATCCAGAAGCTGCTGACTTATGCGAAAGGTGGGTACACGGGAGATCCGGAGACAATCCGGCGGATGGAGGAGATGAACAACGTCACCTTTTATGTAGCTGGGTTTACGCCTAATGCTGCACGGATCTGTCAGAAGTTTATTTACCGGGATCGGTTCGGAAATCTGATTCAGAATCTGCTGAAGCATCAGGAGGATCTGCGAATCCGGGAGCAGGACACACATCCTATTCCCTTTAAGTGGATCAACAAAGAACTGGTTTCGCCGAAATCGTCCAATAAGGACGTACCGCCACCTTTGGAATCCAGCATCATTCTGGCGGCTTTGCAGAACACCCGGTATCCGGATGCGCTGCTGGCTACCGTGGTTCGTCGGGTTAAGACAGACCAGGACGATGAGAATGACGCCAAGGGCGGAAAATATATTAAGTTGAATCGGGTGCGGGCAGGGATCATCAAGGCTTGCCTGAACCGAAAAAATCACAAGGAGGAAATCACTATGGCGTGGAACGAGGAAAACAGGAATCCGGCATATATTTGCGGAGGATTGTTTGCGGTGTATGAGAAGCTCCAGCAAGATGCTACGCCGGGAACCCTGAACCGGACGATCAAGGATGCATATTTTTCTTCTGCATGCTCCCGACCGGCAAGCGTATTCCCCACACTGGCGAAGCTGTCTCAGAATCACCTGCACAAGCTGGGCGAGGGTGGACGTGTTTTTTACGGGCGGCTTGTAGGCGGCTTAATGAACCAGCTGGAGGGAGAGTTTCCACAAACCTTGTCGCTGGATGACCAGGGGCGGTTTATTATCGGGTATTATCAGATGAATCAGAAGCTGTGGACAAGTAAGGAAGAAACAAAAGAAGACGAGAATTGAAAGGATGGATTAGTATGGAAAACAAGTCAATTGAGAACAGATACGAATTTGTTATGTTGTTTGATGTAGAAAATGGAAATCCGAACGGAGATCCCGATGCAGGCAATATGCCCCGGACAGACCCGGAAACCTCACTGGGCATTGTGACGGATGTGTGCCTTAAGCGAAAGATCCGCAATTTTGTGGAGCTTTATAAGGAAGGAGAGCCGGGCTACAATATTCTGATCAAAGCGGATAAAGCTCTGAATACTAAATTCACAGCGGCATACGATGCGCTGGGATTGGAGAAGGGACAAAAGGGGAAAAATACGGAGGACGTGGAAAAAGCAAAGAAATATATCTGTGACAACTACTTTGACGTGCGCACCTTTGGCGCTGTTATGAATACAGGCGTTGATCGTTGCGGTATTGTGAGAGGTCCGGTGCAGCTCAACTTTGCCAGAAGCCTGGATCCGGTTGCTGTGCAGGATATTACCATCACCCGTCAGGCTGTTACAGATGAGACGGACTTCAAGGAACGTAAGCAGAGTGAAATGGGTAAAAAAAGTCTGATCCCCTACGGTCTGTACCGGGCGGAGGGTTATGTTTCCGCTATGCTGGCGCAGCGGGTAACCGGCTTTTCCGAGGAGGATCTGGAACTGTTGTGGACGGCTATCATCAACATGTTTGAAGGGGACAGAAGCGCTGCCAGAGGAAAAATGAGCATGCGTAAGCTGTTTGTATTCAAGCACGCCTCTGCTCTGGGCAATGCCCCGGCACAGACATTGTTTGACAAGATCCAGGTGCAGAAAAAGGAAGGCGTTAATCCGCCCCGTGCGTATACGGATTACACAGTCACTGTGGATCGGAATATGCCGGATGGGGTGGAACTCATCGAAAAGCTGTGAACGACCGGACGATCAACATCCGGAATATTCAGCATTTTCTCTACTGTCCCCGGCGGTACGCCCTGCTGGAACTGAACAATGACTGGGCAGAGAATGCATTTGTTGTAAAGGCGGACATCCTCCACCAGCATGTACACGATGGAAGTCACAGTTTTTCAGACAGCAAAAAGATCGTTCGCAGCAATATTGCGATCTACAACGATCTGCCTCAGTATGACCTGTATGGCATGACCGACTGTGTGGAATTTGTACGGAGCAGCCAGGGCGTTTCAATCCCGGGCTGTTCCGGCAAATATGCAGTGCGGCTTGTAGAATATAAGCCCAAAGCACCCAAGGATGGGGGATTTCGGGAAACGGATGCTATACAGGTATTTGCACAGAAGGTGTGTGCCGATTTTGTATGGCATTGCAGCAGCGAGGCATATCTGTATTATGCGGATACCAAAAAGCGAATCCGGCTGCCCTTTGACACGGAGTATGCGGCTTACGATAGTCTGCTGCAAAGGCTGCTTCAGGATATGCGGACGTTGCTGGAACAAAAGCAGATTCCGCCACGGAAAAAGGGACAGAAATGTTCCGGCTGCTCCCTGACGGATCTGTGTTTTCCAAAGGAAAAGCCTTATTGTGTCCGGGATCTGATTTTGTCCCAGAAGGGGGTGGAGCAGGAATGAAACGCCTGCTGAATGCGCTGTATATACTGGATGAAACCACATGGCTTACCCTGGATGGCGAGAATATTGTCTGCACCTGCGATGGTCGAGAGAAATTTCGACTGCCTTTTTCCAATATCGAGGAAATCTATTGCTTTTGTTATCCGGGCTGTTCACCGGCACTGATGGGGAAATGCGCAGAGATGGGAATCAGTCTGAATTTTCTTTCCCCCTCGGGCACATTCCTTGCCCGGGTACAGGGCAAAACGAGAGGAAATATTTTTCTGAGGAAAGCCCAGTTTCAGCGGTTTGAACATCCGGACTTGCTGCTGGCGCAGAATACAGTGGCAGCAAAGCTGTCCAACACCCGGTATCTGCTTCGACGTTCTCTGCGGGATAATCCGACTCTGGATGCAGATGGTGAAGTGCGCGGCTGTATTTCCTATCTGGAAAGTGGCATGGAGCGGGTATATGAGTTGCGGGATACAGAAACCATTATGGGCCTGGAAGGGAACTGTGCAAAGGCGTACTTTAACATTTTTGACCGGTTGATCCTACAGCAGAAAGACATATTTTATCTGACCGGACGCACAAAGCGTCCGCCGCTTGATCCTGTCAATGCAGTGTTGTCTTTTTTGTATACCATGATGACCAGCAGCTATGCTTCTGCACTGGAAGGTGTGGGACTGGACAGCTGCTATGGTTTTTACCATGCACTTCGATCCGGAAGAAGCAGTCTTGCATGCGATCTGGTGGAGGAAGCACGCTGCATTGCAGAGCGACTGACGCTGACTTTGATTAACCTTAGAAAATTAAACGGCGGAGATTTTGAACGGCAGGAAAGCGGTGCGGTATTTTTGAGCAAGGATGGAAAGCGAAAGGTGCTGACAGCGTGGCAGGAGAAAAAGCGTACCACGATACAGCATCCATATCTGAACGAGAAAATACCCTTGGGACTGCTTCCTTTTGTACAAAGCTCTTTGCTGGCCAAGTATGTGCGGGGGGAGATATCTGAGTATCCTTGCTATTTATTAAAGTAGGTGATGGACATGATGGTTTTAGTCAGCTATGATGTATCCACGGTCGATCAAAAGGGAAGGGCTCGTCTGCGGAAGGTTGCAAAAGCATGCCAGAATTACGGACAACGGGTGCAGAATTCCGTGTTTGAAATTGATTTGGACTACGGAACCTTTTGCAGGGTAAAAGAAAAACTGATGCAGTTAATTGATGTGCAAAAGGACAGCCTTCGCTTTTATTATCTCGGAAACAATTGGCACAGACGAGTGGAGCATTTTGGCGCTAAGGATACCTATGATCCGGAAGGCGCATTGATTTTGTGATCTGCGAACTGCCGGTAATTTGATTTTTGTGGGTTGTTCGCAAGGAAATGTCGCATGATTGTGAATAAGCAATGAACAAAATAGCGCTGTTTTGCGCATAAAAGTCTGTCCCGTGTGAGGGTATGACCTTGGAGACACAATATCTAGGGTCACGCCCTACACGGGCGTGTGAGTTGAAATCAGCTCCACGTCCGTCAGACTGTCCAGCCGTCTGATGGTCACGCCCTACACGGGCGTGTGAGTTGAAATGTGTTTTATAAAACGCCTTCCGCGTCATGCCCAGTCACGCCCTACACGGGCGTGTGAGTTGAAATCCACGATCACCTCGTCATGGACATGGAAAACAATGGTCACGCCCTACACGGGCGTGTGAGTTGAAATTGCCCTGTAGGGTGCTGAACGTGTCCGAAAACCACGTCACGCCCTACACGGGCGTGTGAGTTGAAATTTATTTTTCCATGTTTTAGTCTTTCGGCTGTTCCCGGTCACGCCCTACACGGGCGTGTGAGTTGAAATCGATGGCGGAATAATCCGCCACTAGGAATGTATGTGTCACGCCCTACACGGGCGTGTGAGTTGAAATCACCCTGTCCGGGTGGGCTTTTGCATATGCCCTGGGTCACGCCCTACACGGGCGTGTGAGTTGAAATAGACATGCCCGTTCAAACGCGCAGTTATGTGCGAGTCACGCCCTACACGGGCGTGTGAGTTGAAATCGACACCGATACAACGTCCACGCCGCACTGTCTCCGGTCACGCCCTACACGGGCGTGTGAGTTGAAATGCGTTTCGTGCAAGTTTATAATAACATACTTTTCTGGTCACGCCCTACACGGGCGTGTGAGTTGAAATTGCGGATATGTGACTGGTTTAATTAAACAAGTAGGTCACGCCCTACACGGGCGTGTGAGTTGAAATGCCAAACACAACTCATGCACCGTAGGCGTTCGTGGTCACGCCCTACACGGGCGTGTGAGTTGAAATTAATTACAACGCCTTCATCATTCCAACCTATTATGTCACGCCCTACACGGGCGTGTGAGTTGAAATGTTGATGGTGTTGAATATGAGATTCTCGGAACTCCTGAGTCACGCCCTACACGGGCGTGTGAGTTGAAATGCTCTTGGCTATTCAGATTCCAAAATTCTTAAAGTCACGCCCTACACGGGCGTGTGAGTTGAAATTTGAATGCTATCCAAACGTTCTAACAGTCGCTTGTGTCACGCCCTACACGGGCGTGTGAGTTGAAATTTTCGTCCAGTGGGGTGCAATTTGCCCGTCATGGTCACGCCCTACACGGGCGTGTGAGTTGAAATTGGCGGTTCAGCCGGCAGACTGGTCAACCGATTATGTCACGCCCTACACGGGCGTGTGAGTTGAAATAAACACATGGAAGAAGTAGGTAATTTTTGCACGTCACGCCCTACACGGGCGTGTGAGTTGAAATTTCATGGCTGGTTCTGCCATCAAGTCACACCTGCGTCACGCCCTACACGGGCGTGTGAGTTGAAATATATGGAATTTATGGAGGGTAAGAAATGAATTGGTCACGCCCTACACGGGCGTGTGAGTTGAAATTGATATTGAATCCTCCAGTTTTTACAACAAGAAGTCACGCCCTACACGGGCGTGTGAGTTGAAATACAAGGGAGGCGCTACTGCTGATGTACTTACAAGTCACGCCCTACACGGGCGTGTGAGTTGAAATCAAAGCGTGTGGAAAAGGTACGGCAAGCCAATTTGTCACGCCCTACACGGGCGTGTGAGTTGAAATATACCGGAGGAGCACAAGAACGGCGGTATCCACGCGTCACGCCCTACACGGGCGTGTGAGTTGAAATGTATTGCTATCTGATTCATCGTCAAGGTGTTTTGGTCACGCCCTACACGGGCGTGTGAGTTGAAATCTTCCAGTGATTCCCATCGAACATCTGTTCGGGGTCACGCCCTACACGGGCGTGTGAGTTGAAATCTGCGTAGTTGTAGCTTGCATGGTAACAGTTGCCGTCACGCCCTACACGGGCGTGTGAGTTGAAATTGTAATGTGCTTCATTCCCATATTACGGAAATAAGGGTCACGCCCTACACGGGCGTGTGAGTTGAAATTCATGGGCTGGATCACGTCAGCTCGCCCCGTTCCGTCACGCCCTACACGGGCGTGTGAGTTGAAATCAGGACAGCAGCACACCCCCTCAGAGCAGCAGCGTCACGCCCTACACGGGCGTGTGAGTTGAAATAGAGCAGCAGCATGCCCTCCAGGACAGCAGCACAGTCACGCCCTACACGGGCGTGTGAGTTGAAATTTGGCGAACGTCTGCGCTTCTCCGGCTGTCCCCCGTCACGCCCTACACGGGCGTGTGAGTTGAAATTATCGGCGTGATAAATAATTACGTTCGGTATACAGAAGTCACGCCCTACACGGGCGTGTGAGTTGAAATACACAGCCCGCCGTCAATAGCCTCTCGCTGTTTGAGTCACGCCCTACACGGGCGTGTGAGTTGAAATCTCAAAATCACTGTGTGCGGCGACGGCCGCAGTAGGTCACGCCCTACACGGGCGTGTGAGTTGAAATGGTGCGCCCAAGATCCGCAGCCATGAACAGCCCGGTCACGCCCTACACGGGCGTGTGAGTTGAAATCTCCACCGCCGCCTGGTATTCTGGCAGAACAGCGTCACGCCCTACACGGGCGTGTGAGTTGAAATGCAGTGTCATCTGTACGCAAAGGGGCAATGCGATGGTCACGCCCTACACGGGCGTGTGAGTTGAAATTTCGGCGCTATCGGAAAAATCGTCCAGCCCGTCGTCACGCCCTACACGGGCGTGTGAGTTGAAATCTCAAAATCGCTGTGTGTGGCGACGGCCGCAGTAGCGTCACGCCCTACACGGGCGTGTGAGTTGAAATGCCCGGAATCGCTCCAGTTCCACGTCCGTCAGACGTCACGCCCTACACGGGCGTGTGAGTTGAAATTGTTTCCGTGCAATACGGCGCTGGGAAACGGGCGGTCACGCCCTACACGGGCGTGTGAGTTGAAATATATCAAAAGGAGAAATTATACAAAAAACACCACTTGTCACGCCCTACACGGGCGTGTGAGTTGAAATGTAGCATCCATCAACAGCAGTATTACAAGCATGGCGTCACGCCCTACACGGGCGTGTGAGTTGAAATGTTGAAGAGCGTGTGTTAAAAGGATTGAGTGACGTCACGCCCTATGTCGCCGGAAACGCAAAACGCAAAAAAACGACACGCAAAACGCAAAAAATAGTA
>ERZ779877.1331-NODE-1331-length-21642-cov-3.134896_pt1 | contig 21642 bp, 8 predicted proteins | sample MGYA00511556_ERZ779877 | MGnify/ENA primary metagenome ERZ779877 (study PRJEB29588, sample SAMEA2159338) | human gut metagenome | biome: human gut; feature: human-associated habitat; material: faeces | place: Denmark | collected 2008/2010 ...
AGCTTCGGCTCTGCCCGGTATTTGCTTGTAACAAAACCGGCAAATGAATTCCCGAAATCGGAGCTTGTTTTTCCGACTGCGTATGTTTCCGTAACCGGGCTTTTGCCCCTTTTAAAGCACGCGGCGTTTGCGGCGGAAACTAAAGGAGATAAAAGAGAGCTGCAAGGTGTAACACTGAGGCTGACTCCCGGTATCAGCACGGCGGAGGCGATGAACCAAAAGCGAATGGCGGCGGCTGTAAACCGAAACGCTGCGGACGGAGAAACAGAGATGAAGCTGCATATAAGCGCGGTAAATATTCTGTTTTCTCTGCTTTCGGCAGATAAAACCGTATACGCCGGGACTGCCGAACAAAGAGCCGTGTTTGTCTGCGGAGATACGGTATTTTCCACCGTTATGATGAATAAAACGGGACCGGATATGAGCAGCTTTGTAAAAAGACTTGTACCCGAATACTGTGCCGTGGCAGGCGCAAAGGAGCTTTTGAACGCCATACAGACCGCGGCGGTGTGTCAGCTGCCCGGTGACGATAAGTGCGTGAATATCTGCTTTACGCCTATGGGAATAAGGCTTTCATGTGCTGCATATAAGAGGTCAAGCTCCGCATTTGTCGCTACCCTATGCGATAGCCCCACGCCCGACGCCGGCTTGAACGAGTATGTGATTGACTTGAACGGCAGCAGCATCCTGTATTGGGGAGGCGAAGGTACGGTGTTGAAACTCGACAACAGTGGCAGCGCGACGGAGCCGCAGTGGTTGCTGGTGTCCCGTGCACAGCGTGAACGGATGCTGGACAATGCCACGAGGGAGAATGGCGTGGACGCCACTTTTTATATCTTAGGTGCCGGATTCGACCGTACACAACCTTCTGCATGGAAGGAAACCCATGTGGGCGGAACGACTAACCTCTGTGGACCGGGCGCGAATGCGAACAATCATTTTTATTGTGCAGAGGCTTATGACAATAGTAGCTTTGATATCTATCAGGAACTGACGGGTATCCGCAACGGGCGCTACCGCGTGACTTGTTCGGGATTCTATCGCGGCGACGGCGTGGCCCGCAATGCCATGCTCTATGCTGGCATGAATGAAAGTCCGTTGCTCTTAGGCGTGGACGATGGGCAAGGCATGCCCAACGACATGAACAGCGCGGCCACGGCCTTTGCCAACGGCCGCTTCACGGGCAACGAGGTGGAGGTGATTGTCACTGACGGCACTTTGCGCTTCGGCGTGAAGAAGAACATGCGCATTGCCAGTGACTGGGCCATCTTCGATGACTTCCGCCTGACCTATTTGGGTGAGGCCACCGTGGAGGAGGCTTTTGCAGAATTGCTGGGCGCGCTCCAGAACGTGCAGGCCGAATTCCAGAATGCCGGTGCGACGGCTATTGATGCTGAATTGCAGGCCGTGTATGACCAATATGCCGATGCCTCGGGCGATTTCGCAACGGCGCAAGAGGCCGTCAACGGGATTATCGCGTCGGCCAATGGCGTGCGTGCCCTTACAATGGGATTGTACAACCAGATTACGGAAGCGCAAGCTTATATGGACCGCGTGGCCAGCGGAGAAGTGACGCTCTGCGATGCCGTGAAGACTCCGTTGGAACAGCAGCTGGGCGCATCCAAGGAGGTGTTGGCCGGAACGGGCATGGCCGAGATGGTGAATGTTGCCGAACTGAGCACGGCCACATTGGATACCCTGCTGACGAACGCGCAGACGTGGGTGGCCCTGTCGTTCCCCTTGAACGAGGCGAAGAACCTGGCCGACCGCGTGGGCGGACTGGACGGCTCGGCTGAATACCAGAAGGTGGTGGCCGACTTGAACGCTGCCGAACTGACTTACGACGACATGGCTCTCGACGTGGCTGCCCTCAATGCCGTGGTGCGCGAGGCTATGGCACCGGAATTCCTGGCCGCCGTGGATGCCGAGAACGAGCTGGACATGACAAGCTTCATCACCAACCCGAACATCTATAACAATACGGGCGTGACGAACCAGATGCCGGGCGGATGGATTCTGGGCAACAAGGGCGGAGCCGACAACAACAACTGGTGTACGGTGGCAGAAGGCGACGGTGCGCTGAATTGCTATAACTGGTCGGGCAACGTGGGCAACGACGTGACCAACGCGCACTATTACCAGAAGATTGGTGTGGATGGCGAGGGCGTCAGCCTGCCGGACGGGCTCTATCGTTTGGAGGCCGCCACGTATGCCAATACGGACCCGAACAAGATTGTGCTCTATGCGTCTTCGGACAGCGTGAACTTCGACACCGTTTATCTGAACCGCGACCAAGAACTGTATAACACTGCTGTGGCCGGAATGGGTACGACGACTACGGTGAACGACATCGTGGTGGTCGACGGGAAACTATATATAGGAATAAAGGGTGCCGACCCAGTGAACAACCACCAGGGCGGAAACGGAAAGTCGTGGAATGCCGACAACTTCCGCCTCTATTTTGTGGGAGCCGATGTGTTGGGCGCTTATCGTGACCGTTTGCGCGGGCGGTTGGCAGACGCGCAGATTCTGCACGACTCCTTGATGGTGTGCGGCATTGACGATTCTGATGAATTGGGTTTCGCTCTTGACGAGGAAGACGGATATGCTTTCGATGTGAACGACCCGGATGCCGACGAGAGCGTCATCTTGGGTGACATCGATGATATCGACCGCATGATGGCCGAGGCCAATGAAATCTTGGCAAACTATGGAAAGATGAATCCGTTGCTGACGAATGGGCAGAACTTCAGTGAACAGTTGGCTGCCGGTTCGCTCTTTGCTCAACCGAAAGTGAGAACCGACTTCCTGGCCGCTCTGGAGAGTGCGGCAGCTGTATCCGAAGACAACTCTTGGAATAATTGGTTGTCGGACGAAGTGAAAGAACAGACGGAACTGTTGGATTCGCTCACAGGAGACTTCATGAACTCAGTGGCTGTCTGCTACCAGATGGGTACGGCCAAGGTCCTGGCCGACCAAATCGGCGGGTTGGCCGAGACGCAGGCTTATCAGAACGTGCTGGCCTTCATGAACATGGACGAACTGGATCCGTTGGATGCCGATGCTGCTGCCATTGAATTGCAGTCGGCATGCTTGGATGCCATGACGCCCGAAGTGTTGGCCCGTGCTTCCGTGGAAGAGCCGTTCAACATGACGACCTTCATTGTGAACCCGAACATCTATCAGGATGCAGTGGATGTGGACGGCGCCCCGATTGACACGCAAATCAACGGTTGGACATTGGAAACGAATGCCGACCGTGCGCCGCGCACGGCAGCCAATGCCGGCGACACATGGATGTACACCACCAGTCATTCCAGCAATGACAGCCACAACATCTCTTCGGCCACGAATTATCGTCAGGTCGTGGGCACGCAGCCCGAGGTGGCCGCCGAGGGCAAGTTCTCATTGCCGACCGGTGCTTATCGCGTGGAAGCAGCCACTTTCGTGGATCATGAATGGGAAAAACTGAGACTGTACGCCCAGACCAACAGTGTGGAACTGACGCACGTGGAGGGTAGCCTCGGTCAGGACAGCATCGTATACACCTATACTGAAATTGAAAGCGCCGACAGCGCGTTCAATGGCAGTCAGGACGTTTGGGACGCTGCTCAGGCTTCTTTGGGCACGACTACTGCCGTTCCCGAAATTTACGTAGAGAATGGAGCGGTGACCATCGGTATCCGAGGTAATGGCCGCATCGGGGGCAATGATTCTTGGTTTGTGGCCGACAACTTCCGCCTCTACTATGTAGGTCAGGAGCGTGGCGACAACATCAAGGATTCGTTTGCCGACAAGTCGGGTCAGCTGTCCGAAATAGTCGATGTCTACGACGTCGCAGGCCAGCTCGTGCGCAGGCAAGTGAAGCGTGCCGATGCCGTGAAGGGCTTGAAGAAGGGCATCTACGTCGTGAACGGCGAGAAGTTCGTCGTTGCCGGCAACTAACTCTCTATGAGGAACGGGCGGCGGCGGTTTGCAGGCCGCCGTTCCTCCTTTTTTGCTACGCCCGTGTGGGCGTAAGGGTGAAGAACATCAATTAAAAGAATGGTTTTATGCTAAAAAAAGTATTACGTGCAAAGCCGTATAAGGCCTTAATCTCCACCGGTGTCTTGGCCGGTGCCCTTTGCATGGTGATGCCTTCTTGCGACGACGGTTACGAGTGGGCGCAGGAAAAGCCGTCATGGCTCGGGCAGAGTATCTACGATGAGCTGGCAAGGCGCGGCAATTTCAGTATTTATTTGAAGATGGTGGACGACTTGGGACGTAAGGACTTCCTGAGCAAGACCGGTAGCGTGACGGTTTTCGTGGCCGACGATGACACTTACCGGGCCTATTTCAAGGCCCACGGCGTGGACGAGAACCACCTGTCCATGCCCATGAAGAGATATCTGGTGAACTCCACGATGCTGGAGAACGCCTACGTGCTCGATTTGTTGACCAATCAGCCCCAAAATGAAACGATATTGAAAGGGCAGGTGATGCGCCGCACCAACACGCAGTGGTCGGTGTACGATTCCATACCGTCCATCTCGCGGGCGGACTTGCCTGCGGCTTCCGTAAGTGCCGATTACTGGAGCGGACTGCGTGAGGAAGGCCAGCAGGTGTACAACCTGATGGACGAAGGCACGGTGCCGATGGTGCATTTCATCTGGCGCCAGATGATGTCGAAAGGCATTACTAAAAGTGATTTTTCGTATCTCTTCAACGGGACGGAGTTCCAGGAAGACGATGTATATATAAATAATGTGAAGGTGCGCGAGGGCAACGTGGCCTGCCAGAACGGCTACGTGCACATCATGGAAGGCGTGCCTGCGCCGCTGCCCAATATGGCGGCTTACTTGCGCACTAACGAGAACACAAAGATATTCAGTAAGCTCTTGGACCGCTATTCGGCACCTTTCGAGGATTATGTCACGGAAGCGGGATACCTCACCCTGCAGGAGACCTATGCGGGACAGAACCTGTATCCGGCTTTGGCGGGCGGGGAGAGAATCTATAACAGAGGCTACTTCTTCTCGTCGGCCGACGGCAATTCGCGCACGTCGTTCAACGGCGTGGAGGTGAACGGACTGCTGAAGTTCGACCCCTCGCAGAACGATTATGCGGAAGAGAACACCAACTCGATGGGCGAGGCTTCGAGCAACGTGAACCTGGACATGGGGGCTATCTTTGCTCCCACCGATGAAGCGCTGCGGGAGTATTGGAACGGTGAGAGCGGCGCTTTCTTGCGCGAACGCTATCCGAGCGACGAGCCCTTTGAAAAGGTGCCCAACGACGTGTTGGCCGAGTTCATGAACAACCACATGCAGTATTCTTTCCTGTCGTCGTTGCCGAGCAAATTCAACTTGGTGCTCGACGACGCGAAGGACCCCATCGGCATGGAACCGGCCGACATCGTGCAGGGAAGCACGGCCGTGTGCAACAACGGTGCGGTGTATGTGATGAACAAGGCATACGCTCCGGCATCGTTCCGCTCCGTGCTGGCCCCGACGCTGGTGAACGAGAACATGCGCATCATGAACTGGGCCATCAACGATTTGGAGTTCAAGCCCTACCTGCTCTCCATGGTGAGCTACTACGACTTCCTTATCCTGACGGACGAGGCCTTGTCGCGCTACATCGACCCCGTGTCGTATAGCGGGAGCGACCCCCGTTGGCTGGAATTCTATTATAATGCAGAACGTAACCAAGTGGAGGCCCGTTCTTACCGCTATGACAAAACGGTCGGAGGGCTTGAGGGATGCACGCGCAACGGCATGCAGTTGCTGGAAAGCACGGCAGTTTCGGATGCGACTACGGGCGAAATCACTTACCAGCCCAATCCCGTGGTGGAGAACCGCCTGACGGATCTTCTGAACTTCTGTATTGTGCCGCGCGACATCAACGGCGGGAACTACGTGGGCAACGGCTCTGTCTTTTTCCAGACGAAAGACGACGGAGTGGTGCGCATTCAGCAGACCGGCAGTGGCGTGACGGTGGAAGACCAGTTCAGCGGACAGCAGGTGGCGGCTTCCGACGTGGTGGAGATGGACAACGGCAAGTATTACGTGCTGGAGCAGATGGCCCAGCCCACGTTCAACTCCCTGATGGATGAACTGGATAGCCATCCGGAATACAGCGAGTTCGTCAAACTGCTGGAAGGCAACCCGGAATGGAGCTCCGCGGAGGAGTCGCAGTTCGGCCTGCTCACCACGAGCATCGGCATGAGCGACCAAAGCATCCGGACCTTCAGTTCTTACCACTACACGCTTTATGTGCCCGACAACGAGGCCATGCAGAAGGCTTACGACATGGGCCTGCCTTCGTGGGACGACATCAACAACCTGGACAACGTGTATGCCGGTACCGACGTGGATGTGGATTCGCTCAAAACGACCTATACGCAACGGGTGATGAATTTCCTGAAGTATCATGTGCAGGACAATGCCGTGTACATCGGCGGCGACCCGCGCAACATGAACTACGAGACGGCTGCCACCTATCTGAGTGGCACTCAGGAAGGCTTGAGCTATACGTTGGGCGTGCATTCGGATGCTTCGGGCATCACGCTGACGGATAATTCGAGCAAGACGCCCGACGTGAGGATCACTACGGGCGAAGAGGGATTCTATAACCGGCTTGTGCGTGAATACACCTTCTCTTCGAACAGTAAGACGGTGAACGATAATATCAGCACTTCGTCTTACGTGGTAGTGCACAAGGTGGACGAGCCTTTGGTATACGACGACGAATGCTTCTGCCTGAAGGATAATGAGCGAGTGCAAGAGAATTAACTATACCATGAATCATAAATAAAAAGGTTATGAGTAAGATGAAATATTTAATCATGCTCCTGTTTTGCTTCGGCTCGTTGGCGGCCATGGGGCAAAGCCAAGTGGCGAGCGGTACGGTGTCGGACGACTTGGGACCGTTGATGGGAGTGTATGTGGGGGAAATCGATGCGGCTAACCGTATCGTGTCGGCGACCATCACCGACATGAACGGGCACTTTACCCTGAAGGTACAGAATCCGAAGAACAAGTTGCGATTCACATACATGGGCTTCAAACCGGCCTTTTATGAAATAGGAAAGCGGGTGGTGTTCGATGTCATGATGGAAGAGAACAGCACGGCGCTGAAGGAAGTGGTGGTGGAAGCACGTCCGAAAGTCGCTACCGGAGGTTTGGCCATTCCCGAGCGCGAGCAGTCGTTTGCGCAGCAGACCATTAAGATGACGGAGTTCGAAGGCCTTTCCATTACTTCGGCCGATGAAGCCTTGCAGGGGCGCATCGCAGGCTTGGACATCATTGCGGCTTCCGGCGACTTGGGCTCCGGAACGACCATGCGCTTGCGTGGCGTCTCTACCATCAATGGTAATGCGGAGCCGCTTATCGTGGTGGACGACAATGTGTTCGAGACGGATGCGAACGACAATATCGATTATAGCAGCATGACGGATGAACGCTTTGCCGAATTGCTCTCCATCAACCCCGAGGACATCGAGAGCATCACGGTGTTGAAGGATGCTGCTGCCACGGCCATCTGGGGCTCGCAGGGCGCGAACGGTGTCATCAACATCGTCACCAAGCGCGGTGCGCGTGGCAAACCCAAGTTCACGTACTCGCTGAAACTGAAGGGCACCTACCAGCCCGAGGGATACAAGTTGCTCAATGGCGATGAGTATACCATGCTGATGAAAGAGGAACTCTTCAACGTGAACCAGAATCCGGAAAGCCAGCCTGAACTGAATTACGATCCGGAGTTCTCGGAATATGAACAGTTCAATAACAACACGGATTGGCGCAAAGCCGTGAAGCAGTTCGGCCTCTTCCAGACGCATTACATTTCTTTGACGGGAGGCGGCGAGAAAGCGAACTATCGCATCTCGGCGGGCTATGACCATCAGATAGGTTCTGTCATCGCGCAGAAACTGGACCGCTTTACCACGCGCATGGCGCTGGACTATTTCGTGAACGACCGTATCACGATTTCGAGTAACTTCTCGCTGACGTACACCGACAACCAGAAGAACAGCGACGACTTGTTGTCCGTGGCATATAAGAAGATGCCGAACATGGCGATTTATGATGAGGACGCTTACGGTCGGTCTTTAGGCACATATTACACCCAGCCCCGTTTCGAGGAGCGCTATGATGGCGATGATGACGAGTTGGGCGCACAGCGCGGATTAGTCAATCCCGTGGCTTCCGCTTGGCTGGCCCAGAACGAGGAACGCAGTTACCAGATACAGCCACAGTTCGACTTCCAATACCGACTGTTGGGACTGGACGAAGGAACCACGCAGCTGACTTATAAGGGTACGGTGATCCTGAGCATTTGGAACAACTATGTGGACACGGCTTATCCTTGGGAGTTGCGTTCGAACTTCTTCACACCGACCGAGGATGCTATCAACACGGCTTCTTCCGAGTTTAATAAGAGCTTCGGCTTCACCACCCGCCATCAGTTGACGTTTGTGCCCTTCATTGCCAACCAAGACCATTCCGTCCGTCTCTACTTCAAGGGCGAGATGACATCAGGAACTTCCAGCGGGCAGAGCTTGAGTTCTTATCTTTTACCCAGCGGGACCATCACTTCTGCCGCTGCCGGAGGACATTTGAACGGTACGTCCACCAGTTCCGGACATTGGCGCAGTGCCTTCTGGGTGCTTCAAGGACACTATGCCTATCAGTCCAAGTATTCCATAGATTTGGCTTTGCGCGGAGAGGGTAACACGCGTTTTGGTCCGTCGCATCGCTGGGGATATTTCTATTCGGCAGCGGGTCGTTGGAACATTTCAGATGAAAATTGGATGGAGCCGACGAGAGACTGGCTGAGCATGTTTGCCGTGCGCTTCGGCTGGGGAGTGACGGGGCATCAGCCTCCGAAGGCCGACACGCATTTCAGCGTGTACAATGTGGACGGCCGCTATGTGAACACGATTGGCATGCGTCCGGGCAATGTCCGCTTGACTGACTTGCGTTGGGAACAGCAGTCGGCATGGAACTTGGGCTGGAACATTGGTTTGTTCGACGACTTGATCACTGCGGACATTAACCTCTATACCCAGAAGGTGACGGACTTGATGCTGAAAGATGTGGCGATTCCCACGACCACAGGTTTCCCTGTCTTGCTGGTGGAGAATGGCGGCGACATGCAGAACAAGGGTTATGAAATCAACTTGAATCTGAACCGGGTGAAGCTGGCTGGCGATTTGGCCGCCACTTTCAACTTGACATTCGCTAACAACCGCAATACCATTACGGCCATGGACCCCGTCCGTTTGGCTTCCTTGAACGGTACGGGCATCAACGTGCCGGACAATGGAGAATATATGCCTCGGGTGCAGATAGACAATCCTTTCGGCGCCATTTACGGATTGCGCTACAAAGGTGTTTATGCTTACAGCTACGACCACTTCGACCAAGCGCAGGCCACTGGAGCCACCTGCCCTGTGGCGCACGATGCCAACGGTAATGTGATTTATGGCGCAGACGGCACGCCCATGCAGATGTATTACGATTATAACGGACGGCGCTATGCTTTCACAGGAGGCGATGCCATTTACGAGGATGTGAACCACGACGGAAGCATTGATGCTTATGACATTGTATATTTGGGCAGCTCATTGCCCAAGTTGACTGGTGGTTTCGGCTTCCGCTTATTCTATAAAGGTTGGAGCCTGAATGCCCAGTTCAACTACCGCTATGGCAATAAAATCATCAACGAGGCGCGTATGCATGCAGAGAAAATGCATGGCTCCGAAAACCAGAGCACGGCCGTGAACTACCGTTGGCGCAAGGAAGGCGACGGTGCGGATGGAGGACATATCTTGCCCCGCGCCTTGTACGGTCAAGGTTATAACTGGTTGGGCAGCGACCGCTTTGTGGAAGACGGCTCGTTCCTTCGCCTGAATTACCTGCAGTTGTCGTACAGTTTGGATTCCAAGCTCATCAAGCGCATCGGCCTCTCTCGCCTGAGCCTTTATGTGAGCGGCGACAACTTGTTCTGCCTGACCAAGTATTCCGGCGTGGACCCGGAGGTGAACTATGGCAATATGGGTGTCACGACCGATAAGGCCACTACGCCCCGTGCCAAGTCGTTCACGTTCGGTCTGACAGCTACATTCTAAACCATCATGAACAAACAGAAGCAATTATGAAAAAGATATTCAAGACAACTTCGCTGGCCTTGGCCGTGGCCATGGGGGTGCTCGCGCCGTCCTGTGGCGATTTCCTGGACATCACGCCCCTGAATGCGGTGGTGGTGGAGAACTACTGGGAGAAGAAAAGCGAGGTGGAGAGCGTGATAGCTTCTTGCTATTACCACATGCAGGACAATGGGTTTGCCCAGCGTGTGATTGCGTGGGGTGAACTCAGGGGCGACAATCTGTCGGAGACTTCCACCATGCAGTCGCAGAACCAAGAGCTGTATGATTATTACATCAACAACATCACGGCGGAAAACAACTGGACGTCTTGGGCCGACTTCTATACTGTGATAAATCTGTGCAATACCATTCTCCACTATGCCCCGCAGGCGCAGCAGAAGGATGGTAACTACTCCGAGGAAGAGTTGCACACCCACGAGGCCGAGGCCATGTCCATCCGCGCGTTGTGCTATTTCTATCTCGTCCGCACGTTCAAGAAAGTGCCCCTCGTGACGCAGGCCACCATCGGCGACGATGAAAGTTTCCTGGTGGAGGCTTCGAGTGCCGACGCGGTGCTGGAGCAGATTACTGCAGATCTGGAATGGGCCGAGAGCTACATCTGGGACCGCAACTTCTTCGACGATGTGGAGGAACGCAAGGGACGCTTCAACAAGCAGTCTGTCAAGGCGCTCTTGGCCGATGTCTGCTTGTGGCGGGGCGATTATGAGCGTTGCGCACAGCTTTGCCAGGAAGTCATGGATGAGAAGATGGCCGATTACCGGATGATGCAGGATGAAATTGCATCCGGCAACTATCTAACGGCCAACATAGAGGGCATGACGACGCTTTACAACGGTTATCCTTTGTTGGACGAGTCAAACGGCGACCATTACCCCTACAACATGACATTCTACACGGGAAATTCCTTTGAGAGCATTTTCGAGTTGCAATACGAACACGAATATCGCGATATAAATCAGGGCATTGACTTCTTCTATGGCAACCATGAGGGGCTGTCGCGTGGTTTGGTGAATGCGGCGTCCTATCTGGTCAACCAGTCGCAAGGTTCGTTGTTTGCCGATGCCAACGACCGCCGGTTGTTCGAGGCCACGGGCTACGACGGCGTGGCGTCCAATGCTTATCCGGTGCATAAATACCGTTGCTACATCTCGGACGACAATAGCTTTTCTTTGCGTGTCGACCCCGAGAACTGGATTGTCTACCGCTTGACGGACGTGATGCTGATGAAGGCCGAGGCATTGGCCTATCTGGGCGGAGATGACAACTGCCAGGAGGCGTTCAACCTTGTGACGGCCGTCAATGCAAGGGCTTGCGGCGGGCGCAGTTCGCTGGTCTACAATGCCGACCAAATCAAGACGTTGGTGCTGGAAGAACGGCAGCGCGAACTGCTTTTCGAAGGCAAGCGTTGGTACGACCTGATGCGCATGGTGCTCCATTCCGCCAATCCCACGGGGACGATGTCCACTTTGCGCAGCTACGTCCAGCGCAGGTATCAGAGCGGCGGAAGCGACGCAGTGGCGCGCATGGGTTCTTTGGACAACCTTTACCTTCCTTTCAATCAAAAGGAAATGGATGTGAACCCGCTGCTGGAGGCCGACCAGAACCCGGCTTACGTGAATTATTAAACGTACACAATGAATGAAAAGAAAAAGCGATAACGATATGAAACGAAGAATCTATAACAGAGCAGCGGGCAGGAGTTTCCGGAAGTCATGGCTTGCGGCATGTCTGGCCGCAGCCTTGTGCCTGGCCTTGCCAAGTTGCTACGATGATGGCGTGGAAGGCGACAGCTATTACGTCTTTGTGGGCCAGACCATAGGCGATTATTTGGATGCCGACGGGCGTTATAGTGAGTTTTCCGCCATCTTGGAGCGTGCAGGCATGAAGGGACTGATGTATGCCTATGGAGATTATACCTGTTTTGCGCCGACCAACGAGGCTGTGGAGGAATACATCGCCGGTCATTTCCCCGGCAGTACGGTGGAGACTTTGCCGGACTCTGCCGTGGAGGCCCTTGCCGGCAGCCATCTGATAGGCGTGGAATACCTGACGTCTGATTTTGCCACCGGCTACCTGCAGGAGCCGAACATCTATGGGCGTAAGGTGCAGGTGAGCATTGAGAAGGAGTACGACACGGCGCTCAACGACAGCGCCACGGTGTATGTGCTCAACGAGCATTCGCGCATCATCCAGGCCAACGACACGGTGAGCAATGGCGTGGTGCACACTATCGATCGCGTGTTGGAGCAGTCCAGTTATGTGTTGCCCGACTTTATGCGGTCGCGTTGCGAGGAGATGGGATTCACCTTGTTCATGGAAGCGCTCGACCAGACCCATTGGGCGGATTCCATCTTGGGTGAGAAGGATGAAAGTCCGGAGATGCTCTCGCGCTTGTCGCAATATGCCGCTAACTCCGAATACACGTCCAACGGCAACAAGGTGCCTTCGCAGCGCCTGTTGGGCTACACCGTGCTGGTTGAAAAGGATGAACTCTTTGCTCGCGTCTACGACCCGCAAAACATGGGTAAGCCGGTCTATACGGGCGACCTTGAGGCCGACATAAAGTCGTTGGCCAACTATGCCAAGGCCATCTATGACGAGGTGTACCCCGACGATGCTGGCTTGTATGACGACGACTACACGAACCCCAAGAATCCGCTGAACCGCTTCGTGGCCTATCACATTCTGGACCGCAATGCCAGCTATGGCGACCTTGTGCGCTCCACTCCCGACTGGTCGGTGGAAGAGGGCGGCGATTTCGTGGACTATTACGAGACTTTGTCGGGCAACCTGCTCCGGGCACAGAAAGTACGCTTGCTGGGCGACGGCATCTACCTGAACCGTTGCGACGACGAGAAGCGCCCCAACAACCGGATGGACGGCGTGCAGGTGCTTCCTTCCGGCGGCTCGACCACGGTGAACGGCAACTTCCAGTTCCTTGGCAGCATCCTGTCCTACAATTCACAAGTGGTGAGCATGCTCCGCACGGAGCGCATCCGCATCGACTTGGGTGTGCTGTTGCCGGAGCTGACCAACAACAACGTGCGTCTCGACCCGGACGTGCAGATGCTTTGGTGGCATTTCCCCGAAGGATACTTTGATGCCTTGGGCTATGATGGCCAATGCGACTGCAAATACAACCGCTGGCCGCAGGCCGGCGGAGCCGGAGCGGGCATGGGCGCGCACTTCGACTTGGCGGCTTTCCGCACGGACAACATGAATTTCGGCGGCGAGTACGACGTGACGCTCCGCCTGCCGGCCGTGCCTGCCGGACAATATGAAATCCGCATCGGCTACGTGTGCAATGGTTTCATGAGCATCTCGCAAATTTATTTCGGGCAAGACCGCAACAACATGCAGCCCACGGGCATTCCTTTGGACATGAACCTGATTGGGAGTGCTCCGAAGGTCGGCATGATCATGGACGTGAGCCTCTACGATGATGTCAACTTCGATGTGTCGGGCAACACGGGTGGCCTTACCACCATTACGGAGAACGACAAGGCCATGCGTAACCAAGGCTACATGAAGGGCCCGGCCTGCGTTTATCGTGTGGACAACGACCGCGTAAGCCAGCTCTCGAAACTGGTGAACGACTGGTGGTACTTGCGCCACATCGTGACCACCCAGCAGTTGGAGGAGAAACCCTCTTACCTGCGTTTCCGCAAGGTGGACGAGCGCACGGGACGTCTGTTGAACATCGATTTCATCGAAATCGTGCCGAGGAGCGTGTACAACGGTGCCACGCCGGAAGATAGGAATTAACGCAAAAAAAAGAATGTATTATGAAGAAAACGAATAAATATATCCGTCCTGCCGTTTGGTGCGCGGCGTTGGTGTCGGCGGCCAGTCTTGCGGGGTGCGCAGACGATTGGGACGCGCATTACGACGGCATGCCGCGCCCGACGCAGACCTTGTGGCAGGAAATCGCAAGCCGCCCCGAACTGGCCGACTTTGCCAAACTGCTGCAGAGCCGGGGCTATGACAAATATTTGGATTCAAACCAGCGTTACACGGTGTGGGCACCTGTGGGGCAAATCGACACGACGCTGGTGACGGGAGAATACATGAGTCCGGACGAGGTGCTGGCACAAGTGGTGGAGAACCACATCGCGCGGGGCGTCGTTCCGGCTTCCACGGTGGTCGACGACACGGTGTCGGTGCTCAACGGCAAGCCCATGCCTTTCGTGGCCGTGGGTGGCGTGCCGGCTTTCAATGGCGCTTCGGTGCGCGAGGCCAACATCGAGTGCAGCAACGGCGACTTGCACATCTTGTCCGCACAGGCGCCATACAACCACAATCTGTGGTCCTACCTGCGGCAGGATTCCGAAATCTCGCATATTGCCGATTACATGTACAGTTTCAACCGCCAGGTGTTTTCTCCCGAACTCAGCACGCCCGGCGGCGTGGTGGGAGGCCAGCAGGTCTACACCGACTCCGTGTTTGTGCTGAACAACGAGTTGTGGGCGCAGATAGGCTACCTGAACAGCGAGGACCGGGACTTCACGATGCTGGTGCCCGACAACCATTGTTGGGACGCGACGCTCGACCGCTTCAAGAGTTTCTATAACTACGCAGACGAGGCCGATGCCGAATTGACGGAAACGTATGCCTGCCGGAACATCCTGAACGCTTTGGTGTTCGACATGGAGAATCAGCCGCAGATGCCGGACTATTGGATTTCCACCGGAGAACTCCCCTTCTATCGCCCTGACGCTGAAGGCGGCCTTTTCGACGGAGCCGTTGCCGTGAGTTGCAGCAATGGCGAGATGCTGAAGACCTCCCGCCTGGAACTCGACCCCTACGGCGTGTTGGCGCAACCCATCGTCATCGAGGGGGAAGACTATGGCGAGTATGTCCTGGACGGCCGCTATCAAGCCACCGACCGCCCCACGCGGGTGGCCGTGGCCGGTACGGGCGTTTCGTCCAGCGCGTTCATGACGTTCAACAGCACCAGTCCCTCGCGCGGTTCGGAGGTCACGTTTGCCCTTCCCGATGTCTTGTCGTGCGCTTACGACATCGGCGTGGTGATGGTGCCCACCAACCTGACGCGCAACGGCTGGTCGTCCACGGTGACGCAGAAGAAGACGCGTCTCGACTTTGAGTTGGAGGACGACTATTCCGGCGAGAGCCTGGAAGTGGAAGGCGTGGAGTATGCCGGCGACCGTATCGACACGGTTTGGGTGGCGCGCGGTCACAAGTTCCCCTTCTGCGATTATTTCCCCGACCGCACGTCGTTTGACGATGCCGCCATCCGGCTGACCGTCACCTCGGCGGCCCGGCGGAGCGAGTCGGACTACACTATGGCCTTGTATATTGATTGCATAGTTTTGAAACCCACAGTAAACGAAGATTTGAGCGATGAAGAATAGGAATCTATATAGCATGTTTTTTTGCGTGGCTTTGATGTGCGGGTTGCCGCATGCGGCCTACGGTCAGGCCGACTCCACGCAGGCCGCCGGGGCGGGCGGCGATTCGCTCCAGCTGGTCGTGAAGCGTGAAACCCGGAAAATACCCACCGTGGCCCATAAGGGTCGTCTGGTGGATGCCGCCACGGGAAGCCCCGTGCAGGGCGGCATCGTGCAGGTGGCGGGCGACGACCGTTTCAGTTCCATATCCGACGAGCGGGGCGAGTTTGAAATCAATGTTCCCTCGTATGCCAGCCAGTTGCTGGTGCGGACGCCGACTTATGCTCCGGCCCGCGTGCACTTGGCCGGCAAGGGGCGGGAGCTTGTGGTGAAGATGTATTCCGAGCACTTTTCCAACGAGTCGGGAGGCGATGTCCGCGTGTCCGACATGAACAGTGCGGAGGGATTCTCGGCCACGTCCGCCCTGACGGTAGAAGACGAGATGGCCAAGCGGCTGGGAGCCGACTTGCGTGTGCTGCTCCGTTCGGGCAATCCGGCACAAGGGGCCAACATGTTCATCGGAGGATTCAACTCCATGAACGCCAACGCGCAGCCGCTCATCGTGGTAGACGGCATCGTGGTGGACCAACAGGCGAACCGCTCGCTCATGCACCAAGGATACGTGAACAACGTGCTCTCGGCCATCAGCGTGAACGACATAGAGAAGGTCACCGTGCTGAAGAACGCCACCGCGCTCTATGGCGCAAAAGGAGCCAACGGAGTGGTGCTCATCGAGACCAAGCGGGCCAAGAGCATGGCCACGCGCATCGACGTGGACATCTACGGCTCCATCGAACTGGTGCCCAAGTTGCCCTCCATGATGGATGCCGGGCAATATCGCCTGTATGCGTCCGACGTGATGGGCAACGTCACTTCCACGCCCGATTTCCTCGACGACTACACGGCCGACAAGCAAAAGTATGCCATGTATCATAACAACACCGACTGGAAGGACTACACCTACCGCGAGGCCTTCACGCAGAACTACGGCGTGAACGTGCAGGGAGGCGACGACGTGGCCAGCTACAACCTCTCCATCGGTTATGCCAATGCGAAGAGCACGCTGAAGAACAACGACTTCAGTCGCCTGAACATGCGGTTCAACACGGATGTGAAGTTCATCGAACAGTTGGATTGCAGCTTCGACGTGGCCTACTCCAACACCACCCGCAACTTGCGTGACGACGGCATGACGGACGGCATCGTCCTGGCGCCCGGGGCGCTGGGGCTCATCAAGTCGCCGTTGCTGGCGGCCTACAACCCGGATGCGAACGGGCGTTTCACCTCGTCGCTGGCCGATTACGACGCCTTTGGCTTGTCCAATCCCGTGTCGCTCCTGGAGAACGGGGAGGCCAGCAACAAAAACCGGCTGGAATACAACCTCTTCACGCTGAGCGCCACGCCGAAGTGGAAAATCAACCGCTACCTGACGCTCTCTGAAAAGGCCACCTACGTGCTGAACAATGTCTCCGAGCGCTCTTTCGTTCCCGACGAGGGAGTGCCTTCTTTCATGGAGAACGACGGGCAGGAAACGCAAAACCGCTCCATGGGCTATTCCAGCAAGCAGCTGTCGGTTTCCAGCGACACGCGCATCGACTGGGCGCGCCGCTACGGGGGGCATGTCATCAACCTGTTCGGCGGATTCCGCTATATGAGCGATTCGTTCAACTCCGACGGCATCCAGGCCGACAACACCGTGGGCGACAAGTTGCCCAACATCACCAACGAAATGGACAACCGCGTGGTGGACGGCGTGTTCGAGGAATGGAAGTCCACGGCCCTCTACGTGAATGCCGACTGGAGCTACGCCGACAAATATTTCCTGCAAGGCACGGTGACGGCCGAGACCTCCACCCGCTTCGGCAAGAATGCCACCGGCGGCGTGAAGTTGGGCGACTACGTGTGGGGCGTCTTCCCCTCGTTGCAGGCAGCGTGGGTCGTTTCGGCCGAGCCTTTCTTCCGCAACGTGAAGGGCATCGACTACCTGAAGGTCAATGTGGGCGTCGACCAGTCGGGCAACGACAACATCGACTGTTTCGCCTCGCGCACCTACTTCTCGCCTGTGGACTACCTCAGCCAGACCTCCGGCCTGGCCTTGGCCAACATCGGAAACGACCGGTTGAAGTGGGAAACCGTGACCCGTGTTTCCGTGGGAGCCGACATGTCGTTCCTGCACGACCGTCTGGGACTGAGTTTCAACTACTACAAGTCGTACGTCGACCACATGCTGACGCTCAAGACGTTGCCGGGAGTGGGCGGCATGCGCAGCATGTATTGGTCCAACGACGGCAAGATGGAGAACCAAGGATTCGACTTCTCCGTGTCGGCCAAGGTGTTGGCCCTGAAAGACTTCTCGTGGGAAGTGGCGGCCAGCCTGGGGCACTACAAGAACGAAGTGACGGCTCTGCCCGATGGCGACAAGCCGGTCTACACCTCGCTCTACGGCGGTGAAATCGTCACCCGGACGGGCAGCCCGTTGGGACTGTTCTACGGCTATAAGACGCAGGGCGTGTTTGCCACGTCCGAAGAGGCGGCCGCGGCCGACCTGCAAAACGGACAGAACGGTGACAAGTTCCGCGGCGGCGACGTGCATTTTGCCGACCTGGTGCAGGACGGGGTCATCGACGAGAACGACAAGACCGTCATCGGCGACCCCAATCCCGACATCTTCGGCAACTTCAGCACGGGGCTCCACTATAAGAACTGGTCGCTCAATGCCTTCTTCAGCTATTCGCTGGGAGGCGACATCTACAACTACCAGCGCGCCATGCTGGAGGGGGGCAACAGCTACTACAACCAGACCACGGCCATGCTGAACCGCTGGACCTCGGAGGGACAGCAGACGGACGTGCCGCGCGTGGAACAGGGCGACCCGATGGGCAACAGCCGATTCTCCGACCGCTGGATCGAGGACGGCTCCTACCTGAAACTGAAGACGCTGAGCCTCAGCTACCGTTTCCCGTTCAACCTCACCTTCCTGCAAGGCATCACGGTGTGGGCGGCGGCCAACAATGTGTTTACGTGTACGAAATATCTGGGGAGCGATCCTGAGTTGTCCGTTTCGGGCAGCCCGCTGGCCCAAGGCATCGACCGGGGCTTGCTGGGGCATGGGCGCAGTTTTGTCCTCGGGGTCAAGATTAACCTATAAAGAAAAAGAAGATGAAAACGATGTTGAAATCTATATTCAAGTCGGCCGCGTTATGGGTGGCCGCCGCGGTATCCTTCACCGCGTGCGAGGTGGATACCACGACCGTCATGTTTGAGGACGACCACACCTTCGCCGAGCCGAGCGACACGGTGTTTTCCATGCTGGGCATATTGGCCCAGGTGCAGGAAGTGGCCGAGCGGAATGTGCTCTTGGGCGAGCTCAGGGGCGACTTGGTGGTGCCCAATCCGGACTATGCTTCCATGATGAGGAGGACGGAGTACGCCGCATGGCTTGACCTGGCGAATTTCGAGAACCTGGAGGACACCACGTTCAACCGCTATCGCGACTATTATGCCATCGTGAACAACTGCAATTTCTATCTCGACCGTGCCGATGCCGCCATGGAGCGGGGCGGAGAGCAAGTGTTTCTCAAGGAGTATGCCGCCGTGAGTGCCTACCGGGCGTGGGCCTACCTGCAACTGGCGTTGATCTACGGCGAAGTGCCGTTCTACACCGAGCCGCTCCTGTCGTATTCCGACATCGAGCGGGTGATGAACGACGCCTCCAACCGCAAGGGGCTGGAGGAAATCTGCACTTACTTCATCAACGACCTGCAACCCTACGTCGACGTGCCCTATCCCGGTTATGGCATCTATTTTTCGAGCAGCAGCTGCTTCTTGCCCGTGCGGTTGCTCTTGGGCGACCTTTACCTGTGGCGGGGCTCCAAGACCGGTAGCGCGGCCGACTATGCCATGGCCGCGCAGGAATACCGCGACTATCTGTTCGAGAACCAGGAAGCCACCACGCCCAACCGCAACGTGGTCTACACCACCGACGCCTTCGACAATGTGGAAAACACATGGAGCGGCGTGTTGACGCGGGAGGCGCTGAGCGACGTGCCCTATGCTGCCGAGGCAATCGACGGCAAGATCAGTACGCAACTGGGGGCCTTCTCGTATTTCGAAGGTTCGGCGGCGCTGGAGAATCTGGTGGACAACTCCTATTATTGCTTCGTGGCCTACACGGAAGACGACGGGACGCTGGGGGACGGAACCGACGAGCCGGACGACGAGCCTTCCGGGCTGTCGCGCTTCGAAGGATTGGTGGACGCTTCGGTCTATTATCCGTCGACAGGCGGCAATCCCGTGTATTATTCTTACATCGGGGTGGAAGGCACGCCGCAGTACATGCCCGGCGACCTGCGCTTCTATTCCGCCACGGCTTCGGAAGCCACGGGCCTGATGCCGGACAAATATTACACGGGCTCCGACGTGGTGACCTACCGCACGGGCGCGGTCTACCTCCGCCTGGCCGAGGCCATCAACCGCGCGGGCTATCCGCTGACGGGATTTGCCGTGCTGAAGTACGGACTGAGCCGCGGCAACCTCATCAAGTATGACGCCAACGGGGAGTATGCCCGCTTGTTGGCATCGGGCTACACCTTCTACGACTTCAACGACAACAAGGCGAACATCGGCATCCACGCCCGCGGTTGCGGCAACGCGGAGATGGACACCTTGCACTACTCGCTGCCCGCCTTGCCCACGAGGGAAGACAGCATCCTGAAGGTGGAAGAGATGATTTGCGACGAGATGGCCTTGGAGACGGCTTACGAGGGTTATCGTTTCTTCGACCTCATGCGCATGTCCTTCAGCCGGCGCGACCCGTCGTTCCTGGCGCGGAAGGTGGCGCGGCGCAACAGCCCGGACAATCCGGACAACGCGCTCCTGCAGAAACTGTCGGATGAAGCCAACTGGTATCTTCCCATGGTGGAAAATTGAAAGACTGTGGAGTAACGATTTTTTTAACCGGGTGAACCCCGGATAGTGACAGGGCATGGAGGCCGCCGGGCAGGGCGCCGCTTCCATGCCCTGTTTCCGTCGTGGCGCGGAGCGGGATGGGGAGAGGCGTGGAGCGGCATGCGCACGACGGGAGCGCGCTTTGCGGAGAACACTTGAGTACTTGCCGCAGAGTACTCGAGTACTTGCCGCAAAGTACTGCACGGCCATGCGCACGGTCATTGCCGCCGGAGAGGGCGGCGGTGGCGGCTGAAGCCCTTGCCGGGGCGGAAAAGTGCGCATTGGAAAGAAATGCCCTATGTCTTGTGCATATTTGTCCTATGCGGTTTGGAAAAAGTGTCTTAACTTTGTCGTGGAATCATAAACAGGAATTACGATATCATGAAAGCGTTTGCTGAAAAACAATTTTCTGAATGCTACGCGCATTACTACCCGAAGGTGGAGGCCTACATCGCCTTCCGTGTCCGCGGCCGTGCGGATGCGGAGGATCTGGCCCAGGACGTGTTTGAATTATTGTGGAAGCATTGGGGACAGGTGCGCGTGGAGACGCTGCATAATCTTATCTATACAATCATGCGCAACGTGTTGGTCGACTATGTGCGCCGGCGGGCGCTGAGGCAGGACATATTGGTGTCCTTGCGCGACGACGTGCTTCCGGAACGGGGCTGCAACACGGTGGAGCGCGACTGCTCGTTCCGCGAGTTGGGGGCGGCCCACCGCATGGCGGCCGGGCGTTTGCCCGAGCGGCGGCGGCAAGTGTACTACCTGTATTTTTATGATGGCCTGTCGTATGCTTCCATAGCGCGGCGGTTGTCGGTGTCCGAGCGCACGGTGGGCTGCCATTTGTGGGCGGCCTGCAAGAGCGTGCGGGCCGACTTGTGCGGGATGTATCGCCCCGAGGCCGTGTGAACACGGGGCGGGCGCTCCGTCCCCTATGCGCGGAAGATGCGGCTTTCGCCCAGGAAGTCCAGCAACTCGCGGTAGGACGGGCAGCGGCGCAGCAGGCTGTCGTCGCCCACCATGAAGAACTGTTGGCGTGCGCGGGTGAGCGCCACGTTGAGCTTTCGGTCCAGCCGGGGGCCGTCGCTTTCGTCCGTGGCTTCGGAGAGGGCCGCGAGTTGGGCCGGTTGGCTCACC
>ERZ779877.1333-NODE-1333-length-21633-cov-3.481694_pt1 | contig 21633 bp, 24 predicted proteins | sample MGYA00511556_ERZ779877 | MGnify/ENA primary metagenome ERZ779877 (study PRJEB29588, sample SAMEA2159338) | human gut metagenome | biome: human gut; feature: human-associated habitat; material: faeces | place: Denmark | collected 2008/2010 ...
AAATCGCAAAAAAACTGTCGTGTCATGAGAGGATAAAAGAGTTGCGGAAATGAGGTTAATAATTTTATAGCAAGAACTTTGAGTTTGGGGATGGCAAGTGCCAAGAAGCAGAATGAACAATTACAATCGCTGTTAGTTATGATACGGATAAGCGTCTGTTTGTTGGTAGCCGTGATAGTTATTCTTGTTGCTTTCTTTGTTTTATTAATCCTATTATATTCAAAAGCAAAAAAACGAATTTGTAAGGAAACAAAATCTGAGTTAAAAGAGATTATTAATGGTTTGACATCTGAATTGAATGATCTCATTTCCAGACAATCCTATGGATTGAAAGAATGCATTATCGGACAAACGTCCGAGTTGAAGAATGGTATAGATGAGCTAACATCACAATTGCAGAAACTTATTGCCAGACAAACTTCTGAGTTGAAAGAGTGTTATATTGGACAAACTAATGCGGAAGTGCAAATAGAAGAACCATTGTTGCCGCCAACAGAAAGAGAACGTGTGGCATATGATGATGCAGTACAAGCATTTGTGAATATCAATAACTACATTTATGATTTAAAACGGTATAACTCTTTAATAACACCTTATATCTTGTGGTTTGTAAGCGAAAATGTGGAGCAGCCGCATGTTGATATTTCAAGTGTATCGGATGAAGATCGTTCAAAAATCGCATTGCTTGTTTCAAAAATAGACCAATTCAAACAGAATCATGTGCAAGCAATTAATCGTTATTTGTCCCGAACCAAGATGGGAAAAAACTACGCGACCTGTTTACGTTGCCCTATAAAAGGTCATTTTGACCCAGCACTTGACCAACATTTGTTGGGTGAAGATTTAGAACATGGAGAAGAAATACATTCTGTTTACAAGATCGGTTTCCTTTTCCCTGATTCAAAAGCACACCCATATAGGGAAAAATCTTTAATAATTTAATAAAAATCCGTTTATGATACCCAAAAATATTATAAATAGTGTAGCAGAATACCTGCAACTCCTTTTTAAGATACGTCAAGATAAAACATCGGATATTGACAAAAATGACAACAGTTTGTATTTGTCGCTTGCCGAAGATAATGATGAGTATGATGACATTAAAGATTTGTGTGAAGATGTGGATAACTATTATGAAGAGCGTGCAAAATTGAAGGCATCTAGGATGAAAGCATACCTCTATTTGGAGAAAAGAGTTATTGAGATGTATAAAGAAGAAAATCCTAATGCCACAGACGAAGACTGTGCACAATTTCTTGAAGATATTAGAAACACATTGGACAACGTCATAACAACTAATGCAAATGTGTTTTCTCAGGAGGCCGATGACTATGGCGTTGATAATTCCGAGCAGACAGAATCATTCTTTAATGTGGTAGAAGACAAGTTAGCACGTAATGAAGACTTCGATTTATCAGAACTATCTGAAAATAACGGGAAGGAGGTAAAAGAATGAGTGCTAGAAGTGACAGTAGCCATACGCAACAACAGATGGCAGTAATTGCGGGCTTAAAACAGCTAAGGAGAACAAACCGTTGGGGGCTTTGTCCTTTGACAGATGCTCAAATCAAAAGTCCAGAGGTTGAAGCATATTTGTTACGTGGGCTTGATGAAGATCCTGTGGCAGATGCGCGTTTTGAAAAAGATATCCAAACTGCGGTTTACTTATCGGTAAAGCGTAGTAAGTGGAAGCCCAGGAGTAGTGCAAAACTTTTAGCAAAACAGGCTGTTGAGGAACTCCGAGCAGCAAGGCTTACTACGCTATATCATGACAAGCGTATTGATGTGATAACATATCAAGAGGAATGTGAAAACAATTATGTTCAAAATACATTGTCTGTTGCTCGTCGTATAAAAAAACGTTATGGGCGTAAAGCTCTAAAGAGAGGACTTACTTTAGGTTTGTTTTTGGCTGGTGCGCCTTATGCGGCAGTAGCAGCGGGAGCCACCATGTTAGGTTATGAACTGATACCAAAAAAATACAAGGAGAAAATAAAGAAAAAAACAAGGGAATTGGCAACCCAAGCAATAGAAACAGTTGGGCGTGGATTGAGACAGTTAAAAGAAAAAGGTCGCGAAGCCGTCCAAAAAGTGCAAAACACTTTAACGAGAACATTTGAAACAGCACGGCATATGGCTGAACCTGTCATGGCTGCAGCTAAAAGTGTAGCGGCGAAAGTGAAGGAAAAAGCAGGCGAGGCAAAAGAAAAAGTTAAATCATTTTTTAAACGTTTGTTCAGCTAACTGTAAGGGATTGATTCTCATGAAAATAATTATTGACAGTCAGTTCAAGACCGAGATGACTACCGCTTTGCTAAGTTCTCCAATTGTATATATTCCACACTATCATTATGCCTACGTTGATCAAGCATTGTGTGAGATGTTCTTTCCAGAGGACAGGACTCATGATTTATTTAATATAACTCCAGAGCAGGTTTGCGAATATGACATTTCGCAACAGAAGGAGATAGATTTTCATGGAAATGGAGGGGATGACACAATGGACTTGATAGAATTAGTCCGCGAAATAGCGGAAGGAGCAATATTGAACAGAAAGAAAATTTTTGTGATTAAAGGTGTAGCAAAGAAACTTGAAGAATATGATATACTATTAGCATTGGCACGCTTCGCTGCTAAATATGAAAATTTTCAGAAAGACTTAAAGCTGGCAACTGTAATTATTGTAGATGCCACACCTGTGTCACTTCTTCCCACTACAGCTTTGCCAATCCTAAGAACAATAGAAATACCCCTTCCTGACGAAAATGCTATCGAATATTCGTTAAAGGGGATACCTGTATCAAAAAGTGTCAGCAGTTCAAGCGTATTGATACAAAAGATAGTTCGTTCTTTGAAAGGACTGGATTATTATCAGATAGAGACAATTATAGACAGCGTTCTCGTAAAAACAGGAGGCTACATAACAGAAAAAGTATTGTACTTAACACAATATGAAAAGATGCAAATTGTAAAGAAGACGGGAATTCTTGATGTGATAGTTTCTGATATAAGTCTTGATATGGTAGGTGGTCTTGACATCCTTCATTCTGATATTGAAAAAAAAGCTCGGATTTTTCAGAATATTGAATTTTCCCAAAGTAGTAAAGCGCGAGTTGCATTGCCAAAAGGGATTCTAATACTTGGTATGCCTGGATGTGGAAAAAGTATGATAGCAAAGGCCATTGCTAACGAATTTTCCTTTCCTTTGTTACGATTAGATATCAGCCGACTTATGGGTCAATATGTGGGGCAAAGTGAAGAAAACTTAAGAAAAGCTCTTACCATAATAGAGGCTACTAATCCTTGTGTACTTTGGATTGACGAACTTGAAAAGGCATTTGCCGGAAGTCAAGGTAGAGGCGGGCAAGAAGATAGTCTTGTCGTCAGACTTATGGGAACTTTTTTGACATGGATGCAAGAGAGGACAACGCCTGTTTACATTGTTGCTACTGCAAATGATGTAATGCGTCCAGAATTCATGAGAAAAGGGCGTTTTGACGAGGTCTATTTTGTAGACTTCCCGAGACAAAAAGAATGTGAGCAAATTTTAAGAAAGAAAATAGAGCGTTTTACAAAGAAAGAAAACGGTTTGCCCTCAATCTATGATTTCAGTAAGGTTCTGAATAATCTAAAGGGAGTTGCAGAAATGATGAATAATCAAGAAACAGGTGATTTTTCAGGAGGCTTCTCTGGTGCTGAGATAGAATGTGTAGTCAACACTGTTGTAGAAAATAAATTTGTTGACTATTTAAGTTGCTTTGGCAATAGAACCGATGGTTTAGTCTCTGTGTCAGAAGATGATTTCAGAGGTGTAATTACAACAATGCGTAAATCTGCAATGGCACAGCAAAAAGGGGAAGAGGGACAAATTACGAGTATAGAACGCATAAGGACAATACAGAGGATTCATAAATTTAAAGAAGCGTCAAAAAAATAATATAATTATGAATACCCCACTATATATAAACGATATGTATTGTCTGTCAATTGTGGATTTAAAATCTTCATTGTCTCTTGCAGTGAATGAAAAAGGACAGCTATATGAAGATTTCCTTATTGTTATACGTGACGGAATTTTAGTACAATGGTTAAAAGAAGGTACGGATGAAGAACGTTTGCTTGCAGAAACGCTGCAAGAATTTAAAGATCCGCGGCATGTATTGAACAAATTATGTATAGAATTTGATTTACCCACAATACTTTAATAATGTATGGCAGGTATATTCGATAATCCGGCATTACAGTTCTTCAAGAGGCCAACAATGGATGATTTCTTGAAAATGTGCCAGCAGCGGTTCAAACGATTCGGTTTGAGCGATGTCGACATTCACGATGCAATCAAATCGGCTTGTAACTTCTTCAACATACCAATGCCACGAATGATACAAGACCTCACAAATGAGCAGAATGGTCAGACCATGTTTGTGAATTGGGATAGAGAGAGTTACTATGATGATGTACTGTGTTTCAATATGCAGCAACTCGCTCAAATGCACGTTTATGGAAAGGAAGCATTCTCTTTGGTAATGACACATGAATGTGGCCATCGGGTTTTGCAGAACACACAATTCCCCGGTGTGGCAAATGGGCAATGGGAGTCTGAATTGTGCCCAGACTTTTTTATGGGGTGCAGGGCCGGTTTATGGAATATGCACTCTATTGAGAAAGTCGCATTGGGATTGATGTTGACTAATGGAAGTCCATCCCACCCGGAAGGCACATTAAGGGCCTTATTCATCAGGCATGGACGTTATGCCGCGCCTGAAATGCATCGCCGTGGTATTCCACTGACCATACAGAATCTGGTTAATGAGTTCATGGCATTCAGGGACCAGAATCTCTATGTAATACAGACTCAACAGCGTAAATTCTATAGGTTTTAGAAATATATGGTGACACGTGAGATGTATGAACAGATGGAGCGATGGTGGAAATTCCAGCGTCGGCATGAATGCAATATATTCGAAGCCCTTTTTATGGACAAAGAATATCTCAAAGAAGAGGACTTTCATTCTATCATTACAAATGTGTCGACCTTTTTCTCCCTGCCTGAACCTGAAATAAGCAATAAATGTGACACCTTTGCAGAGGTGCTTTTAAGTGAAGATGCAGACAAATGCGAACTGTCGTACAATATTGGGATGCTGCAAAATACGGGGATAAACAATCGGGATGCCATCACCTTGTGTTTCGTGCATGAGTTCGCACACCAGATGCTGTTCGGGCATCAATTTATGCTGTTCCGCAGTGAGCGGTGGATACAAGAACTTGCAGCGGACTTGACGGCAGGGCTATATGCAGAAAGGCATTTGCTGACTACGGGCAAGTTCAAGTTCGCCCTATCCCGGCAAAAATACAGCATCACACATCCAGGCGGAGATTTAAGAAAAGAAATCGTGGAGTGTGGACGGCATTATTTGGAAAGCATGAGTGTGGATGGTATGACTATGATAGGAATGGTGGTGAAGATGATGCCCGCATTTGTCTATACCCACTATGATGCACTTGAAAAAGACTGGAGAATGATGACTGACGAACTTGAGCTACCGCCACCTCCTCCCCCAAAACCCGTTCGAATTGAAGATCTTCCGGACTGCAACCTGGTGAAACAGGCAGTAATGAAAATCAGAAAACAAAAAGAAATAGACAATGAGAATAATAGATAAATCCCCCATAGACGAGCCTTGCATCGGCAAGCTGATAGAAGAGCAATGCTCTGTAGGACAGTGCTTCGACAATTGCATTTATTTGATAGCAGACAAAGAATCCTCGTTCGCTCAGAAAGCTATGTCGTTGATGGAACAACTTATAGCCCGGAAAGAGACGTATTATAACACCTACGAGATAGAGGTGGTGCAGCATATAGAGCTGAAGAATCATCCAAAGATAAAGGAATGTATTGAGGAACATGGAGACAACTTACTGATACAGTTAGTCACACATGCTGGTGACGGAAAGAAATTTATTGTCGCCAAAACGGACGAAAAGCATCTACCTACAGACCTTTGCCTGATGATGTATGCAGCGGAACGTATTACCAAACATAATATCGGGGAGGTCATAAAAGATTTCGCAGTAGATAATATAGACGAGTTCATTGAACTCGCCCGAAATGCCATCAAAGATAAAAGGTTTGAATCCAATTATTTTGCGGGTTTGGCTGAGAAGGCGATGTCGCCATCGTTTGGCATGGCCGTATCGACAGCCCTGCTTAAGGAACGTATGGACAAACAAGGTCTCATCACCTACAAAGATAGGATGGAGATGTATGACCACTTTTTGGACAACATGAAAAAATATCACAAGACCCATGATCCTAAGATCGCTGCAGAACTTGATTTTATCATCAGTACCATAGATCCGGTTACGCTGAGGATTTTCTTTCTCAAACAGTCGCCTAAGCTGCAAGAGAAGTTTAACGACTACATCAACCCACGACGCATGGCAGAGGTTTCAACCATGAATTTGGAGGTAAGAAAAGCTGAATCTACAGATAAGAACCGAAAGAACGATGGGCTTTACCGCCTCTTTCTTGTCAGGGAAGATGAAAGCCTGATGGTACACTTTAGCAGGAAGAACGGATTCATTCTCTATCTGATATACCTCTTAGACAGAAAGAAGAACAAAGATAAAGTAGACACGTTGAATCTGTCCCAGTACAAGGCACTGTTCGGCATGCTTTATAAAATGGTATATGGAATCAACGGTGAGACTATTTTTGCAGACATGATGAAGAACTACAACGCCAATAACGAGGTGCAACAAAAAGGACTATATGCTGTGATGAAAAGTATCCGTGATGATGTGGGAAGCACATGTGAAAGGATGCAAGAGCCGGCTGAACCGTTCCTGCTTCGTGACATTGCTTCGCATCTTGCCGTATTGCCTAAGCACATCATCCTTCCAGAAGAGATGAAGGCACTGATTTAATGTTAAATTACATCAATAATCGATTATAACAAATTGATATTCAGAAGATAAAATCATGGATTAAGAAGCACATTACAAAGCACATTCTATCTGTCAAAATCCGCCGACCTTTGCAATGAACACCAATCTTGCATAGGTCGGTTTTTCGTATGTATAACTTTTATATTTGACAGATATGAAGAAGAATGAAGCAGGTGACATGCACCACAAAGGTGCAACAGGCAACGACATGAACATGCCCAATACGAGGCAAGCATTGAAGGACTTTATCATAAGCCTGATTGTTGTAGTCCGTATGGAAGTAGAGGAGCGTAAGAAATTGCTTGATGCAACAGACGAGCAGCTTGCAGAGATAGTCCTCTCCCGTATCGAAGAGGAAAAAACTAATCTCATAGGAGAGAAAGAAAGTCGCAAGTACTATGGAACGGTTACTCGCGAAGTGGTATGGAACTACGTGAACACTAAAGAGTCGGAGCGTATCATCAACCGTTTAAAATCAGGAGACCATTTGTTTGCGCAGAAGTTCTTCTACGGCACGAACAATGGTGGATGCAACATCAGCCGGTTCCGTTCTAAGATCATCGCACAGATCAAACAGACATATCATTATGATTTAAGCGTTGAGGAATTCGGCAACATCCTTTACACCCATTTATGGGATAATGGGACATGGGGCGTATTGGGCAATTACGCACAGAAAAGCAGCTTCTTCTGCTGGCTGGAGCAAGTCGCCCGACACGAGGTGATGAGGGTGCTGGAAGAGATGAAAGTCATCAATGTGAGCCGTGGTCGCACCGTCGGTAACACCCGTTTGCTCGGCACTTCCATTTCACCTGAAATTTGGGACATTATCATTGCAGACCTCATGCCGGATGGTATGTACAAAGACCTGCTCATCGCTTCATACGTTAACCGTAAGAACGAGAAGGAAATGGTGAAAGAGTTCGACATGGACGCTGCAACATTACGTGCAGAGATAATGAAAGCGGAAGCGATGCTAAAAGACTACCTCATCCGTGGTGACAGCTATTATGAGGAGCTGGTTTTGCGGGACAAAGCCCCACGCAATATCGAGGTGTCGGAAGAGTTCATCAAAGACTTCGTGAAATGGCAGGAAGGCAAAAGCGATGCAAGCCCTTTGTCTGACATATTCGGAGTAAGCCTTGGAAAGGAAGAAGTCAATGAGAAAGTAGTGGATTTCCTCTACCGTTTTTCGGACAAGATGCAGTGGTCAGACGAAGACAAGCTGATATGGAGGTTGCGATTTATAGAAAATACCGCCCCCGTAGAAGTGGCCGAGCGTTGCGGAAAGGCACGCGCATGGTTGGATACGCGCTATTCTCGTCTGAACAAGAAGTTCAACATTGCCATACGTGAATGGTGGAAGAATAACGCATGACGACAAGGAATCTGATTGGCGTTCTGCATTGATAGAACGCCAATACTTTCCATATCTTTATTGTACGTAAAGGAAAACAATATGGACAAAGGATTTATTTCAAGTAAAAGCGTTAAGGCAACACTCTCCGACATCATGGAGAAATTCATCGAATTTGCCAATCTTGTGATACATGACGAGGAGTTCCTGAAATGTGTAAACAGGTTGCTTCCATTTGGAGGAGTGGCACATGCCTCGATGAATGTAGTGCCCGAAAGGCAAACAATTAAAAAAATGGGAGTGATGGTCATGCGGATGGACATGGAACCACCGCTATTCTCCTTGGCTGTCTCTATGACAATAGACAAGGACGGTGAGGGGTTGCAGGATTATTCAGTATTCTTAACCGCGTGCAAAACCATTGAGGGATTGCAGGAATATGTCAATAAGAAGGTGTTCAGGGAGGACGTGATATCGCATTTTGATAAGGAGTTCATGTGCAATGATAGTCCATTACAAAAGATTGCACCCCAGCCCCAAAGCTGATGGAATAACAATGTGTAAATCCATGAATATTAGAATGGATAATTGTAAAACGGTATTAATTTAGCACTCAAATTAGAAACAATATGATCCAGGTAATAACAAGAGAGTGGGAAGTCACCAAGGATTACATCTTCGAGGTCGTACTGAGAGATGGAATAATAAAGCTCGACTGGCATGACTTCGAAATGAAGGCGCAGGAAAGCAGGCCTGCCGTTGCGGTGAAAGTGGATGAGCCGTTCGGCCTATCAAGGATGACCGCGAAAGCACTTGAAGAAATAAATGAGAATATCGAGGGAATGCTTACCGGCTTGATAGTTGTCATCTCCTACAAGAAAGATAAAGAACTTATGATGGAAGAACTTGGCGGACTAAACGACAGCCTGTCACGGCTTGCAGAAGAGAATGTAGACATCAACTGGGGCATTCAACAGGACGGACAAATAACCAATGGTCGTTGCATAACAGTCTATGCATTTGAAAAAATATAAGTGTACGGGCATATACATGTTTGCAATGAGTAAGACAACCGTGAAACATAGGCTGCTTTTGTAAAGCTTGTGACGGAAATAAGTCCGATTTCTTGCGTCTTTGTGTAAAATGTGTAATTCGATAGAGTATTCCATTAAAACGGATTACTGATTGAATATGATAACTTAACATATACGAATATGGGATTGAATAGACTTTTAAAGAAGCTTGCTCTCGGTGAGACCTTGGAGGAAGCATTGTACAAGAAGCTGACAGAGAAAAGTCTGCCTGAGAATTTATACAAGACAGATGAGTTGGGTGAAGGGATGGGAGTCATGCATCAGGTGATTAACGGCTGGTGGAAGCCGCGTTACATCTTGAACCATAACGCCAAGACCGCCTTCGAGTTTATGAGCCATAGCCAGTACCTGCTGACCGTGGAAGCCGAGGACATAGATTGGGATTCGCTGAAGAACTTGCCCGAAAGTGTCATAGACAACGCAAGGACGCAGTTCGCCATGTTCCCGACTTTCGTAGAGGGTTTCCATAACGGAGTCGCCCGTGTCAGATGGCAACTCAATCCGGACGGGTGCTATTATATGGACGATGACGGGTTCGGCATGACTGATGACGAGGAAGTGGAAATCTACGGCTACATCAACAAGGACGGCAAGGTCGTAGGCAAGTTCCGTCTTCCCGGTGAAAAAGACAAGGATGTGGACTATCGTAAACTGGCTGAAGAGGCAGAAATGATGTTGAATTAAATCATGCGACAATGAAGAGATTTAAGAACAATGAAACCATAGTGGTTTTAGGCACGCCTTTCATGGGCGTAAAAGACATGATTTTCCATGCAAGGGAGAGAATACCCAAGTGTGGAGTATATGTAGGCGAGGATTCAAGGTTATATCCTTGCTTTGACAGCTCGGATTATGCATACGAAAACCGGCGTTATACGAACCTGGTATTTGCCAAAAGCCAAGAAGAGTTGGAGGCCAAAATGGCCAAGCTGAAGAATATGGAACAAATCGGGGCCAATTACAGCAAGCTGACCGAAGAGCTCCACCCCATGGCCTATTGGGGCGGTGACACCAACCATGATGTGTTTTTTACGGAATCTGCGTCCGAATAGAGAGGATGGCGGGGATGATGAAAATACATTTAAGTGATAGTTTTTGCCACATTGTCCTATCTATCCCATAAACGAATAAACCAATTGCTACATGAAAGGAATAGAACATTTTACAGCAAGAATGGCAATCATGGTGCTGTCCTTCATTGCATCCGCCGCGTCAGTCCATGCGGCAGACAAGACTGTCACCATGGAAGTGGGGGAAACGAAAAGGCTCAGCCTGCCTTCTTACATCACGTCGAAGGCCATAAAGGGCAGCCAATGGACATCCACCCGTCCCGACGAAATTGAGGTGGTTTCGCAAACCGCTTATTCGGCGACGGTGAAAGCCAAGAAGTCCGTGCCGTCCACAACCACCTGCCTGGTTCATTGCCAGTATTACTATTATGAATCCGTAGGCTCATTCACTTATATGATGACGGGCATCTATGATTTCAAGGTGGAGACGGAAGCCGTGCAGCCCACCCATATTTCATTGCCGCCTTCTCTGAGTTTGAATGTGGGTGAACGCAAGTATCTCACTCCCACCATTACTCCATCGGATGCCGAAACCGATTTGACTTGGTCTTCAAGCCGGTATTCCACCATAAACGTGTTCCAGAATGGCAGTGTACTTGCACAAAGAGAAGGAAGTTCGGTAATCACGGTAAGGACATCCAACGGCCTGTCCGCATCCTGCACGGTAACGGCGGTAAAACCGCAGGTAGAAGTCACATCCATCCAGATTTCCACCATAAGTTGCGACATTGAGATTGGTGCCACCTATACGCTCACTGCCACCATATTTCCTACCAATGCTACCGATAAAACAGTCACATGGAATTCCAATGCACCGGATATCGTGAGTGTGGACAAGGACGGAACCATTAGGGGCATAAGCGCAGGAAATGCGATCATCACCGCCAGTTCTTCCAACGGAAAGGAAGCCGCTTGCTCCGTGACATGCAAGGCTGCCGTTCAAGACCTCGTCATATCCGATGGGAACGGACTAACAAACATCCCCTCTAAGGCGAACATCCGCTATGAAAGGACATTCCATGAGGGTTGGAACAGTGTTTGCCTGCCGTTTGCCTTTGATGCGGAAGTGTTGGGACTGGAAAATGCCAAGATAGCCTTGCCGGAGGACGTTGAGGTCATTGGCAGCAATAGGTATGTGTCCTACCGGATTGTAGAGAAGGTCGAGGCCGGTGTTCCCTGCCTGGTTTATGTCCCGGACGAGCAAGACTGTAAGGTCGAATTAAACGATGTGCCTTTGGCTACCCGGCCTATTGATGGGAATCCGTTATCGGGCGTGCTCACTGAAACCACCATTGGGAGCGGTTGCTATAAACTGACATCGGACGGGAAGTCCTTTGCCCTTACAAAGACAAATTCCGCTGTGTGCAAGCCGTTCAGGGCTTACTTCAGGAAATAACAGCACCCGTGATAGAATCTTGCCGGAATTTCTATCCTTATCAATGTAACAACGATAATAACAACACATTAATATCAACGAATATGAGAACAAAACTTTTCTTTGGAATGGCGGCAATGGCATTGCTGGCTTCCTGTGAATCCGTCTTTACCGAGGACGTTGAAGTGATACTTGGCACAGAACCCTCCGACATGACATTTTCTGCCGTAATAGCGGGCAACGCAAGTACAAGGACTGCCTTGTCGGACGAAGCCGACAGTGACGGCTGTTACTCCCTCTATTGGACAAGAGGGGACGCCATCAGCATCTCGGACGGTGAAAGCACCGCCATTTTCACCACAGAGAGCGACGGGACTTCTTCAGGCGAGTTCACCCGGAAAGAAGGACGGATTGACGGTGAAGCATATTCCTATACGGCATTCTATCCGTCAAGCATCACGGCAAGCAACATGACACTCCCTGCCGGGCAGAACTATGTTCCGGACAATGTGGAGAATTTCCCCATGTATGCGAGGTCATACACCAAGGATTTGGAATTCAAGAACCTCTGCGGAATCATACGGCTCAGCCTAAAAAGCGAGGAATCCGGATCAATCGAAGTATCGGGCATCAGCCTATCGGCTGACAATGCGGGCATGAGCGGAAGTTTCACGGTCGGAACAGACGGAGCGGCTGAGGTTGACGGAGAAGACGGCGTTCAACTTACGTGTGCGCAGCCTGTAACGCTCTACAAGAATCTGGAAACGGACTTCAACATCATCGTACCGAAAGGGAGCTACAATCCACTGAAAGTCAAAATCAGCAGTGCGGACGGGAAAGAAGCGAACCTCGTGTCGGAAGCGGCCGTAAATGTGAACCGGAGCGGCATCACAAAGATTACAATCACACTGGGTTCCTCCTCGTTTGATTCTTCTTTGGAGATGATTCCCATCACAGAGTCCGATGTGGAGTTTACCGACAGGTAAAAAGAGGAATGACAGTTTTTCAGGATGGAATGGGGTTTCCCGATGCCGTTTCCAGGTGGGCGGAACCGGGGAATCCCTCACCAAGGCAATCTGCAAAAAACGAACTATAAATCGAACACGTTAGGAATGAAAGTAACTGTCAGTTACACGGAAATATCAGACTGGACGGGCAAACTTTTCCATATAGCACCCGTCCTCAAGCGTGTGGATGAGAAGTCGCTTGAGGTGAGTTTCAAGCCCGGCAGGTTTATCCCCACGGTAAAAGTCACTTTCAAGGTAGAGGCCATGCGTAAGGATGTCGTATGCCTGTCATACGACTGTAGCACAGCAGTTTCACTGCTCATCAGCGGAGCGGTGGAACATCTTCAAGGCAAGATACCCCACGGCATTGAGGTCAAGCCGGAGGAAAAGCGCGTCAATGTCTACCTTGACAGGATAGACAAACTGAAAAACGCATTGGACTATGTGGCACCGACAGACCTTTCATTCGGCAAGGAAGAAGTTTGCCTAATCTTTGAATTGCTTTAGAAAGAACAAAAACTTGGAATAAAAACGAAATGATTATGTTGACCGTTATTTGTATTACGCTCCTTGCTTACTGCATTCTGGGCAAGGACATCCGTTCATTGTTGGAGCGGATAAAGGAAGTGGACTGGAAGGGCAAGTCCAAAGAGTTGTTTGACAAATTGCGTCCATACGCCTTGAAAGCCGGAAGGGTGGCGGCAAGGCCGATGCTCCAGTTCTACTTTGTGATGACCGATGAAAAAACGTCCACCCTCGACAAGGCGTTGGTGTATGCGGCCATCATCTATACCATCTCCCCCGTCAGCCTGATACCGAGTGCCGTGTATAAGCTGTTGGGCGTATTGGATGAAGGCGCGGCCGTACTCTATGTCTACAAGAAAGTCAAGGAGCGGATTACGCCGGAAATCAACGCCAAGGTGGATGACACCCTGAACGAATGGTTCGGCGTGGAATATGTCCAAGTAGAAGAAGTGAACTGAACTGATCAGACTGGAGTACGTTTAAAATCATAAATCCGATGAAGAAAAAGGTTGTATGGGTTGACTTGGCAATATGCTCCCTATGGATGCTGGCCATATTGGGTGGCAGGAACTATTGGAATGCGCCCCTGCAATTCGTGATGGTGGCCGCTGCCATCCTGCGCCTGTCGTTCACTTTCGCAATGGCCCGTGGTGAGAAGCGCGTATGGATTCCAATGGCATTGATGATAGCCTTGGGTGTGCTGGTCGCTTCAACCAACCAGACATTGGGCATCATCCGTACACTGGCAGTCTACCCGTTTCATATCCTGAATATTAAGGCGGATGAGACGGCCATGGGACTTATTGCCGCTTTTTATGCCTTATGGATATGGTTCATGCCGCCTGTCTTGTATCTCATCCGGCTGTTCCGTAGAAAACTAACACGAACTGGACTGGCATGGAACGACATGATTGGCGGTATCCTGTGGAAAGGACGAAACGCGAGAGTTTATTCCGCATTGATACTGACCTGCATCGCCGCCCTGTACAGCGGACTGGCCATGGACGCGAGAGTATGCCGGCTCATGTGTATTTGTGCCCCGTCGTTCAGTTTCTGGCTGATAGGGCGTTATTATGGACTGAAGAATGAAAAATGGTGGATATTGGTTGTTGCCATGGTGCTGTTCTTCTATTCCCAGCCATTGGCTGGGCTGTGGAGGATTGCCCTGCTTACTGCCAGTTTTGCCCTAATTGTTTATATGGGTTGCAGACTGTACCGGCAGACTAAGCTCCATGTCCTGTCCATTTCGACAATCCTTTATGTGGGACTGTTCCTGCCCTCGCTGGCTATAGGATATAATCCATACGCCTGTATCGACTACGGACGGTACGGCTTTTACACGCACCCGCCTTACAACGGCATCTTCTACATCAAGGATGGAGACCGAATCGGGCTGCGCGACCGCTACGGCCTGCTTGTCAAACCGGAATACGAACGCATACGCCATCATGAAAGAGGAGTCTGGTTCGACGAAGTGGAATTGTGCAAGGACGGCTATGTGACCTTGTATGACATCCTTAACACGAGGTTTGAACGCAATGACATCAACGGGGAACTGCAAACGGATGTATGCCGGGCATTGAGGGATATCACGCAACGCTACGAATGCGGATACGATGACCGTATGGAGGTGGAGGTGACCGAAATGGCCACGGGAAGAGTCATCTCACACGTGAAGGCAACGGTGAAAGGTAACCTCTTTTACGACTATACGGAAGAAACTTTCCTGCCAAAGGACACGGTCGCTCCAGAATCCGGCGAGATCCGTTGCGACACGCTGTCGGTGCCGGGACATTCGTCCCAAATACTGCTGAGCCATGTTCTGGACATTGTGAAAGATTCTACGGCGATATACCGTATTGGCATTAGAATGGCCGGGGAGAAAATGCCGGAGAAAGCAATGGCTTTTGGACTGGCAAAAGAGATAGCGCAAAGCGAGGTCTTGAATGGCCGGGAATAAAGGAAAATGATATGACTTGTAATGACGGATAAAACGAACGAAATGAACAAGAGTATGAAAATCTTATGCAAGGCCGTTTGTGCGGCGGCCTTCCTGACACTTCCCATCCGGCAGGCGGATGCCCGGGAAACCATAGCAGCGGATACCGTCAGCATGGGCGAACTGGTTGGGAAAAAGCCCACGCAGCTGCCCTTGAAGCAATGCCACGTAACGGACATCAGCGAAGATGGGCGATATGCCGTCGTATCTAATAGCGGCAAGCGGGGCATCTATGACTTAATTAAGGGAGAAAATGTGACTGAAATCAATATGGATGAAATGGGCTATTCCCGTCATGTAGTGGAGGAAGACAGCATCCACATCTACTATTTCTGGGCAGAAAGAGGATTGCAGTCCGGCATCATCGGAGTGATAGGCTCGAACAACCATACAATGGCTATATGGGTGGACAATCCCGACCTAATAGCTACACTTTCGGAGTGTACCACCATCGATGAGAAGATCTCCCGTAAATGCCGCAAGATATTGAAGGAAGTCATGGAATTGTTGACCGGTAGCTATGGGCAGGTGGCCGTTCTCGATGCACAGACGGGACACCTCAAGGCATGGGTGGCTTTGAAGAAAGACACGACCGGCATTGCGGACGCCAAACTTTTGAAAAAGTCCTGCAGTGCGCATCTGTTTGCCCCTGTCGTTGCCGCCGCAAGGCTGGCAAAAGCCGGGATAGGGCTTGAAGACAGTGTGGACATAAGCGGTGAGGTCTGTGCTGATGGCGATACGTTTGTCATTCGCAATAGCAACCCGCATGAATATGCCTCAGGAATAACGAACTACAGGAGTGCGTTGGCCGGGAAATCGACTGTAGCCATGTTCAAGGCGATTACTTCGAGAAATAGAACCCAGGGCGAGGAGATATGGGGAGAAATCATTTCGGGTAAGAAAGAAGCGAACGCCATGGAACTGGCGGCTGTGATGAACTGCATATACCATCAGGAGGAACTGCGTTTACCCACCCTGAAAGGCGACTCCATCGAAACGGTGGACATGTCGGACATCACGCCGCTTATGAAAGAATATATGCGGGCGGTTCTTTCAGGAACCAATTCCGGAGATGGCAGCCAAGCTGGTATCGCTCCAAAATGCATCAACATTGCCGGACTTTATGGCAGAAGCTCCCATGCGGACGGAAAGGACGGGAATACCGAGTTGAGCTATGCGGGCTGTTTCCCTGCGGAAAATTCCCGTTATGCAATCGGTGTGTTCATGGACATTCCGACGGAGGAGGGTGTGCTCGAGGCGAATCTTGCTGAACAGGTCAATAAACTGATTGAATGGTTGAATCAAAGAAGCCAGTAACTTCGTTACTTCGCTGAAAAAAGAGTAAATTTGTTGTCGGATTATATCCAATAAGGAAGATAATGGAATATACAACCCTAAAAGACCGGATAAGAGGTGCGCTGATAGGCGGGGCCATCGGCGACGCATTGGGCTACCCAGTAGAATTCATGACTTATAATTCGATTGTGAATACATACGGGGACAAAGGAATAACTTGTTTTGACCTGGCAAACGGGATTGCGGAATTTTCTGATGACACCCAGATGACACTGTTCACGGCAAACGGTCTGCTTAACGGAATCACCCGGAACGCCCACTTTCGTAAAAACACGGCTCTGATTGATTATGTTGACAGTGCCTACATGGATTGGTACAAAACCCAATTACGGCAAGGGTGCATGATCCCGGAGCATGAAAGAAACTGTTGGCTGGACAATGTCCCGGGGCTGTACTCATTGCGCTCCCCAGGCAATACTTGCCTGTCTGCCATTGAACAAAGGCGGTGCGGCATGAAAGTGGACAACAACAGCAAAGGGTGCGGGGGTATCATGCGCGTTGCTCCCGTAGCGTTCGCTTTCGGAAAAACTGAACCGTCTGATGCCCGGGAAGAGTTTAAGAATCGGTCGGAGGTCATCCGGATGGCCTGTGAAGTCGCAAGACTTACCCACCTGCACCCGCTTGGCTTCCTGCCTGCCGGTGTAATGGTACATCTATTATACAAGATTGCACATTCTACAGAAAGCATCACGGCCGAACGGATTAAAAACATTGTATTCGAAGGCTTGTGGTTTTTGGACAATCTAACCGACCCTGCAACCGGTGCTTCATATAAGTCTCTTTACCATGAGGCTCTGGACGAACTGAATATAATGATTCTCAAAACATTCAGGTTGGCATCCGCAATAACGGATGATGTGAGCGCCATCAGGCAATTGGGACAAGGTTGGACCGGAGATGAAGCGCTGTACATTGCGCTGTATTGTGTCATCCGCCATCTTGACAATATGAGAGATGCTATTATCGCTTCCGTGAACCACGACGGCGACAGCGACTCGACCGGCTCGGTTTGCGGCAACATCATGGGTGCCATTCATGGCTATGAGGCAATCAAACGGCAACGGTTGTTCTGTCCGCAGGGGAAGGAAATAGAGCAGACGCTTGAACTGTCGAACATCATCCTTGCCATTGCCGACGACCTTTACACAAGTTGCATCATCGACGAGTACAACCCGATTGACACGCCGGAGAAAAAGCAGTGTTATGAACGCTATTGCAAAATGAAACCAGTTGAGATATAATAAATTGGTCATGGAAGAAGATTATATGGCAACCACCCGGAATGGGCATAACCTGAAGGATATGTACAATCCGGAAACAAACACGTTAGACATACGCTCCAACGGGCTGTATCCATCCAATGTGTTGAGCAACTTGTGCAGCAACGGATTCCGTTTCGACGGAATGGTGTGCGGCAGCATGGAGGGATTCCTGCAATCCTTGAAGAGGAAGGAACTCGATAAGCAGCGGCAGATATGCAGCATGAGGGGTGGCAATGCCCGCAAGATGAGTGTTACATCCTGGCAGACAGACCAGATCGTGTGGTGGAAGGGACTGGCGATAGACCGTCAAAGTGACGATTTCCAACAACTGATACGCCGCGCCTATCAAGCGATGTTTGAGCAGAATGAACGTTTCCGTGCGGCACTGATGCAGACGCGGGGCATCACGCTCGTCCACACAAGCGGTGAGGAAAATCCTTTCAAGACGATACTCACCCCGTCGGAGTTCTGTGACATACTAACCGAGATGCGCGACCGATACGACCGGCGCGACAAGACATTGGAGCTTGTGGAAAAGTCGCTCCGTCGAAAGAAACTCATTTACCTGCACGGCTTCGGCTCATCTGCCGCCAGCGGCACAGTGAAGAGCCTGCGCGAACTATTGCCTGATTTCGATGTCGTCGCACCCGACATTTCTGTTGACCCAGCCGAGGCATTGCCGTTTCTGCGAGGCCTGTGCATGAATGTAGTGCCTGATGTGGTTGTCGGCACCAGCATGGGCGGCATGTACGCCCAACAGATGCGTGGATATAAGCGCATCTGCGTGAACCCGGCCTTTGAGATGTCGAAGACAAGCAAAGCACTCACCATTGGTACGCATGAATACTTCAAACCACGTAAAGATGGTGCAATGAGTTTTGAGATTACTCCGGAAATCATCCGTCATCATGCAGAGATGGAGGAACACCAGTTTGACGGCATCACCGATGAGGACAGGAAAATGGTATGGGGAATGTTTGCCGACAACGACCGGCTGGTGAACTGTGAGTCGCTGTTCCTGCAATATTACAATCGGGTGGTGCATTTCAATGGCGAGCACAGATTGGATGAAAACGCAATAAAGGATGTGCTTGTCCCTCTTGTCAGAAGTATAACATAACGAAAACAACTATGCTGGTAATACATCCAAAAGACCAGACTACCGCTATGCTCTCAACACTGTATGAAAGTCAGGAGGCACAAGTGATTGATGGTGACTGTTCCACAAAGGAAATGAACCGTCTGTTGCATCATGTCTCTCCGCAAGAACGTATCATGTTGCTGGGGCATGGCTCTGACAAAGGATTGTTCTTCAGGCATGACGACAGCAAGGAAGTTTTCGACAGGATTATTGTCGGCCATCCTCACGCTTATCATCTGCGCAGGCATGGAGGCAACATTGTGGCAGTGTGGTGCAATGCCGACCGGTTTGCAAGAGCGGAAGGGGTGCATGGTCTGTTCACCGGAATGATAGTTTCCGAGTTGAGCGAAGCTCTGTTGTATGAAGTGGAAACTACACAAGAGGAGTTGGATCGTGAGAATGTGAAGCTGGCTCAGCGGCTGCGGACTTTGCTTGACGAGGGTCTCCCTCTAAGCGAGATTCCCAAACGGATGTTAGCTTTGGACGATGTCCGTTCGCCGTTGACGAGATTTAATTACATGAACTTCCATTATATGTAAACGAGTGATGAGATGGAGAATGCGATTATAACGTCTGATAAGAAAACCGGGATTGAAAACCTTGCGTTTGTCAAGAAACTCAATGTGCTGTATGAAGCGTTGAAACAATACCCGATTGCAGACCTAGCCCCGGTCTATGACAAGGGTGTGCGCGGGCGTACCATGTCCGGGCGTGGCAATAACTGGCTGCTGGCAAAGGTACGTGATGCCGGGGTCAGGACAATCATCGATTTGCGTACTGCCGACCACACTGACCGCTATGACCGCAATGTGACTGAAACCGGACTGGAATACCACAACATTCCCGTTGACAGCAGGAATACGGATGTGCATCAGATCATAGCTTCCCTGCCCAAGTTGTTTGAGCTGATGGACAGAGGAAACTTCTATATGGCCTGCGCCATGGGGAGGCATCGTACCGACATTGCCATCGCCCTGTATTATGTGTTCCACCCCTCTGTGCCATGCGAAGAAGTACCCGAAATGCGCGGACACCGGGAGAACGGCCGGTTCAGATGCGGGGACATTGCCGCACGACTGAACAGCGTCATGCGGAATATGACACCTGAAGGACTTGCCGCACTCGGACTGCCTCCGGGCTATGAAAAGGAATTCCGCAGAAGAAAACAGAGTTTGCTTGCTCTGAACAGGGTGTTCGCAAGCGAATAGCAATTACATCAAACTATAAAGCATATGAATACGAACGAATTTGAAAATCTGATGAGAAATCTGGAGGCCGGGAACAGCGGCTATATGTGTTTCGACCGCAAGGAAGGCATGCTGTTCCTGGAAGCCCGCACCGGAAGGCAATGCCTGCTGGTAGACAAGAGAGACAAACATGTTGTGGAACTGGTTGACAAGGACGGCAGAATAGTCGCATTCACACCGGAAGATGTAAGCCCGTCCGTCATCACACGGGACGTGGAAACAGGAAATGCCCGGGCTCTTATTGCCCGTTATCGGTTTTTCGTGTATGAATTCAAGGATGGCAGGGCGGAAGTTGAATGGACTGTATGCCCGGACGGAAGTTTCTTTGCCGACGGGGACGGCTTCGGTGCCGAAGACTGCAAGGAACTGACCGTTAAGGCGGTAATCAACAGGAAAGGGGAAGTCCTTGTGCCTTTCCATTAGGCACAGCCGGGCCATGTTCGTGACGGTCTTTATCAGTAGAGGCATGACTGCCGTTTGCCATTCGCCGAGTGCATGATTTAAAGGGCTGGTACTGAATCCCCAAGGGATATTTCTTCGGATAAAAGAACGGATTGATGATAGGAATGGTTACAAATTCCGCTCTCTTCTCATAGAAAGTTGAACAAAACGATGGAGGTAAAGAAAATGAATGAATTGGGAATTTTAATTTTTGGGATTGTGTTTTTAATTAAGTTGAAAAGAGCGTTTAGAAGAACAAAAAGAGCTTATAAGCGTTCAAAGTTTGAGAGCACAAACCTGCCATAAAGAAAACAAGCAAGGGACGGGGTTTCGGCGACATTGCCGGCATGAACGAACTGAAGGAATTCGTCACCGAGGGCTTCATCAATGTGCTGAAGAACCCAAAGTGTGCAGAGGTGTACGGCATCAAGCCTCCGTCAATGCTGTTTTACGGGCCTGCGGGATGCGGCAAGACGTTCTTTGCCGAAAAGATGGCGGAAGAGGCGGGCATCCACTTCATGAAGATTGTACCCGATGACCTTGCCTGCACTTGGGTACACGGCACCCAGCAGAAGATTGGCGAGGTGTTCAGGGATGCGGAAAGGAAAGCTCCCACGCTGCTGTTCTTTGATGAATTTGACGCAATGGTTCCTAAACGTTCGGGCGACGAGGCAAACCAGCATTACGACAGCGAGGGCGTGGTGTTCCGCCATGTCTCCAGCGTCCGAGTGGAGACGGAAGAGGAACTGCCTTGGTCTCTGGACGGCGAATATGCGTCCAGTGTACCGTTGGTGGAAATCCAGGATTG